>ERZ1643246.1156-NODE-1156-length-29771-cov-10.289642_pt1 | contig 29771 bp, 28 predicted proteins | sample MGYA00579265_ERZ1643246 | MGnify/ENA primary metagenome ERZ1643246 (study PRJEB29033, sample SAMEA4952261) | chicken gut metagenome | biome: Broiler Chicken; feature: Gastrointestinal Tract; material: Caecum | place: Ireland | collected 2018 | study: Broiler...
TCTCATGAAGAAGCTTTAAAGAAAGCTCATGAGGAATATGATAAATATATGCAAAAGCATTTAACTAGAGCTGAGAAAGATTATCTAGAAATTATGAATATAGAAGTTAAAGAAATAGAGAAAAACAATTAATAATATTTGGTACAAATATATGGAAAAATGCACCAGATGGTAAAATACTAGAAACAGATGTTACCGTTGCTAAGAATTATTTATTCGAAGAAGAGTTAAAAGAGCTAAACAATTTAGTATCTATGTATTTGGATTTTGCAGAAAGACAAGTTAGAATTGGACGTATTATTTCTATGCAAGAATGGAAGGATAAATTAGAGATGTTCTTAAATCTCAACGAATATAATATTTTAAAAGATAATGGGAAAATTAAAAGAGAAATTGCCGATAAACTGGCACTAGATGAATATGAAAAATATCGTGTGGTACAAGATAAAAAATATATATCTGATTTTGATGAATTAATATTAGAAACAAAAAATATTGAATCAAAAGAATAATTTTTATAGTAAATTTCTAAATTTGAAAAGTTAAAATAAATGAAAATCTTCCTAATAATACTTTAGTTTCTGTAAAAATTCTTTCTTATGATGGTTTTTGTTTACATGGCACAAGAATTTAAAAAATTAAAAAATTAAAAAATTATTATGAGTTTTCATAGTAATTTTTTTTGTTTTAGGTTATAATAAAAAAAGATAGGGTGAACATATGAAAGAAAAATTGCTTAGTTTGAAAGAAAATAAAAAAGCGATACTTATTTTAATTTTGTTATTAATGATGATTTGCGTAGGAATTAGTTATGCGTATTGGCAACTTACTTTACAACAAGAAGAAGCAAATTTAGTAAATACCGGTTGTTTTGAAATTGTGTTTACAGAACAAAATGATATTCAATTAGAAAAAGCTTATCCAATGAAAGATAATGAAGCAGCTTCTTTAACTCCTTATACTTTTACGATTGAAAACAAATGTGATAGTCCAGCAAGTTATCAAGTGAATTTAGAGACGATGAGTCAAGATAGTGGAATAAAAGTATTGCCAGATAAATATTTAAAAGCGAGTTTAATTGAAGTAGATAGTACAAATACAAGTACTCATAATTTAACCGGTGAATATGAAGTCGAAAAAACAATAGAAAATGCTGTAAAAGCCTACAAATTAGATACAGGAATTATTCAAGGAAAAGAGAAAAAAACATTTGAACTAAGATTATGGCTAGATTATGATACACCAGTAATAGATGAAGTTATGAATGCTACATATAATGGAAAGATTTCGATTACAAGTTCTTATTTAGCAATTCCAAACAATATGATGATGGCTAAAGATTTTAATATTGATATGGAAACTGGAGAAGGTGATATTAATCAAGATACTATGCAGATTATTAGTGATTCTTTTTGGCAACATAATCTAAATATTAAAACCATTACTTTTGAAAGCACTTTAAATCCAAAAGAAGAAGCTGCATACACCTATGATATTTCAGCCAATCAAAACGGAAGTGTTATGGCTTTTTTAGTTAAAAATGGGACAGTTCAGGATCCATCAACTCAAGAATCCATTCCTGCTTATGATATGTATATTCAAGCAAACGGCAAGATATATGCTAATTATGATAGTTCATATTTATTTTTCTTTTTTGTAAATCTTACAGAAATTAATAATATGGAAAATTTAGATACAAGTTATGCAACGGATATGACGGGAATGTTCTCGAATATGTCTTCACTCACGACATTAGATGTAAGTCATTTTGATACATCAAACGTAACGGATATGCATGGTATGTTTGCTTCTATGTCTTCCCTCACCGCATTAGATGTAAGTCATTTTGATACTTCAAATGTTACGAATATGAGTGATATGTTTAATGGTATGACTTCTCTTACCGCATTAGATGTAAGTCATTTTGATACTTCAAACGTAACGGATATGACTGGTATGTTTAGAGGTATGTCTTCTCTTACCACATTAGATGTAAGTCATTTTGATACATCAAACGTAACGGATATGAATTTTATGTTTAGAGGTATGTCTTCTCTTACCACATTAGATGTAAGTCATTTTGATACATCAAACGTAACGGATATGAGTAGTATGTTTAGAGCTATGACTTCTCTTACAACATTAGATTTAAGTCATTTTGATACATCAAACGTAACGGATATGAATTTTATGTTTGGTGGTATGTCTTCTCTTACAACATTAGATGTAAGCAATTTTGATACATCAAAAGTAACAGATATGAGTTATATGTTTGATGGTATGTCTTCTCTTACAACATTAGATTTAAGTCATTTTGATACATCAAATGTAACGAATATGAGGTATATGTTTCTTGCTGATGATGAGCTCCGTACTATTGTTTATGGAAGTAAATTCATTCATACTAATAATGCGGATGTTACTAATATGTTTTTGAATTGTCCAGCGAATCGTCCAACTGATCCTTCTTGGGAGGGAGTATTGTGAGGTTAAAGAAGTGTAGAAATACACTTTTTTTAGACTAGATTTTCTTGGTGAGATTTGATAAAATAGATACGAAAGATAAAATCGGGTGATATAAATGTTTCAAACTTCTGAATTAAAAGAGAATCAATTGTTTGATGGAAACGTTTTTAAAGGATTGGTTTTTTATAATCCTAAAGTTTCTTATTTAGTAAATACAGCTCGCCCATTTATACGTGCTCCTAGAAGGATTGTGGAATCTATTGGACGAGTAAACTATCAATATTTGGATCAATTTATTATGAAAGCTATGAATGATATTTATGCTCATATTAATGAAGGAAAAGATTTAGAATTAAGAAGGAAAAATGCTATTGAATATCAAGAACTATATACTTTATGGCAGAAAATTGCTGAAGCGAAGCAAAATAATGATTTGAATTTAAATAGTTATTATGATGATTTAGTTTATCGATTATACTTAAAAGGCTACCGTAGTGAATAGTTAGTTTTTTTTGCAAACAATTGTTTTTGTGTTACAATGGTAGTGGTGATGATGATGCAGAAAATTATTGGAAAAATTAAATCGACAATTTATCAAAGTACAAATGGTTTTTTTGTTGGAACTTTTCGGGTTAAAGAAGCGGTGGAAGATCTTCAGGATTTGGTAAATAAAACAATTACAGTTACGGGATTAATTCTTGATCCTAATGAAGAAGAAATTTATGAACTTTCTGGTACATATCAAAAACATGAACGTTATGGATATCAATTTGCTTTTCAAAGTTATGAAAAAAAGTTACCTGAAGGAAAAGATGGAGTGATTGAGTTTTTAGCTAGTCCATTAATAAAAGGTTGTGGTATTAAAACGGCTCGTCAAATTGTTGAAACTTTAGGAGAAAATGCTTTAGAACTTATTAAAGAAAATCAATCTAATTTGTTGCTTGTTCCTGGTATGACTCCTAAAAAAGCTACCAATATCTATTTAAGTGTCTTAGCTCATTCAAAAATCGATGATATGTTGATTACTTTAAAAAATAAGGGCTTTTCTATTAGTGAGGCCACGAGACTGGTTAAGAAATATCAAGATAAAACTTTAATTTTTTTAGAAGAAAATATTTATTTTTTTAAAGATCTTATTTCTTTTGATAAATTGGATCGGATCTATTTAGAAGATCATGATTTGGTGGACGATTTAAGACTTTTAGAATGTACGATTGAAGCTATGGAAAGACAATGTAATACTGCTGGGGATACTTATTTATATCAAGAAGAAATCCAAGATAGTTTAAAGAAAAATTTTAAAATTTTATTGGAAGAAGAAAAATTGAAATGGGTTTTGGAAACTCTTGCTCAAAAGGAAAGAATTGTTTGGGAAGGAGAGAAGATTTTTTTAAGTAATTATTATGAAATGGAACAGGATATTGCTCATTTGTTGGCAAGAAAATTGACTTATCCTTTAAAACAACTTCCAAAGTTGGATGAAAAATTAAATGAGTTAGAAGGATTACTTGGAGTGAAGTATAATCATGAACAAAAAGAAGCGATTAAAGCGGCTTTAAGAAATCCGATTACTATTATTTCTGGAGGACCTGGAACGGGAAAAACCACTATAGTGAATGCCATTACAAAATTGTATATAGAATTGTATCATCTAAGTCCGATTGATATTATGGGAGTGATTGCTTTAATTGCTCCGACTGGAAGAGCGGCAAAAAAGATTTCTATGAGTACAAATTTACCGGCTATGACTATTCATCGTTACTTAAAATGGAATAAGGATACAAATGATTTTGCAGTGAATGAAGAGAATAAAAATCATCAAAAGCTTATTATTGTGGATGAGACTAGTATGATTGATACATTTTTGTTTTCTTCTTTGTTAAAAGGGACTTTAGAGTCTGCTCAAATTATTTTGGTTGGCGATACGTTTCAACTTCCTAGTGTTGGACCAGGCCTTATTTTAAATGATCTTGTCGCGACAAATTTGTTTTCTTTCCAATCTTTAAAAACGATTTACCGTCAAAGTGAAAATTCTTATATTCCTTATTTGGCTAAAGAAATTAAAGAACATCAATTGGATGAATCTTTTAAAGAAAAAAAAGATGATTATAATTTTATTGAATGTGAAAGTCCACATATTAAAGAATTGTTAAGACAAATTGTAACGAGAAGTTTAGAGAAGGGACTTAAAGCCGATGACATTCAGATCCTTGCTCCGATGTATAAGGGAGAAAATGGTATTGATAATTTAAATTTGCTCTTGCAGGATATTTTTAATCCACCTTCAAAAGAAAAAAAGGAGATTTCTTATTTTGATGTGATTTACCGAGAAAATGATAAAGTTTTACAATTGGTAAATAATCCAGATTGCAATGTATATAATGGGGATATTGGATATATTGAGTCTATTTTAGAAAAAAATACTTTAAATAAAAAACATTTGGAAGTTCTTGTAAATTTTGATGGAAATCGAATCCTTTATCAGAAGGAAGATTTATCCAGTATAAAACACGCGTATGCTATTACGATTCATAAAAGTCAGGGAAGTGAATTTCCTCATGTTATATTGCCAATTAGTAAAAATTATTATAAGATGCTTTATAATAAACTTATTTATACTGGGGTTTCTCGGGCAAAAAAAAGTTTAGTTTTATTAGGTGAAGAAACTTCGTTTTTAATGGCGGTTCAAAATGATTATTCTTTGAATCGAAAAACTGGTCTTTTAGAAAAAATTATGAATTTGATAAATTAAAGTATAGAATTTGTAGAATAGGGTAAACTATACATGAGGTGAAAAATATGAAAAATATGATTATTGGTATGGGTTTAGGAATGGCTGGCGGAATGGCTGTTGCCTCATATATGCTTACAAATCCTAAAACAAAAAAAGAAGCAAACAAGATGATTGATGATGCTGTTACTACAGCGAATGTAGCAATGAGTGATTTAAAAAAGACTATGCGTCGTAAATAATTAATACTTGTATATAAGGACGAATCATATAGTTTTACTGAGGTGAGGACTATGTGGTTCGTTTTTTTCGTGATTTTTTTATTTGATTTTTGTTGCTGTTTAGTAAGTAGTCGTATTTCTTCAAAAGAAGAAAGTGAAAGTTTTGTGAAGTCTAATAAAAAGGATTGACAAAAAAATACAAAATACATATAATGACTATTGCAAGGTGCCATACAATTGTGAGGTGAAATATGCAAAAAAATAAAGTTTTGTTTCAAATCAAAAATTTAGAGAAAAAAGTTGCTCGTTATCTTTTAAATGATGAAGAGTTTTCTAAGTCTTGTAAGAATTTTTCAAAACCTTCACCAACTCAATTGCAAATTATTGATTATTTATTAAAAAATATGGACCGTGTTGTTTATCAAAGGGAACTAGAAGAATTGTTTACTTTAAAAAGAGCAACTGTTTCTGGTGTTTTGAAAACAATGGAAAAAAATGGTTTGATTTTTAGAATGGTAGATGAAAAAGATACAAGAACCAAAAAAATTCTTTTAAATGATTCTACGAAAGCTATTTTCTTACAAGCTAAAAAGAAGGTGGATGATTTAGAAAAGATTTTGGTACAAGGTCTTTCTAAAGAGGAAATTGATACTTTTCAAGTGGTTTTAGAGAAAATGGAAAGGAATTTGACGGAGGAAAATAATAAAAAATAAAATTGGAAGATTGTGTGGTAACTTACAAGAGAAGGGAGATATTCATGAAAAGATTTTTTACACAACTTAAGAAAAAAGATTGGATGTATGTATTTGTTTCAATACTTTTTATTGTTTTACAAGTTTGGCTTGAATTAAAAATGCCGGATTATATGTCTACTATTACTACTTTGGTACAAACTGAAGGAAGTAGTATGACTGATATTTTATTAAATGGTGGCTATATGTTACTCTGTGCTTTAGGTAGTTTAATTGCCGCGGTTATTACTGGCTATTTTGTGGCTAAAATTGCAGCCAATTTCTCATTAAATTTACGTAAAAGCATATTTGATAAAGTAGGAAGTTTTTCTATGCAAGAAGTGAAAAAATTTTCTACAAGCAGTTTAATCACGCGTACAACGAATGATGTTACTCAAGTCGAGATGCTTATAGCTATGGGTCTTCAACTTTTAATCAAAGCTCCAATTACTGCCGTTTGGGCAATTACGAAAATTTTGAATAAAAGTTGGCAATGGAGTGCAATTACTGGAGTAGCTGTCGTTTTACTTTTAAGTGTCATTAGTGTTTTAATTGCTATTATTTTACCAAGATTTAAAGTGGTTCAAAAATTGATTGATAAAATTAATGAAAATATTCGTGAGAATTTAACGGGTATTCGGGTTGTTCGGGCATTTAATGCCGAGAAATTTCAAGAAGATAAATTTGCTAAAGTAAATAATGATTTGACAAATCTTCAACTTTATAATCAAAAGAAACTTGCTATTATGCAACCGGTTATGTATTTTGTTATGTACGGCTTAACTTTGTCTATTTATTTTGTTGGAGCTTATTTAATTAAGGATGCTGTTTTTTCTTTAAAATTAAGCATTTTTAGTGATATGATTGTCTTTAGTTCATATGCTATGCAAGTCATTATGTCCTTTTTAATGCTTGCTGTAATCTTTATGATCGTGCCACGTGCTTCTGTTTCTTTAAAAAGAATTAATGAAGTATTGGATCAAGAAATTGCTATAAAAGACAATCCAGAAACGAAAGTGGTTCCAACGGAAACAGGAACTGTGGAATTTAAAAATGTTTCCTTTAAATATCCCGATGCTGATGAATATTTATTAAAGAATATTTCGTTTAAGGCAAAAAAAGGTGAAACTGTTGCGTTTTTAGGTTCGACTGGTTCTGGAAAATCAACTCTTTTGAATTTGATTCCAAGATTTTATGATGCTACTGAAGGAGAAGTCTTGATTGATGGGGTGAATGTTAAAGATTATAAAGAAGAGGATTTACATAATCGTTTAGGATATGTTCCTCAAAAAGCTGTATTATTTAAGGGTACTATTAAGTCCAATATTGCTTATGGTGAGAATAAAGAAAAGGAAATCACGGATCAAAAAGTTGCTGAAGCAATTCATGTGGCTCAAGCGGATGAATTTGTTTTAAAACTTGATGATACGTATGATCACGCGATTGCTCAAGGCGGAACAAATGTGTCTGGAGGTCAAAAACAACGTTTGTCTATAGCTCGAGCTATTGCTAGAGATCCAGAAATTTATTTGTTTGATGATTCTTTTTCTGCTTTGGATTATAAAACTGATGCAACATTGCGAAAGGAATTAAAAAAATATACCAAAGATGCTACGACTTTAATTGTTGCTCAACGTATTGGAACTATTATGAATGCCGACCGGATTATCGTACTTGAAAATGGTGAATGTGTCGGTATGGGAACTCATAAAGAATTATTAAAAAATTGTGATGTGTATAAACAAATTGCTTTATCGCAATTATCAAAGGAGGAGTTAGAAAATGCATAATAAAATGGCTAAAGCTGGAGCACCTGCTAAATCCTTTAAAGAAGCTATAAAAAGACTCTTTCATGAATTAGAAGGGTATCGTAAACTTGTATTTTTGGCAATTATTTTGGCTATTTTTGGATCAATTTTGTCGATTTTAGCTCCAAATCGGTTGTCAAAATTAACCGATGAGATCTCTAAAGGGTTGGTTGTAAATCAAGAAAACTTAACAGCGGTTACTACGGAGATTGGTAAAAATGTTTCAGAAGAGAAAATACTTGAAATTATGAATCCTTCTCTTGATGAGGTATCGATAGCAAAAATTATGACAAATTCAAATATTTCTACTGAGGATAAAGAAAAATTTCAAAATTTTTTGCAAAAAGAAGAGAAGAATAGTTCAGATTTTTTAAATTTGCCAAAAGAAATTTTAAGCGAATTATTTACCACAACTTCTTATAATGGGGTTACAATTTCTAAAGAAGATAAGGTGGCTTTTTTACAAGCTCTTAATGGGGAAGATGTGCAAGTATCTTCGGATGTTTTAGGGGTATTTCTTCCTTCTATTACAGTAGAAGGTGTAGAGATTTCGAGTGAAGACGAATTAGCTTTTCTTTCATTATTTAAAGATATAGATGAAAATGCTTCAGCAAGCACACTTTATCAAAAAATGGATGAATTACCAGAAAGTATTCGTTTTCTAGTGGAACCTTTTATGGATATTGATAAAATTAAATCTATTGCACTTCTTTTATTAGGTATGTATGTTTGCAGTGCTTTATTTACTTATATTCAAGCTGTATGTATGACGAATGTCGCCAATAAATTTGCTCGTGATTTGCGTAGTCGAATTTCTAGAAAAATTAATTTATTGCCTTTAAAATATTTTGATAAACATTATACCGGTGATACTTTATCACGAGTTACAAATGATGTGGATACAATTCATCAAACAATGAACCAATCTTTAGGTTCTTTAGCGAGCAGTATTACTTTGTTTTTGGGATCTATTCTCATGATGTTTGTTACCAATTGGATATTAGCTCTTACTGCAATTGCTTCAAGTTTGATTGGTTTTGCTGGTATGCTTTTTGTTCTTAGAAAGAGTCAAAAGTATTTCGTTCAAAAACAAGTGGAATTAGGAAATTTGAATGGCCATATTGAAGAGATTTATTCTGGATTAAATGTTGTAAAAGTTTATAATGGTAGAAAAGAAGCGGATGAAAAATTTGATGTGTATAATCAAAAAGTATGTACTAGTAGTTATAAAAGTCAATTTTTATCTGGTTTGATGATGCCAATGATGAACTTTATCGGAAACTTTGGCTATGTCATGGTATGTATAGTTGGAGCTTTGTTAACAATGAATCATGTGATTTCTTTTGGCGTTATTGTAGCGTTTATTAGTTATGTTCGTTTGTTTACTTCACCATTATCTCAAATTGCTCAAGCCATGACTTCTTTACAATCTACTGCTGCTGCTTCTGAAAGAGTGTTTGAATTTATTGACGAAGAGGAAATGAGTGATGAATCTTCTTTAAAAACGGTTTTACAAAAAGATAAAGTAAAAGGTGATATTCGTTTTGATCATGTAGTTTTTCAATACGATGATGCTTTAAAACCAACAATTCAAGATTTTACCGCGACTGCTAAACACGGACAGAAAGTAGCTATAGTAGGACCAACTGGTGCTGGTAAAACGACTATGGTAAATTTGCTTATGAAATTTTATGATATCAACGGTGGAGATATTTTGATTGATGATATTTCAACAAAAAAAATAACAAGAGCCAATGTTCATGATTTATTTACTATGGTTTTACAAGATACTTGGTTGTTTGAAGGAACGATTAAAGAAAATATTATTTATAATCGTAAAAATGTTAGCGATGAACAAATTGAAAAGGTTTTGAAAGCTGTTGGTCTTGATCATTATATTAAAACGTTACCGGATGGACTAGATACAGTTTTAGGAGAAAACGATGGTTTATCTGCTGGTGAAAAGCAACTTTTAACTATTGCTCGTGGTATGATTAGCAACACACCTTTCTTAATTTTGGATGAGGCTACTAGTAATGTTGATACTAGAACAGAAAAATTAGTTAGTAGTGCGATGGATCGATTAATGAAAGGAAAAACATCATTTATTATTGCCCATCGTTTGTCTACGATTAAAAATGCAGATTTAATTTTGGTTATGAAAGACGGGAATATTATTGAGCAAGGTAATCATGAAGAATTGATGAAAAAGAAAGGCTTCTATGCCGATTTGTATAATAGTCAGTTTGAAATGTAGAAAGGATTAAAGATGAAAAATATTGTAATTACGATAGGTAGAGAGTATGGTTCTGGTGGAAAATATATTGGAGAAGAAGTAGCTAAAAGATTAAATATTGCTTTTTATGATAAGGAATTGCTTCATAAAATTTATGAGGAAAATGGCTGTAATTATTCTCTTTTAGAGGCTTATGATGAACAGACAAAAAATTCTTTTTTAAAAGCTTTAGGACTTATTTATACAGATAATCCTGAAAGTGCTTTTACTGAGGAAAAATATTATGAACTTGTTCGGGAAACTATTCAAAAAATTGCTTCTTTTGAATCTTGTGTTCTTTTAGGTAGAAATACCAATCAAATTTTAAAGGATCAAAAAAATGTTTTGCATTTCTTTATTTATGCTAAGGATGAAGAATTTAAAATTCAAAGAAAAATGAAAATTGAAAATTTGTCTTATGATGAAGCCAAAGAAAAAATGCATAAGGTAGATAAAATGCGTAAGAAATATTATGAAACATTTAATAAATCGCATTGGGGAGACAAATACGATTATGATTTTTGCATTGATTCTTCAAAATTAGGAATCGAAAAAACAATTGATTTAATTGTAGATATTGTAAAACGTTTTATGGAAGGTCAAAATTGAATTTTTGACCTTTTTTATATTGCTTAAGAGGTATCTTCCAGATGTGCGGATTTAGCAAATATTTTTTTCTTTTAACACATAGAATTTAGTAGGTGATTCTATGTTTTTTTCTGACATACATACGCGAATTCGTTTTTTCTTTCTTTTGATTTTATGTATTTGTATAATTATTGTGATTCGAGTTTTTTATATTCAAGTGATCGAGTATGATCGGTTAAGTACATTAGCAGAATCATTATGGAGTAGAAAGTTACCTATTGGAGCGGATCGAGGGGAAATTTATGATCGGAATGGTAAAGTTCTTGCGACAAATTTAACTACCACTTCTTTAGTTTTAATTCCAAATCAAATTGTGAATAAGGAAGAAACTGCTCAAAAACTTAGTGCTATTTTAAATTCAGATTATGAGGATATGCTTGCTCATGTAAGTAAAAAAACGAGTATTGAACGTGTACATCCCGAAGGTAGACAACTTTCTTATGATATTGCAAGTCAAATTGATGAACTAGAATTAGATGGAGTTTATTTAGTAAAGGAAAGTAAAAGATATTATCCTTATGGTGATGTTTTGTCTCATGTTCTCGGGTATGTTGGAATAGATAATCAAGGTTTATCTGGTATTGAGCTTACTTATGATGAGTATCTTACTGGCGAAGATGGAGCTATTAAATATTTTTCGGATGGAAAAGGAAATCGATTGGAATTATCCGAAGTTTATGAAGAACCTCAAAATGGAATTAATTTGCAATTAACTATTGACTTGGATTTGCAATTGGCTGCTGAAAGAGAGCTTGATAATGTCATGAGTAAATACACACCTGAACATGCGATGATTTTAGCTATGGATCCTAATACTGGCGAAATTTTAGCTATGGCGAGTCGGCCTAATTTTGATCCGAATAATTATCAAGATTATGATACAGAATCGATCAATCGAAATTTGCCTATATGGATGACTTATGAACCGGGGTCAACTTTTAAAATTATGACTTTAACAAGTAGTATTGAGGAAAAAACAGTTAATTTATTTGAGGATACTTATTATGATTCTGGGAGTATTCATGTGGATGGAGCGACGATTCATTGTTGGAAAAGCGGGGGCCATGGTGCTCAAACTTATTTGAATGTGGTCGAGAATAGTTGTAATCCAGGCTTTGTTACTTTAGGTCAAAAATTAGGAGTAAATACTTTGATGAGTTATATTACTAAATTTGGGTTTGGTGAAAAAACTGGAATTGATCTAAATGGCGAATCCAATGGTATTTTGTTTAATCCGAATAAAATGGGGCCTGTCGAGCTTGCGACGACTAGTTTTGGACAGGGAATAAGTGTTACACCTATACAGCAAGTAACTGCGGTATCGGCTGCAATTAATGGTGGCACTCTTTATGAACCTTTTTTGGTGAAAGAAATGCTTGAACCTGAAACAGATGCGGTTGTTTACTCAAAAGATCCAGCTGTTAAAAGAACGGTGATTTCTGAAGAAACTTCAAAATTGGTTCGTTTTGCTTTGGAAAGTGTTGTTGCAAATGGTTCTGGTCGCAATGCCTATATTGAAAATTACCGAGTTGGTGGGAAAACTGGAACAGCCCAAAAGGTTCAAGATGGTCATTATATGGATGGCAATTATATTCTTTCTTTTATCGGATTTATGCCAGCGGATCAGCCAGAAATAGTCGTATATGTCGCGGTGGATCATCCTGTTGGAGTCGTTCAATATGGTGGTACCGTTGCTGCTCCTATTGCTAAAGCTATTTTAGAAGCGGCTATTCCAGCTTTAAATATTTCTAGTAGTACAGAGGGAATGGCTAAAGAATACAATTGGATGGATACTAAATATCATCAAATTCCAGATGTAACAGGAAAGTCTTTAGAGGAAGCAAAGGAAAGCTTAAAAGGCTTTTCAGTGGAATATGCTGGAGATGGAACGACTGTTTTATATCAAACACCAGAAGCAAATAGTTACGTAAAAGAAGGCGGTACGGTTAAATTGTTACTTGGATAATGTCTAAATTTTGTCAAAAAAAAGAAAAATTAAAGATTTTTAAAGCTTTTATTGTATAATAAAGATAGGTAGGTGGGAGTATGTTAATCTTAGCTAAAACAGCACTTGCTATGATGCTGGGCTTTATTTTTGCTATCATTTGTGGATTAATTTTTATTCCTTTTTTAAAAAAAATTAATTTTCGACAACACGTTAGTGAGACCATTGGAGAACGTCATCAAAAAAAAGAAGGAACACCGACAATGGGGGGAATCATTTTTATTTTTCCGGTTCTTATTACTTTATTTTTGCTTTATTTGCGAGGGAGTATAGAATTAAATCATAATTTGACAATTGTGTTGTTGGTATTTATCTCTTATGCTGTATTAGGCTTTATTGATGATTGGCTAAAGGTTCGTTATCATAATAATCAAGGATTAAGAATATCGACAAAGTTTTTATTGCAAATGGTGATTGCTTTAGTTTTCTTTTATATTTTTATGAAATATGGCGGTGAGCCCGTTATAGATATAACTTCTTTAAATATTGTGTTTCCTATGGGGTGGACTTTTGGATTGTTTATTTTGTTTTTATTGGTTGGTAGCAGTAATGCTGTAAATATCACAGACGGTTTGGACGGTCTTTGTGGTGGCTTAAGTATGATTGCTTTTATTGCTTTAGGAATCATTAGCTGGAATACCACTTGGATGGAAGGATATCAGGAAGTTGCAATTTTCTGCTTTGTGCTCGTCGGAGCTTTACTCGGATTTCTGCTCTTTAATACACATCCAGCTAGAGTATTCATGGGAGACTTGGGTAGTCTTTCTTTAGGAGCAACAATGGCAGCAATTTGTATCGTAACAAGACACGAACTTTCTTTAGCTGTGATTGGTGGAGTTTTTGTAGTTGAAACATTATCTAGTATGATTCAAATTATTGCAATTCGAAAATTTCATCGGAAAGTCTTTAAAATGGCTCCACTTCATCATCACTTTGAACAGTTAGGATGGAGAGAAACCGACATTGTGAAAGTATTTTATGTGGTAGGGCTTCTTTTAGCTATGGCCGCGATTACTTATGGAGTTTGGTTATAAAGTCTTCGAGTTAAGACTTTTTTTGTTTAAAAAAAATTGCCTTTTAATTAGGCAATTTTTCGAACTCTTTTTAAGGCATCTTCATGAGCTTCCTTGATTTGAGGATTTTTCCAGGTTTCATCGAATGGACGAATGTAAAATAATGTATTTTCATGGTTTCTTACAAGAGCACAGTATTCTTTCATAATCTCTTCACTTGATTTGTTTTTGGTGTATCCTAGGGCATCTTCACTTAAAAAAGAATCATGGCTTTCGCTAAAAAGAACACTGCGATTTGGATTTTCGTTTACATAACTTCCCAAAACATTAATGTATTTGGCATATTCAGCAAGAACATTTTGGCTTTTTTCAAAGATTACTTCTCCATAAAGAAATAAACCCCATTTTTTTAAACTATAAATTAAATCTGGCCAAAAGGTATATCCTTCGCTTGGTAGGCCAATGGATTTTGCAGCATCAAATCGAAATCCCATTACTCCAAGATCAACTAACTCATTTAGAAATTCACTAATCATTTTTTGAACTTCAGGATGATAGACATTTAATCCTGGAACATTCATGCAGTGGGTGATCACATCTTTTCGATCTTCCCAGTTTGATACATTTTTTTTCTCTTTCCAATATTCAGGATTCTTTAATAATCTTGGATCGACATTTGGATGAGGGGTTAGGGCATCGTTTTCTTTAGATCCTGTATGATTTATGATGCAGTCGATATGAGTGTCTAGAAGATAACTATGGGCTATTTGGCAAATGTTTTGAATGTCTGTTTTAGAAAGATAAATGTTGCCAATTTGAAATCCGGTTGGTTGATAGCTCATCCACCATTCTTTGTATCCGTCCTCCTTTAATTTTTGAACAGGTCCGATTAGACAAGCATCGAAACCTTGTTCTTTTGCTTTTGGGATGGCTTGTATAATTGCGTTTGCATCCCAATTTTGCATATGTAAAATTCTCACTACTCTCACTTCCTATCTTAAATGTAACAGAAAAATTGAAAACTTACAAGTCCTAAAAATTAATTGTTGTGTTTTGATGTTCCGAGAATGATTCCAATGCTAATCATACTGGTTAATAAGCTTGATCCTCCGTAGCTAAAGAAAGGTAAAGTGACTCCTGTTACAGGAATAAGACCGATAACTACACATAAATTTAATGAGGCTTGAATAAGAATGCCAATTGCAAGTCCAAAAGATAAAAATTTCGCAAATAAATCGGTTTCTTTTAAAGAAATTTTAATGGAACGATAGAATAAAAAGAAAAAGAAAGATATGACAATTAAAACGCCTAGAAATCCAAATTCTTCACTGATGATAGAGAAAATGAAATCGGTTTGAGGCTCAGGTAAGTAAAAATGCTTTTGATGGGAGTTTAAAAATCCTTGCCCAAGTAATCCTCCTGGACCAATTGCATATAAGCTCTGAATGATTTGAAATCCACTTCCTAACGGATCGCTCCAAGGATTTAAAAAAGAAACAATTCGAGCCATTCTATAAGGAGCGACAATAATTAAAAGGACAATTCCACTTAAACCTAAAAGACCTATTTTTAAAAAAAAGGAAAGTTTTACACCGCTTATAAAAATTAAACTTAAAAGAGTTAGAACGATTACCATTGCAGTTCCAAAATCTGGTTCTAACATGATGAGGCCAAAGAAGAGAAAAATGATCCCCAGGATGGGCAATACACCTTTTTTGATATCGCGAAGATCTTTTTGATTGTTGCTTAAATATTTGGATACAAAAATAATTAAACCAATCTTGGCAAATTCGGAAGGTTGAATTCCTAATCCACCAAAACCAAACCAACTTCTTGATCCATTTCGAATAGTTCCAATTCCTGGTATTAAAACTAATATTAATAATATAAGACATATTCCAATGATTTTATTGGCATTCTTTTTCCAAAATTGAATTGGAATTTTACTGACAAATAGACAAAGAAATACACTGATTACGAAAAAGAAAGATTGGCTTTTTACAAATTTTAGGGAGTCTTGAAATTTATACTCGGCCCATATTGAACTGGCTGAATAGATCATAACAATTCCAAAAATGCTAATAATTAGAACTGCAATAAATAAAATAGAATCCATTTTTTTCTCTTTCATAAGTCTCACCGTTCTATTTCATTTTATTAAAATTTCATGAAAAAAATGCTATTCTTGACATTTCTGAATCGAGTTCTAGAAAAAAATAGAAAAAAATATAGTATAATAAAAGAGCAAGAAAAGAGTGATGGGATGAAAATTGTTGTAACTGCCGGTGGGACAATGGGGCATATTAATCCAGCTTTAGCGATCATTGAAGAGTTTAAAAAGCATGAAAAAAATTTAGAAGTTTTATATATTGGAACTCATAATCGTATGGAAAAAGATGTTATTCCTAAGAAAAATATTCCTTATGAAAGCATAGAAATTTATGGATTTACTAAAAATATTGTAAACGATTTAAAAGATATTGTTTTGATTTATAAAGCTAAGAAAAAGTGTAAAGAAATTTTTAAGAAATTTCAACCTGATGTAGTCATTGGAGTAGGTGGGTATGTTACTTATCCAGTTTTAAAGGCAGCTAAGGAAATGCATATTAAAACATTTATTCATGAACAAAATAGTATTCCTGGTAAAGCAAATAGAATGGTTTGTAAATATGCGGATTTGATTGGGGTAACATTCTTAGAAAGTAAGAAGTATTTAAAAACTCAGGGAAAAATTATTTATACAGGTCATCCTTGTGGTGCGTGGGCTTTAGAGATTCCTAAAAAAGATAAAGAAAGTTTGGGATTTACAAAAGGAAAAAAATTAGTAACGGTCGTGGCAGGGTCTTTGGGAAGTGGATCCTTAAATGAAAAAATGAAAGCTTATTTACAACAAGTTGGTAAGGAAAACTATGAAGTTTGTTACATTACTGGTGCTTCTCATTTTGATGATTTTAAAAAAGAAACTTTTCCAAGTAATGTGTTGATTTTTCCTTATATTGAGGAACTTCCTGGTCTTTTAAAAGTCAGTGATTTAATTGTTTCACGAGCTGGAGCGGGAAGTTTAAGTGAAATTCTTGCTTTAGAGATTCCATCCATTATTATTCCTAGTCCAAATGTCGCGAATAATCATCAATATTACAATGCTTTAGAATTGAAAGAAAAAAACTGTATAGATCTTTTAGAAGAAAAGGATTTGTCTGTCGAAACGTTAAATAAAGAAATTCATAAAATGCTTACAGATACGACAATAAGGTTGAAGATGATTCATGCGATGCATAATGAAGCGGTTCAAAATAGTGCTTTAATTATTTATCAAGAGATAAGGAAACTTATTTCATGAAACAAGAATTGGAAAAATGTGGGATATTGGAGGAAAATGTTTCACTTAAAAAATTAAATACTTATCGTATTGATACGAAAACAAAATATTTATTACATCCTAGAACGGTTGAAGAAGTTCAACGTTTTTTTAGGCTTGTTCAAGAAAAGAATCTTTCTTATTTTGTTTTAGGAAATGGTTCTAATGTTGTTTTATCGGACACAACTTATCCAGGAGTGATTGTAAAATTAGATCAATTTCAAAGTATAACTTATCATGATGAACAGGTTGTGGCTGGTGCTGGTGTGATGATAAATTTTCTGTCTAGAGATATTTTGTCGCATGGTTTGAGTGGTTTAGAATGGGCCAGTGGAATTCCAGGGACAGTCGGAGGCTGTGTTTTTGGAAATGCTGAAGCCTATAAAGTCTCTACTTTTGATGTTTTAAAAGAGGTTATGGTGGTTACACCAGACTCAAAAATTTTAAGTATTCCTTCAGATGATTTGGAATATGGCTATCGCACTTCCAGTTTTAAAACTCATCCTGGATGTATAATTCTTTCGGCTACTTTTCAGTTAAAAAAAGGAAATAAAGAGGAATCGCTCCAATTAATTAAAGAACGCTTTTTGAGGAGAGCATCGTCTCAACCTTTAGATTATCCAAGTGCGGGAAGTGTCTTTCGAAATCCTAGTTCTTCTTTAGCGAGTTGGCAGCTTATTTCTGAACTTCAGTTAAAGGGCAAAAGAATCAATGATGCAATGGTGAGTGTCAAACATGCGAATTTTATTATTAATTTGGGAAATGCAACTGGAAAAGATATAAGAAGTTTGATACAATTAATACATGATGAGGTAGAAAGGGTATATCATATTGACCTTATCTTAGAGCAAGAATTTAAAGACTGGTGAGGGATATGAAGAAGAAAGTAATAAAAAGGCGGATTAAATGGAAAGTTATTTTAAAAATATTCTTTCTTCTTTTTCTTGTGGCTCTTTTTTTCTTTTATTTGTTTCATGTTAAGACAAGACATATTGTTATTATTGGTAATTCTTATGTAAGTGATCATGAAATTATTACCACGGCTGGTTTTAAAAATTATCCATATTTGTTTCAAGTTTCTAATCAAGAAATAAAAAAGCGACTTCTTGATTTACCGTTTTTAAATGAGGTTCAAATTCATAAAAGTCTTTTTGGCACTTTAACTTTAGAAGTAACGGAAGCCAAGCCATTGTTTTATAATCGGAACAATAATAAGTTGGTTTTAAGCAATGCTAAAGAAATTGATGAAACAGATCTTGATGGGGTGCCTACTTTAATCAATTATGTTCCAGATACTCTTTATACGAGATTGATCGATACTTTAAAAAAAATTGATGTAAATGTCGTTCAACTCATTAGTGAGATTGAGTATCAACCATGGAAGAGTAATGATGTCATGATTGATGAGACACGTTTCTTTTTGAGGATGAATGATGGCAATAGTGTATATGTCAATTTAATTAATATGGAAAAGTTGAATACATATATTGAAATTTATGCTTCTTTAGAGGGAAAACAAGGAATTCTTTATTTGGATTCTTCAAGTGATAAAATTTCATTTAGCCTATATTAATAGGCTTCTTTTTTTGCTTTAAAAGTGCTAAAATATTTTGTGATGAGGTGTTTGGTATGGAAAAGAAAAACTATGATATTGAGATGCAAAGAATTCTTCATGAAAACGAAAAAATCGGAAGAATTCCGACGTTGTTATTACATACTTGTTGTGCACCTTGTTCTTCAGCAGTTCTTCTTAGATTAGCCGATTTTTTTCGGATAACGGTTTTTTATTATAATCCAAATATTGAACCTAGGGAAGAATATGACAAGAGAAAAGAAGAGCAAAAACGTTTTTTAAGAGAGTTTAAAACTACATATCCTATTTCTTTTTTAGATTGTGATTATGAGCATGAAGAATTTGATAAAATAAGTATGGGCTTAGAAAGAGAAAAAGAGGGTGGCTCACGATGCTTTAAGTGCTATCGTTTGAGACTTAGAAAAACTGTTCAAAAAGCTAAAGAGTTGCATTTTGATTATTTTGGTACGAGTTTAACAGTTAGTCCTTATAAAAATGCCGGAAAAATTAATGAAATTGGGGAAGAATTGGCTTTAGAATATGGTGTTTCTTTTCTTTATAGTGATTTTAAAAAACACGATGGATATAGAGAAAGTATAAGAATGTCTAAGGAATATAATCTCTATCGTCAAGATTACTGCGGATGTCATTTTTCATTGCAAGAACGTTTGGATAAAGAAAAACAAAAAAGTAATTCTGTTGTTGATTAAGAATTACTTTTTTCATTTAACATATTTTTGCGGTATTCTTCATATGCTTTAATTTCTAGTTTGTCTGTAAATGGTTCAAAGGCAATATTTTTTTGTTTGATTATTTGCTCGACAAAATATTCCGTAAAGTATGGATTTCTAATTAAGAGTGGCCCTAACATATAGGTTCCATAAAAATTGTTTTTTTTGATTCCTTCAACAATGGATTTTGGAATGTAGCCAGTGCCATTTTTGACATCAAATAAGTGCTTTTCTTTTACAAATCGTAGTACTGTGTTACGGTTTTGAAATCCAATAATTTCTTCTTCAATTTTTGGAAAATGATAAACTTGTTCACCGACAATTCGAAAATCGGTTTCAAATGCTTCATATTGTAATAAACCTAAGGTTTTTATTTCTTTGCCATTTAAAGTGTTAAAGCTTTTTCCAAATAAATCTATGGCATTGCCAGTAATTAAAAAGAATTTGTTTTCTTTAAAAGCTTTTTCGATTTGTTCTTTTCTTTTTAAAATATCTTCTAAAACAAGTTTAAAGGCTGGTTTGTTTCCGCTTCCAATGTAAAATACGTCGTATTTATCAAAATCAATGTCGTCTTCGATGGATAAATAATGAACAATGGCTTTTATTTTGTGTTCTTCTAAATGATGAATTAATGCTAAAACATTTCCATGTTCCCCATATAAATTCATTAAATCATAATATAAATGAGCAATTTTAATTGTTTCCATTTTTGTCCTCCTTAAACTTATTTAAAAGTATTTCAGTCATATCGAAGCATACCATTGTATAAATATCTCCTTTGGTTTCACTTTTTAAAACATGAGTTAAATCGTTTAAGTCATCGAGCATGATAATTTTGTCTTCACGAATTTTCGCGTAAAGTAATCGAACTCGAACATCCCATTTAAAACGACCGATTAAAATTACTTTTTCAATACTTTCATCATTTAATAGTTCGAATTCTACATCCCATAGCCATGATAAATCGTTGTATTTGTATCTTCTAGAAACGTTATCAAATCCTAGAATTACTACTTTTTTTCCTTCGGCATTGACAATATATTTTAAAGATTGATAGTAACTTAAAGCATTTTCATTTTTGCTTTCTAGCATCGTGATTGTTCTTGTACCCAGTTTTAAATCATGTCCTCTTTTTGTTGGGATGGGATTTTCATTAAATGCGTGTAGGATTTCTTTTTCAGAAACTCCGATTGTATGACAAAGGGCATAGGCTGCTAAGGAGGCATAGGCTGTAAAAAGAAAGTCTTTGTTTAGCTTGATTTCTTGTTTGTTGACCCACATTTTTTCTTCTTTTAAATCTACTTTAGTAGCTACATAATCTGGATTTCCTCTTTTGAAATCACAGTTTGGACAATAATAAGAACCAATATGTCCATAGTGATAATAAGAATAAATTAATTTTTTATGACAGTTTGGACAATAAGCTTCATCGACACTGAAATTGATACTTTTTTGATAAGAGTCTTTTGTTTTATTTATTCCATAAGTAATGATTTTTCCTGGAAATGTAAGACGAGCTTTCATTAAACCTGGATCATCGGCATTTAATACAATGGTTGTTTTTTCATCCAAGCTATTAAAGATGGCTTGATAAATTAAATCTGGCGAACCGTTTCTGGCTGGCTGATCACGTGTAATATTGGTTATTACTAAGTGAGTCATTTTGTTTTTTCCAAAGGCTAAATGTAAGTGTTTTTCATCTAATTCTAAAAGTAAGACTTCGTGTTTAAATTTCCCGAAAATTGTACAGTTATTTAAAATTAGAGTGGTAATTCCACGAATTCCGTTGCTTCCTGAAGAATTGTAAACGACATCATATCCTGCATCTTTAAGAATGTGATAGATAAAATTGGTCGTCGTTCCTTTTCCACTAGAGCCTGTAACTCCAATAACATATTTAGGATATTTTATTTTTTCTAAAATGTGTTGATTGATATTATAACTAATTGCTCCGGGAAATTGGGTTCCGTTTTTGCCTAGAATTTTTAAAAGAAATGTTAAAAATTTATTTATTAAAATTTGGATTGCTCTCAACATACAAAATCACCTTCTAAAATCATTATAACATGGTTTAAAAGCGATGTAAATTCAGCGTGTCAACCTAATAAAGTTTAAAATGAAAATGTGATTTCTTTTGAGGCAGAAATAGTTATCTAAAATAAAGAGTAGGAAAAGAAATATCGTTAGCCATTTTGGCGTCTTTTTGAACAGAAAAGTGATTTTTGGAAAAATGATATATTGAATTATCATTGCTAAGAATCCCCAGATGAGTGAGATAAAAAAGTTGATATACGGGCCTATGGAAAATGGTATTGAACTATAATCCCAATAGTTTTTATGAAAAAGAGCGAATGTTAATAAACCGCCTATTTCTTCTAATAAAGTTAATGAAAAGATACTAAAAAGATAGCATAAAAAGATTTTTTTCTTACCTGTAAATTGTTTTTTTTCTAAAATTTTATCTATGAGATAAGTTGTCAAAAAGCCAATTCCATAAATGGGCATCCATGGTCCAAGCAATAAGGTTTCTTTAGATTGTTTCATGAAAAAACTTAAAAGAAATTCTCCTGAGAAACCTAAGATCGAGAAAAAAAGAAATGCGTTTAAATAGAACATATTCATCACATGATTAGTATAGGTTTTTTTAAAAAAAATATGCAAAAAGATAAAAATGGACTATAATTAGGATAGAGTGGGTGAAGGTATGAATAAATGGATTTTTCGTTATTTGGATTATTTAAAATATAGTCGAAATTATAGTGAAAATACAATTTTAGGCTATAAACACGAATTAGAAACTTTTTCTAAATATCTTCAAGACCGGCATTTGGATTTTAGAAAAATTACGAAAGAAGAAATATGGGAATACTTAAAATATTTAGATTCGGCTCATTTTGCTAACAGTAGTTTATCTAGGCATATTACCGCGTTAAGAAGTTTTTATACTTATTTAGTTGAGGAAAAAGAGATTGCTTCTAATATATTTAAAACGATTCATAATCCTAAGCAAAAAAGAAAGCTTCCTAATACTTTAAATGATGAAGAAATACGTTTGCTTTTGGATTTTAAAGATCTTAAAACACCTCGGGATTATGAAATTCGACTTATTTTTGAACTTTTATATGCTACTGGTTTACGTGTTAGTGAACTATCTAATATAAAATTAAGTGATATTGATGTGAAAGAAAGAAGTATTAAAACTTTAGGAAAGGGAAAAAAAGAGAGGATTGTTTTTTTTGGAGATTATGCTTTAAGTGCTTTAGAAGATTATTTAAAAGTAAGATCTAAGCTTATTAAGGAAAATACAGATTACTTGTTTTTGAATTCTAAAGGAAGTCAATTAAAAAGAGCTAGTATTGAACAAATCGTCGACAAAAGAGTTCGAGAAGTTTGTTTAACGCATCATGCTTCTCCTCATACCTTAAGGCATACTTTTGCAACTCATATGTTAGAAAACGGTGCAGATATAAGAACAGTTCAGGAATTACTTGGACATGAGAAGTTAAGTACCACTCAAATTTATACGCATCTATCGAATGATTATTTGAGGCAAGAATATCTGCATAAAATGCAAAGAAAGTAAAAAATGAGTCAAGAAGTGTCTATTTGTTGGTACTTTTTGAAATTCTATTTTATAATGAAATTAAAGTAAAGGAGAGAATGCTCATGCATAAATTTGTCTATAGTTTTCAAGAAGGAAACAAAGATATGAAAGATTTATTAGGAGGAAAAGGAGCAAACTTAGCGGAAATGACAAGACTTGGATTTCCTGTTCCTCAAGGATTTACGGTTACAACAGAAGCTTGTAATTGGTATTATGAAAATGATGAAAAATTAGGAGAAGATGTAAAATCGCAAATTCTTGATGCTTTACATCGTCTAGAACAGCTTACTAATAAAAAGTTTGGCGATCCTAATACACCATTATTGTTAAGTGTTCGAAGTGGTGCTCGGGCTAGTATGCCTGGAATGATGGATACCGTTTTGAATTTGGGTTTGAATGATGAAGTAGCTTTAAGATATAGCGAGGTTACTCAAAATAAACGTTTTGTTTACGATTCCTATCGCCGACTTATTCAAATGTATGCCGATGTCGTAAAAGGGTATTCCAAGGATGCTTTTGAAAAGCATTTAGAAGAAGTTAAAAAAGCGAAAGGTATTCAGTATGATATCGATTTAGATGCCGATGATATGGTGAAGATTGCGGATGATTTCAAAAAAATCTATCAAGAGATGGCCGGTGAGGAATTTCCACAAGAGGTTATTAAACAACTATTTGAGACTGTAGCTGCTGTTTTTCGCAGTTGGAATAATGAAAGAGCGATTTATTATCGAAGGATGAATGATATTCCTTCTTCATGGGGAACTGCTGTTAATGTTCAGGAAATGGTTTATGGTAATCGAGGAAAGAATTCTGGAACTGGGGTTGCCTTTACTAGAAATCCTGCAACTGGAGAAAATGAACTTTATGGTGAATATTTAATGAATGCTCAAGGAGAAGACGTAGTTGCCGGGATAAGAACGCCTAGTCCTATTTCAAAGTTGGCCACAGATTTGCCAGAAATTTATGCTCAATTTAAAGAATTGTCAAAGAAACTTGAAGATCATTACCGAGATATGCAAGATATGGAATTTACTATAGATAATGGCAAACTTTATATGTTACAAACCAGAAATGGTAAAAGAACTCCTGCCGCGGCAATTAAAATCGCAGTTGATTTAGTGAAAGAAGGAAAAATTTCCGTTGAAGAAGCTTTGTTAAATGTCGATCCTAAAAGTCTAGATGCTTTATTACATCCTGTGTTCAATTTACAAAGTTTACAAGCAGCAAAGCCTATCGCGACTGGTCTTGCAGCAAGTCCTGGAGCTGCAGCAGGTCATATTTATTTTTCAGCAAAAGAAGCAATTGAAGCTCATAAAAATGGTGAAAAAGTGATTTTGGTTCGTTTAGAAACGAGTCCAGAAGATATTGAGGGAATGCATCATGCTGAAGGGGTTTTAACGATTCGTGGAGGAATGACTAGTCATGCTGCTGTTGTCGCAAGAGGCATGGGTGCTTGTTGTGTTTCTGGATGCGGTGAGTTAACGATTAATGAAGAAGAAAAATGGATTAAAACGAAAGATGGACAGATATTTTATGAAAAGGATCCAATTAGTTTAGACGGTTCAACTGGTAAGGTTTATGCTGGTTTAATTGCAACAGAAATTCCAAGTATAAGTGGGGATTTTGAAACTTTTATGTCTTGGGCAGATCAAATGAGAAGATTGCGAGTTCGGGCAAATGCGGATAATCCTAAGGATGCTTTACAAGCTAAAAAGTTTGGAGCCGAGGGAATCGGTTTATGTAGGACTGAACATATGTTTTTTGAACCAGAACGAATTTTTAATTTTCGAAAGATGATCATGGCCACTACTGTAGAAGAAAGAGAAAAAGCTCTTGAAGCCATTTTGCCTTATCAAAAAGATGATTTTATAAAACTTTATCAAGCAATGGCTCCAAATCCTGTAGTCATCCGTTATTTGGATCCACCTTTACATGAATTTTTACCTAAAGAGGAAGATGAGATTGAAAAACTTGCTTTAGATCTTCATATTTCAGTTCAAGATGTTCAAGATCGTATTGCTTCTTTAAGAGAATTTAATCCAATGATGGGGCATCGCGGTTGTCGTCTTGCAATTACTTATCCTGAAATTGCTAAGATGCAAACAAGAGCTGTGATTGAAGCTGCTTTAGAAGTGCAAAAACAAGGTTTAAATGTTGAACCTGAAATTATGATTCCTTTAGTAGGTACGGTTAAAGAATTTACTTATGTAAAAGAAATCGTAGATAAAACGGCTCAAGAAGTCTTTGAAAAATTTGGTCGATCTTTAAAATATCAAGTTGGAACCATGATTGAACTTCCAAGAGCTGCATTAATCGCGGATCAAATTGCTCAATATGCGGACTTTTTCTCTTTTGGAACCAATGATTTAACTCAAATGACTTTTGGATTCTCAAGAGACGATGCCGGAAAGTTTTTAAATGAGTATTATGATAAACAAATTTTAGAACAAGATCCATTTGCCAAATTAGATCAAACAGGAGTCGGAGAGTTGGTTACTATTGCTGTTCAAAGAGGAAGAAAGGCAAAACCAAATATTTCTTTAGGGGTATGCGGTGAACACGGAGGAGATCCTTCTTCAATTCAATTTTGTCATCAAATTGGTCTAGATTATGTTTCTTGTTCTCCTTTTCGAGTACCTATTGCTAGACTTGCAGCAGCTCAAGCAGCGATTAAGGAAAGACGCTAATGAAGGTTATTACTGTGTGTGGAAGCATGAAATTTATTAAAGAAATGATAGAAATCGCTGAAACTTTGGAAATGCAAGGAAATTGTATGCTAATGCCTCTTTATAATCCTTTTAAAACTCGCAAAGATGATTATACTCAAGAAGAAGCTATAATACTTGATGAAATGCATAAAGAGAGAATAAAACTTGCTCATGCTATTTTGGTTTTGGACGTGGATCATTATATAGGAGAAAGTACAAAAAAAGAAATTCAATTTGCTAAAAAATTAAATAAAGAAATTATTTATTATTCTCATTTAATTCAATAAAAGTTTAGAAGAGCTCTATCTTGAGATGGAGCTTTTTTAATTTTTTTTCAAATAATTTTGTGCTATAATTATGAGACGGTTAGGAAAGTGATGATTTTGAAAACTATTTTAATTGTGGAAGATGATAAAGATATTCATGAATTGTTGCAAAAAATTTTGGAAATAAATGGATATATAACTAAGTCAGCTTATTCAGGGACAGAAGCTTTGCTTCTTCATGATCGAGATGTTGATTTAATTCTTTTAGATCTAATGCTTCCTGGTAAAAGTGGAGAGGAGATTATTGATTCATTAAAAAAAATTAAGAATGTTCCCGTGATTGTTATAAGTGCTCTTCATGATATAGATACAAAACTTGATTTATTTCGTTTAGGAGCAGATGATTATGTAACAAAACCTTTTCATAATGAGGAATTACTTGCAAGAATTCAAGTTCATTTAAAACACCATTCTATCTTTCAAGAGGATGTTATACAGTTAGATGATATTGAATTAAATTCTAAGAATTATATTGTTGTTTGTAATGGCATGGATCTTGGCTTATCTAAACTTGAATTTGAAATTTTAAAGTTGTTAATGGAAAATCCTAATCAGGTTGTAACAAAAAGTACTATATTTGATACTGTATGGAATACATTAGATTCAGCCGATGAAAATACTCTTAATGTACACATTAGTAAAATTAGAAGCAAGTTAAAAAAAGCCCATCCAGATAAAGAATATATACAAACTGTTTGGAGTGTTGGATATAAATTTAAGAATTAAGAAAAAATTAAGAATTGTGTTAAGTTTTTTTTAACACTTTTTTTGTATAATGTTTTTGGAAAGGAAATGAAGGATATGCAAGAAATTGTATTGCAAACTAATAATTTAACAAAAAAATATAAAGATTTTGTAGCACTTGATCATGCAAATATAACAATTCATAAAGGAGACATTTATGGGTTAATTGGCCGAAATGGGGCTGGAAAAACGACCTTAATGAAAACTGTTACTACACTAACCAATAAAACGGGAGGAAGTTTTTCTTTATTTGGAAGCGAAGAAGAACTTACTGAGTCTAAAAGAAGAATTGGTTGTTTGATTGAAAGCCCAGCTTTTTTTGGAAATCTTACTGCTTTTCAAAACTTAAAATATTATGCTATTCAAAAAGGAATGGTCAATGATCAACAAATTGAAAAGGTTTTAAAAACCGTAGATTTGTATAAAGAAAAGAATAAGAAATTTAAAAATTTCTCTTTAGGAATGAAGCAAAGATTGGGAATTGCTTTTGCAATATTGGATCACCCGGATTTTATTATTTTGGATGAACCTATTAATGGACTTGATCCTATTGGAATTAAAGAAATACGGGATACATTGAAGAAGTTAAATGAAGAGGAAAAAATCACGATTCTAATTTCAAGTCATATTTTGTCTGAATTATATTTAATTGCAAATCACTTTTGTTTTATAGATAAAGGAAGAATTTTAAAAGATTTATCTAAAGAAGAGCTCGATTTAGAATGCAGTAAGTGTATTGTGATTAAGACTAAAGAGGTCAAAAAAGCTGCGGTTTTATTAGAAAAGGAATTTAAGACGACTAATTATAAAGTAATCGATCATACAGAGATTAGACTTTATGATTTTTTAGAAGATATCGCGAAAATTAATAAAATCATGTTAGCAAATGATGTGGAGATCACAGGAATTTTTGAATCTGGAATTTCATTAGAAGATTATTTTGATTCTTTAATAAGGGAAGGTGTAAAGGAATGCTAAATATTATTAAATCGGATTTATATAGGGTGTTTAGAGGCAAAGCTATTTATATTGTGATCGCTTTAATACTGGTTTTAGCTGCAGTAAGTTGTTTTGCGATGAGTCCTGGTCATATTGGGATTGCTTCTTCATCAATAGAGCAAACAGATTATGATAACGAAGAACTATTGGAAAAAGTGTATGAAACCGATTCTATTTTGGAAACTAGAGAAATTATGAAAGAATATGGCTCTTTTCCGTTAGATAAGGCTCTTTTGGGAGCAAATTCTAATTTATATTATTTTTTTATTGTAGTTGTTGTGATTGTTTTGGTAACAGATTTATCTAATTCGACAGTCAAAAACACTTTATCATCGGCTATTTCTAGAAAGAAATATTATTTTTCAAAATTGATTACTTCAATAGGCCTTGGAACCTTTTTGATTTTGATAAATAACTATGGTAGTTATCTTATAAATTTACTTATGAATGGACAAGAATTTTCGGCTGGAATTTTAGAAATTACTAAACTTACAGTTCTACAATTACCTATTTTATATGGTATAATAAGTTTGTTGGTATGTATTGGATTTTGCTTTAGAAAAACTGGAACTTTTAATAGTGTAACCATACCCTTAATTATTGTCATACAACTCATTATTATGGGAGTTTCCACTTTATTTCATTTTGATTCAACGAATCTTTTGAACTATGAATTTCAGTATATAATCGGTAATTTAGTAGCGAATCCAACTAATGCATACTTACTTAAAACTTTCGTTTTGGCTATATTCTATATTATAACATTTAATGTTATTGGATATAGAGTATTTAAAAAAACAGAAATAAAGTAGAAAGGTAGCGAAACATATGGAAATAATATTAGTAATTTTAATTATTATTATTATTTTGTTTCTAGTATGCTATCTTTTTTTTATGAAAAAAGAATTAAAAAGAATAAAAAAAGAAATTGATTTAGTTTTATCTAATAAAACAAATGGATTAGTTCATACGGAATTTATCTCTAAAGAAATTTATGAATTGGTAGATTCTATTAATACACATTTAATGGAAGTCAAAAATAATGAACGCGAATTGGCTAGGAAAAATGCCAATTTTGTTAAAATGATAAGAAATATTTCCCATGATTTAAGAACTCCACTTACCTCTTCTTTGGGGTATGTGGACTTACTACTAAATACTAAAATGCCAGAGAAAGAAAAATACAAAAATCTTAAAATAATAGATGAAAGATTAAAAAGGCTTTCTGAATTAATTGATTCCTTTTTTGAGTTTTCTAAAATTCTTTCTAACCAAGAAGAAATAGAGTTCGAAAAAGTGAATTTGGTCGCTATTATTGAGAAAGCTATTTCTAATCATTATGAGGATTTTTATAAAGAAAATCGAGTAATAGATTTTAAAACTAATCAAAGAAAGATTTGTATGAAATCCAATGAAGTTATGCTTATGAGAGTTTTCGATAATTTAATTCGGAATGCTTACAAGCATAGTGATGGAAATTTATGCATTGAAGTGTGTCAAAGCGATGATAAGATTGAAATTGTTTTTTTAAATAGTCTTTTATATAACGATTTAGATGTCGATCGAATTTTTGATGAATTTTATACGGTTGATATTTCAAGAACTAAGGGGAATACGGGTCTTGGATTAGCTATTGCTAAAGAGTTTGTAGAAGAACTAAAAGGAAAAATTACAGCAGATAAAAAGAATGGTAAATTGTTTATTACGATTACATTTTAGTTATTTTGTGATTGGGGATTTGTTATTATAAAAGAAGAAAAGGCTTGAAAAAACTTTGTCAATAGTTTTTGAAAATGTCTCAAAAAAATTTAAACATTAACGGGAAAATAT
>ERZ1643246.1157-NODE-1157-length-29757-cov-16.561511_pt1 | contig 29757 bp, 30 predicted proteins | sample MGYA00579265_ERZ1643246 | MGnify/ENA primary metagenome ERZ1643246 (study PRJEB29033, sample SAMEA4952261) | chicken gut metagenome | biome: Broiler Chicken; feature: Gastrointestinal Tract; material: Caecum | place: Ireland | collected 2018 | study: Broiler...
CCCGCCAGGTGGGCGTGAAGGCCGGCCTGCCCTACTCCGTCCCCGCCTACACCGTTGGTATGGTGTGCGGCTCCGGCATGAAGAGCGTCATCGAGGGCGCCCGGGCCATCCTGGCCGGCGACGCCGACATCGTCGTAGCCGGCGGCACCGAGAATATGTCCGCAGCTCCCTATGCCCTGCCTGCTGAACGTTGGGGCGCCCGGATGGGTGACAAGAAGGTCGTGGACACCATGATCAAAGACGGCCTGTGGGACGCCTATAACAACTATCACATGGGCACTACCGCAGAGAATATCGCCGATGTGTGGGGCATCACCCGCGAGGAGATGGACGCCTTTGCCGTGTCCTCCCAGAACAAGACCGAGGCCGCCCAGGCCGCCGGCAAGTTCGTGGACGAGATCGTCCCCGTCATGGTCAAGAAGAAGAAGGAAATGGTGGAGTTCAAGGTGGACGAGTACCCCAAGGCCGGCGTGTCCATGGAGGGCGTGTCCAAGCTCCGCGGTGCCTTCCCTGTGGGACCCGAGGGCGTGGAAGACGAGATCGTCCACACCTTCGAGGTCACCCAGGTCCACGAGGCCGATGCCAAGCAGCATGTCCAGCGCGTCACCGCCGCCAACGCCTCTGGCATTAACGACGGCGCTGCCGCCATCCTTCTGGCCTCCGGCGAGGCTGTTGAGAAGTACGGCCTGAAGCCCATGGCCAAGCTGGTAAGCTGGGGCCAGGGCGGTGTCGATCCCAAGATCATGGGCGTGGGCCCCGTACCTGCTTCCCGCCAGGCTATGGACAAGGCCGGTCTGAAGATCGAGGACATCGATCTGGTGGAGGCCAACGAGGCCTTTGCCGCTCAGTCCATTGCCGTGGCCCGCGAGCTGGGCTTTGATCTGGACAAGGTCAACGTCAACGGCGGTGCCATTTCCATCGGTCATCCCGTGGGCGCTTCAGGCGCTCGTATCATCGTCACCCTGCTCCACGAGCTGGCCAAGCGTGACGACGCAAAGAAGGGTCTGGCCACTTTGTGTATTGGCGGCGGCATGGGTGTTGCCACCATCTTTGAAAAGTGTTAAATACGCTACCCTCCTTTCCCCTCAAAAGGCCAGACTTTCCCAGTCGGAAGTCTGGCCTTTTTGGTCTTCTGGCGCCCTCGAGAATAATCCGCCTTTTAAAATCCGAATCAAAATTCAGGTTTCATGTTGATATTGATGATGACAATTTTTAATGAATGACCCATGCAGACTGAAATAGGATGAGCAAAAGCGGACAGCGCCTCATCTCTGATGTCGAACCGTAAAACTGCGTCAGGGGGAGTTTTCTTAAGTTCCTCATATATAGCAGCTTTTCGAGATGTGGATATAAAGTAAATTGAGGGTGATCGACATGCGTTCCAATATGCTATATGAGCAGATCATAAGACTGAAGTAAGAAAGAGGGCTGTGCTGACGCATGGCCCTTTTTTCGTATCCTGTTTGCACATGGCTTTGTCAGTATGTCAATATGGGGGTTCGGAAATGGCTTGAAAAAAGCGCAGAAAAACAAAAATACAAGTTGCGCAAAACCCTGAATCCATTGAGCCGCAAAGCTTTCCGGGCTGTATCTTTTTCGGCAACAAAAGACAAAAGAGGGTCAGCCGAAAGGCTGACCCTCTTTGTTTTTGCCATTGAAAGAAAAATGAGCAGAGAGCAGCGTCCCCCGCCGGCGGGGGCGTTGCTTTTTTGCGAAAGCATATATTGGAGATAATGGGATGCAGATGGGGGAGGGTGCTTGCGGATTTTGAAAAATCTGTAAGTCAAAAATGGAAGTAACAGGGCAAAAAAGCACCTTGAAAAGGGGTGGGTACAGTGATATGGTACAAGCGTAAACTGCCTTGCTATCTGCGGAAGTTTTGTTATAATAAGAAATAAAACTATCCGCTAAGATGCAAGGTGTTTTTTTGAGCGTTCCTTTGCGCTTTGGAGCCTGGAGAAATGCCCGACTTGCAAAATAGCGTGCGGTGGGGAGTCGTGTAATGAGTGAGATAAAAAAGATTTCTGACATGATCGATATGAATTTACTCCAGTCCATTCAGGATAATTGCTCCAAGGCCATGGGGATTGGGGCCGTGACGGTGGATTATAAGGGGAATCCCATAACCCGCTACAGCGGCTTTACCGAACACTGCATGAAGGTGCGGGAGGTCCAGGGGTTTTCCGAGCTGTGCGCGCAGTGTGACGCCCACGGAGGGCTGCACTCGGCCATTACCGGTCAACCGTATATTTACCGCTGCCATGCCAATCTGGTGGATTTCGCGGTACCGCTGATCATCAACGGCACCTATATGGGGGCTGTGCTGGGCGGCCAGGTAAAGGTATGTGAGGAAGAGGCGGAGCAGCTGGAGTACATCCTCCCCCAGCAGAGCAACTGGCGCAAGCATGAGCAGATCAGCCGGCTGTACGACAAAATGGACACGGTCTCCTATGAAAAGGTAGAGGCGGCTGTCCACATCCTGCGGGACATCATCGTTACCATGACGGAAAACGAGACCGGCAAAAAAATGCTGGCCACGCTGGAGGAGAAGGACAAGCAGCTGTCCGAGGAGCGCGCCGCCCGCTCCGAGCTGGAGCTGGTGCTGCGGGAGCAGGAAAACGACGCCATGGGCCGCAGCGCGGAGCTGCGCTACTTCTTTTATGTGATGAACATTATTACCCGGCTGGCCTATGAGGAAAAGGCGGAGCGGACGGAGCAGGTGGCGTACGATTTTGCCGACGTTACCCGTTATACCCTGGGCACAACCAAAAAAATATCCACGCTGGGAGAGGAACTGAACTACATCGAATCGCTGCTGCGGATCCAGAAGGTGTGGGTGGGGGACAAGCTGGACTTTCACATCTCCGTGCCCACAGGGTATATGACCATTCCCTGTCCGTTTATGCTGATGCAGCCCATAGCGGAAACCGTTTTGGACGGATTTGGAGAAAAGAGCGACGCCTTCTTCCATCTGGAGATCTACGGAGAGGAAGAGGGAGACTATTTTTTGCTGCAGATCTGCTGCTCCGGCGGGATCAAGTCTCTTGACGAATGGGTGCACATGCTGAGTACCCCGAAGGACGGGAGCAAGTCGCTCTACGCCATCAACAACAGCCTGCAGCATGTGTTTGGAACGGAGTATGGAGTGAGCGTTGGTTCCCGGGACGACAGGCAGCGCGGGATTGTCATTCGCATCCGGCTGCCGCTGGAGAAAAGAGGACTGTTCTAAGACGGTACGGCTACCAGCAACATGCCGTGGGAGGAAAGCTGGATGAAACAGATATTGGTATTGAGCGACAATGATTTGGAACGCCACGTCACGGAGAAGATTCTGCTCAGCGGCCTGGACGAGGTGAAGATCCTCAGCGCCGCCGGGACGGAGCAGGCGTTGGATATCCTTAAGCGGGAGAAAACCGACCTTTTTATTGCGGATATCCCCAAATTCAACCTTGCCAGGTGCAATATGATATCCTCCGTGCAGAAGCTGGTGCCGGAGACGCCGATTCTGGTGCTCTCCTCCGGAGAGCAGGAGCACGTGTCCCAGAATATCTGGAGGCTGGGGATCAGAGATTATCTGCTCAAGCCGTGCCGTCCCACATGGATCATTGCCGCGGTCAAATCGCTGCTGGGCAAGAGCGCCCAGCGGCCCGCGGAGGAACAGCCGGAGGAAAAGCGGAAGGAGCACTATGCCAACAGCCTGGCCGGTTATCTGCGCAGCTTCCAATATAAAAAATGCATCCAGACCACAAGAGAATACCTTGACGTGCTCTACCGGGATGAAGATAATATAGAGACAATCCGCAGCGAGGTCGTGGACTTTGCCGCGGGTATGGTGGAACTCAGCGCACCCTTTGGACAACCCACCCAGTGGAAGCTGTCCAACTGCCTGGAGCATTTCCGTATCCGCTTTGACCGGCAGGGGCGGAAGTATGAGAGCTACCTCACACTGGAAAAAATGCTGGACATCCTCTTTGAAAGCCTGGAGGGCAGCAACTTTTATGAGGTGGAGAGCGGTCAGAAGATTCTGAATTACATCGACCGCAATCTGCGCAAGGGGCTCAGCCTGGACGACGCGGCGGAGTACGCCAACATGAGCTCCTGCTACTTCAGCAAATTTTTCAAGAAGATGACCGGGCAGAATTATATTGCCTATATCACCGACGGCAAGGTGGAGCTGGCAAAGCAGATGCTGCTGGACACCGACCTGCCGGTTATCAACATATCCTATGAGCTCTCCTATGGAGAGACCAATTACTTCAGCAAGGCCTTTAAACGGAAGGTGGGGGTCACGCCCACAGAATTCCGGGAGAGTGGTAAGAGGGCCGGTGTGCAGAGCAGTGTTCGCTGATCTGCCCCGGTGGAGTTCGTGCTGACGAGGAGTGAAAAGCGATGAAAGAGTTCAGTTTCAGCACCAGAATCTTTTTTGGCGAGGGCGCCCTGGAGCGGCTGCGCAAAGTGGAGGACAAACGGGTGATGATCGTCACCGACCGGTTTATGGCCAATATGGGCGTGCCGGACAAGGTGGCCGGCTATCTGACCCGCTGCCAGGTGTCCGTCTTTGACGGCGTTGTGCCCGACCCTCCCATTGAGGTGGTGGCCGCCGGTGTGCAGGCCCTGCAGGAATCTGGGGCGGAGGCTATGATCGCCGTGGGCGGCGGCTCCACCATCGACGCAGCCAAGGCCATCCGGGCGGTGGCCAAGGAGACCCTCCATATCGACACGGACCGCTGGGAGTGCTTCGCGGTGCCCACCACCAGCGGCACCGGCTCCGAGGTGACGGAGTACGCGGTGATCACCGACCGGGCAAAGGGCATCAAGTACCCCCTGGACAGCAAGGCCCTGCGGCCCCCGGTGGCTATTCTGGACCCCCAGCTGACGGTGTCCGCCCCGGCCAGCGTTACCGCTGACGCCGGTATGGACGTGCTTACCCACGCCATTGAGGCCTATGTATCCAAGGGAGCCAACGATTTTTCCGACGCCCTGTGTGAAAAGGCGGTCTCTCTGGTGTTCCGCTTTCTTCCCCTTGCCTTCCAGGACGGCACCGACCTGCTGGCCCGGGAGAAGATGCACAACGCCTCCTGTATGGCGGGCCTGGCCTTTAACTCCGCCGGCCTGGGCCTGACCCATGGCATGGCCCACGCCGTGGGCGGCAAGCTGCACATTCCCCACGGCCGGATCAACGCCATGCTGCTGCCCCACATCATCCAGTTCAACGCCAATCTGGCGGGGGTACGGGGTGGCGAATACGCCCTGGCGGCCAAGAAGTACCAGCGTCTGGCCAAGACGCTGGATCTGCCTGCCCCCAGCGTCCGGCTGGGTGTGTCCAACCTGCTGCGGGAGGTGGAGCACCTGAACCGTGTGCTCAAGATTCCCGCCACCCTCAAGGAGTGGGGCGGCGACCTGGAGCAGGTAAAGCAGCTGTGGGACGAGATGGTTTCCGCCGCTCTGGCCGACGTCACCACCTCCACCAATCCACGGCCGGCCACTGCCGAAAATGTGAGTGCCATCCTCCAGAGGTTGATGGGCAAATAAATTCAGAAGGCAGATCGGTCTTTGCTTTAGAGGAGGGACGCGTATGGATATCCGCAGCTTTATGAATCTGGATATGCTGCAGCACATTCAGGACAGCTTTTCCAAAGCCACCGGAGTGGCCGCCATCGCGGTGGACAGTCAGGGGCAGTATCTGACGCGGGGCAGCAATTTTACGGATTTTTGCATGAAATATACCCGCAACAATCCGGAAGGCGCCCGCAGATGTCAAAAATGCGACACGGAGTGCAAGGGCACCTATTTCTGCCACGCGGGTCTTATGGACTTTTCCTCCGACATTATTGTGGACGGAGAGCGTGTGGGGGCCATCATCGGCGGGCAGGTGCTGCCCTGTGAGCCGGAAGAGGAAAAATTCCGCAGCATTGCCCGCGAGCTTGGAATCCCGGAGGACGAGTATATTTACGCGCTGAGGAAGGTGCCCGTACGCTCGGAGGAGCAGATACGGGCCGCGGCCAGCATGCTGGGCGAGGTAGTCAATCAGCTGGTCAATCTGGAATACTTTAAAAGCCTGAACAGCAAAAAAATGGCCATCTTTGATGAAGAAATGGCCAATGCGTTCGAGACCATCAAGGAAATCCAGAATATGACCCGCTCCCTGCAAAAATGCGCCACCATGGAGAATATCCTCTCCATCAACGCCTCTGTGGAGGCAGCGCGGGCGGGCGCCGTGGGGGTTGGCTTTGCGGTTCTGGCCAAGGAGATCGGCCAGCTGTCCGCCGAGGCTTCCGGAGTTTACCAGAATATTTATGATTCTGTGGAGTCAATCCGGGTATCCATTACAAAAATGTCGAAGGTAGAATTGTGACAAGAGCAAAAAAATACACTTGACACCCTGAAAAGGTGTCAAGTGTATTTTTTTGTCCTCCTTTAAACGGCGGATCAGAGGGCGGCAGGGCGGGATAGGCGGAAAAAGGGTAGGTTGAGGGGAACGACACAGGAAAGAAGGGGACAAAAAAGCACCGGGACGTGCCAAGAAAACAATCCCGAAATTCAGGTATAATCGGCCCAGATAGTGTGCGGTTTTAACTTTGAATAACGAAAACCGCCGCTGGCCCAAAAAAGGAGGTTGTAATATGCAGCAGGAAGCTCTGGGAATGGTGGAGACCAAAGGCCTGGTGGGCGCGATTGAGGCTGCCGATGCCATGGTCAAATCCGCAAATGTCAGCCTGGTGGGCTATGAGAAGATCGGTTCCGGACTGGTCACCGTGATGGTGCGGGGCGACGTGGGCGCTGTTAAGGCGTCTACCGATGCCGGCGCTGCCGCGGCCCAGAAGGTGGGAGAAGTGGTTTCCGTCCACGTCATCCCCAGACCCCATACCGATGTGGAGAAGATTCTGCCCCACATGCAGTAAGCGCAACGAATTACCTCAAGAATTCAAATCATAAAAAGTTCGGAGGGTTAACACATGAAAGATGAACTGGTCAGCAAGGTCATGGACGAAGTCATGAAGAAGATGGGCATTTCCGAGCCCGCCTGCGCTCCCGAGGAGAGCTGCTGCGCGCAGCCCGCTCCCGCCTGCAATCTGACGGAATTTGTGGGCACCGCCCTGGGCCACACCATCGGCCTGGTCATTGCCAACCTGGACCATCAGGTTCATGAGCAGCTGAAGATCGATCCCAAGTACCGCGCCATCGGCATCATCAGCGACCGCGTGGGCGCCGGCCCCCAGATCTTCGCCGCTGACGAGGCTGTGAAGGCCACCAACAGCGAGTGCCTGCTGGTTGAGTGCCCCCGTGATACCGAGGGCGGCGCCGGCCACGGCTCCCTGATCATCTTTGGCGCCGAGGACGTGTCCGACGTGCGCCGCGCCGTTGAGGTCTGCCTGCGGGAGATCCCCCGCACCATGGGCGACGTGTACGGCAACAGCGCCGGCCATCTGGAGTTCCAGTACAGCGCCCGCGCTTCCTACGTGCTGAATAAGGTCTGGGGCGCTCCTCTGGGCAAGGCCTTCGGCATCACCGTCGGCGCTCCCGCCGGCATCGGCGTGGTTCTGGCGGATGCCGCCTCCAAGGCCGCTACCGTGGACGCCGTCACCATCGCCACCCCCGGCAACGGCGGCACCAGCTTCTCCAACGAGGTCAACTTCTTCTTCTCCGGTGACTCCGGTGCGGTGAAGCAGGCGATCATCGCCGCCCGCGACGTGGGCCTGCAGCTGCTCAAGTCTCTGGCGCCCGACGAGGAGCTCAAGAGCACCACCACCCCCTACATCATCTAATTACGGGAAGGAGTCAGAGACATGAAGTCTAAGCGTTTTGAAGTGCTGGACGCCCGCCCGGTCAACCAGGACGGCTATGTGCAGGAGTGGCCTGAGGTGGGTCTGATCGCCATGAACAGCCCCTTCGATCCCAAGCCCAGCATTAAGATTGAGAATGGCGTTGTGACCGAGCTGGACGGCAAGACCCGCGCCGAGTTTGATATGCTGGATACCTTTATCGCCGACCACGCCATCCGCCTGGAGAACGCCGAGAAGGCCATGGCCATGGATTCTCTGGAGATCGCCCGGATGATCGTGGACATCAACGTCTCCCGGAAGGAAGTGCTGGACATCACCCTGTCCCTCACCCCCGCCAAGCTGACCGAGGTGGTGGGCAAGCTGACCATCGTGGAGATCATGATGGGCATGACCAAGATGCGCGCCCGTATGATGCCCGCCAACCAGTGCCACGTCACCAACGTGCGCGACAACCCGGTGCAGATCGCCGCTGACGCCGCCGAGGCCGCTGTCCGTGGCTTCGCCGAGATGGAGACCACCGTTGCCGTGGCCCGTTACGCTCCCTTCAACGCCATGGCCCTGTTTGTGGGCGCCCAGGTGGGCCGTCCCGGCATCATGACCCAGTGCGCCCTGGAAGAGGCCACCGAGCTGATGCTTGGTATGCGCGGCTTCACCACCTACGCCGAGACCATTTCCGTCTACGGCACCGAGCCCGTCTTCATGGACGGCGACGACACCCCCTACTCCAAGGCGTTCCTGGCCAGCTGCTATGCTTCCCGCGGCCTGAAGATGCGCTTTACCTCCGGCACCGGCTCCGAGGTGCAGATGGGCTACGCCGAGGGCAAGTCCATGCTGTATCTGGAGGCCCGCTGCCTGGCCGTCACCAAGGGCGCCGGCGTGCAGGGCACCCAGAATGGCTCCGTTTCCTGCATCGGCGTGCCGGCCGGTGTGCCCGGCGGTATCCGCGCCGTGGCCGCTGAGAACCTGATCGCCATGCTGCTGGACCTGGAGTCCACCACCTCCAACGACCAGACCTTCACCCACTCCGACCTGCGCCGGGTGGCCCGTACCGTGCCTCAGCTCTTCTCCGGCACCGACTACATCTGCTCCGGCTACTCCGCCACCCCCAACTACGACAACATGTTCGCCGGCTCCAACTGGGATGCTGAGGACTATGACGACTGGGTCATCATCCAGCGCGACATGAAGATCGACGGCGGCCTGCAGCCCGTCCGGGAAGAGGACGTGCTCAAGGCCCGCAACAAGGCCGCCCGCGCCCTGCAGGGTATGTTCCGTGAGCTGGGCCTGCCCGAAATCACCGACGCCGAGGTGGAGGCCGCTACCTACGCCAACGGCTCCAACGACATGCCTCAGCGCAACGTCAACGAGGACCTGAAGGCTATCGAAGACATGATGGCCCGCAAGGTCACCGGCGTTGACTTCGTCAAGGCTCTGGACCGTGCCGGCTTCCCCGATGTGGCCCACAACATCTACAACATGCTCCGCCAGAAGGTGGCCGGCGACTATCTGCACACCGCCTCCATCTTTGACGAGAACTTCCACGTCCTCTCCGCGGTCAACGTTCCCAACGAGTATCACGGGCCCATGACCGGCTACCAGATCAGCGAGGAGCGCTGGAACCAGCTGAAGAACATTCCCAGAGCCATCCGTCCTGAAGACATCTAAGAGGGGTGAAGCGACATGACGTTTGATGAAAACACTCTGCGCAGTGTAATTGAAGAAGTTCTCAAGGAGATGGGCGGCGCTCAGAGCGCGCCCGCCGCGGCTCCCGCCGCCTCCACTGTTCCCGCCGCCGGCAAGCTGACCCTGACCGAGAACGGCGAGGCCAGCAAGGGCACCGCCGCCGACGAAGTGGTCATCGGCCTGGCCCCCGCCTTCGGCACCCGTCAGACCAAGACCATCGTGGACCTGCCTCACGACAAGGTGCTGCGTGAGGTCATCGCCGGCATCGAGGAGGAGGGCATGAAGTGGCGCATCATCAAGGTGTACCGCACCTCTGACGTCTCCTTTATCGCCCATGACGCCGCCGAGTACTCCGGCTCCGGCATCGGCATCGGCATCCAGTCCAAGGGCACCACCGTTATCCACCAGAAGGACCTGCCCCCCCTGTCCAACCTGGAGCTGTTCTCTCAGGCGCCCCTGATCGACCTGGAGACCTACCGCAAGATCGGCAAGAACGCCGCCAAGTACGCCAAGGGCGAGGCCCCCACTCCCGTCCCCACCAAGAACGACCAGATGGCCCGTCCTACCTATCAGGCGCTGTCCGCTCTGCTCCACATCAAGGAGACTGAGCTGGTGGACAACAACAAGAAGCCGCAGGCCGTTTCGGTCTCGTTCCAGTAAGGAGGCAGCAAGTTTATGGATCAGGAACTTTTGATGAAGCAGATCGTGGAGCAGGTCATGGCCGCCATGAAGACCGGCACCTCCGCTCCCTCCGCCCCCGCCGCCTGCTGCGGCGATAAGCTCACCGCGGCCAACTATCCTCTGGCCGAGAGCATGGCTGACAAGATCAAGACCCCCACTGGCAAGGACTTCACTTCTCTGAGCTATGAGAAGATAATCAACGGCGAGCTCACCGCCGACGATATGCGTATCGCTCCCGAGACCCTGGAGATGCAGGCTCAGGTGGCCGAGTCCGTCCACCGCGAGGCCTTCGCCGGCAACCTGCGCCGGGCCGCCGAGCTCATCGCCGTGCCCGACGAGCGCCTGCTGGAGATCTACAACGCTCTGCGTCCCTACCGCTCCACCAAGCAGGAGCTGCTGGACATCGCCAACGAGCTGGATGGCAAGTACGGCGCCAAGACCGCCGCTACTCTGGTGCGTGAGGCCGCTGAGGTCTATGAGAAGCGCGGCAGACTGAAAAAGTTCTAATCATCACCAGAGTCAGGAGGCGCCCTATGAAACTTGTCGCAGGCATCGACATTGGAAACGCGACCACGGAAACGGCTCTGGCCCGTCTGGAGGGCGGCCGTGCCGTGTTCCTGGCCAGCGGCACGGTACCCACCACGGGCATCAAGGGCACCCGCCAGAACATCAACGGCATTTTTCACTCCCTGAACGCGGCGCTGGAAAAGGCCGGATATACTATTGAGCAGCTCTCTGAGGTGCGGCTCAATGAGGCCGCCCCCGTCATCGGTGATGTGGCCATGGAGACCATCACCGAGACGATCATCACGGAATCCACCATGATCGGCCACAATCCGGCCACCCCCGGCGGCATGGGCGTCGGGGTGGGAGAGACCATCCTCATTACCGACCTGGAAAACGCCCCCGGCGGGAAGGACTATATCGTCATCATTCCCAAGTCGGTGGACTTTGAAGAGGCCGCCCGGCTCATCAACCGGGGCAACAGCGGCAGCCGTCAGGTTACCGCGGCCATCGTGCAGCGGGACGACGGCGTGCTCATCCACAACCGGCTGGACCACAAGATCCCCATTGTGGACGAGGTGGCCCTGGTGGACAAGGTGCCTGTGGGCATGCGTTCCGCCGTGGAGGTGGCCTCGGCCGGCGGCGTGGTGGAGGTCCTTTCCAACCCCTATGGCATCGCCACTCTGTTCGGGCTCTCCTCCGAGGAGACCCGACAGGTGGTGCCCATTGCCCGGGCCCTGATCGGCAACCGCTCCGCGGTGGTCATCAAGACGCCCGCCGGCGACGTGAAGGAGCGGAAGATCCCCGCCGGCTCCATTGAGCTGATGGGGCAGAACCGCAGCGTCAAGGTGGACGTGGACGCCGGCGCTGAGCGCATCATGAAGGCGGTGGAGTCTATCCCTTCCCTGGAGGATGTGCGGGGCGAGCCCGGCACCAACGCTGGAGGCATGCTGGAGAAGGTGCGCCAGGTTATGGCCAATCTGACCAACCAGCACCCCAGAGACATCAAGATCCAGGACCTGCTGGCAGTGGACACCTTTACCCCGCAGAAGGTACAGGGTGGCCTGGCCAATGAGTTTTCCCAGGAGAACGCGGTGGGCATTGCCGCCATGGTAAAGGCCGACCGCCTTCAGATGGAGGCCATCGCCAAGGAGTTTTCCCAGCAGATCGGCGTGCCGGTCCGGGTAGGCGGCGTGGAGGCCGACATGGCCATCCGCGGAGCCCTGACCACACCGGGCACCAATAAGCCCCTGGCTATCCTGGACATGGGCGCCGGCTCTACCGACGCCTCCATCATCAGCCCGGAGGGGGAGATCCACTCCATCCATCTGGCCGGCGCGGGCAACATGGTCACGCTGCTCATCCAGTCCGAGATGGGACTGCCCGACTTTGATACCGCCGAGGATATCAAAAAGTATCCCCTGGCCAAAGTGGAAAGCCTGTTCCACATCCGCCACGAAAACGGCACCGTGGAATTTTTCCAAAAGCCCCTGGATCCCAACCTCTTTGCCAAGGTGGTCATCCTGAAGGAGGGGAAGTTCATCCCTCTGGAGGGCGATCTGTCCATGGAGCGCATCAAGCTCATCCGCCAGCAGGCCAAGCAGAAGGTATTTGTTACCAATGCCATCCGGGCGCTCACCCGGGTGAGCCCCACCGGCAACGTGCGGGAAATCCAGTTCGTTGTGCTGGTGGGCGGCTCCGCGCTGGACTTTGAGGTGCCCCAGATGGTGACGGACGCGCTGTCCCAGTACAAGGTGGTGGCCGGCCGGGGCAACATCCGAGGCACGGAGGGTCCCCGCAACGCGGTGGCCACCGGACTGGTGCTCTCCCTGACGGAAGGGGGAGCCTGATATGGCCATGGTCCAGGAAATCAGAAAGCCCTTGATTCACTTTTACCACGCTCCGCAGGCCGACCGCAGGCTGCTGCGGGAGGTGGAGCTGGGTATGGAAGAAGAGGGGATCCCCTGGAAGCTCTCCCAGGAAGAAGGCGGACATGCGCTGGAACTGGCCTGGGAAGCGGCAAAAAGCTCCAATCTGGAGGTGGGCATCGGCGCTGACAGCCAGGAGCTCGTCCTCCACTACAACAAGCTGGAGATGGCGCAGCCTTTGTTCCGCATTTCGGCCCAGGCCGGAGCGGCTCAGGCCCGCGCGCTGGGCGCCAACGCGGCGCGGCTGGTCAAGAAGCTGCCGCTGAAGGCGCTGGACGGGAGGTGAAGAGATGCAGCAGAAAAGTTTGGGACTCATTGAAACCCAGGGTCTGGCCGCCGGCGTGGTGGCGGCGGACGCGGCGGTGAAATCGGCCAACGTTGAGCTGATCGGCTACGAACTGACCAAGGGAGGCGGATGGACGCTGATCAAGGTACAGGGCGACGTGGGCGCGGTGAAGGCCGCCGTAGACGCCGCTGCTGTAGCCGCCGGCAAGGTCAACCGGGTGGTGAGTACCCGTGTGATCGCCCGTCCTTCCAGCTATCTGGAGGCCCTGATCCACACCGCCGACACGGTGGGCGACAGGCCGCCCGAGCCCCCCAAGGCTCCCGAGCCGCCCACGCCGCCCACGGAGCCGGAACCGGAACCGGAGCCGCCGGTGGAACCCACGCCCGCCCCGGAGGCGGAGGAGGAAGTTCCGTCGGAGCCGGCAGAGGAGCCGGAACCAGAGCCGGTGACGGAACAGCCGCCGGAGGAGCCCAAACTGGAGCCCCAGGAGGAACCACAGCCGGAGCCGGCAGAGGAGCCCGCTCAGGAAGGCCCCGAGGAAGCTGAGGTGGAGCCGCCGGAGACCCCCGACGAGCCCGCCCCCGAGCAGCCGACGGAGCGGCCCGCTCCGGAAGCCCCCCAGAGTACGCGTACATCCCGGGGGAGCCGGCGGGGCAAAAATAAAAGATCCTGAAACGACGAAGTTCACGTAATCAATAGGAGGTTATCACTATGGGTGAAGCGCTCGGTATGATCGAGACCAAAGGTCTGGTTGGCGCGATTGAGGCTGCCGATGCTATGACCAAGTCCGCCAATGTTACTCTGATCGGCTATGAGAAGATCGGCTCCGGCCTGGTGACCGTGATGGTCCGCGGCGACGTGGGCGCGGTCAAGGCCGCTGTGGACGCCGGCGCCTGCGCCGCGGAGAAGGTGGGCGAGATCGTGTCTCAGCACGTCATTCCCCGTCCCCACACCGACGTGGAGAAGATTCTGCCCAAGCTGCAGTAACACTGGCAAGAGGGGTAGGGCATGGACAAAAGATGCGTTAATTCCGAAGAATTTGTCCGCGAGATTACCCGTCTGGTGGTGGAAGCGCTCCAGGAGCAACAGCGCCTGGAGCGATCCACCCCCATTGGGGTATCCAACCGGCATATCCATCTGGACCGGGCGGATATGGACGCGCTGTTTGGCCCCAGCAGTGAGCTGACGGTCAAGAAAATGCTTGGCCAGCCTGGTCAGTACGCCGCAGAGGAGACCGTGACCATCCGGGGCCCCAAGGGGGAGATGAGCCGGGTGCGGGTGCTGGGTCCCCTGCGCAAGGAGACTCAGGTGGAGATCTCCATCGCCGACGGCTTTGTGCTGGGGGTGAAGCCCCCCGTGCGGGAGTCCGGCCAGCTGGAGGATTCTCCCGGCATCGAGATCATCGGGCCCAAGGGAAGCGTGAAGAAAGAGCGGGGCGTGATCGCCGCGCTGCGCCATATCCACATGACACCGGAGATTGCCCGGCGGCTGGGATATCGGGACGGGCAGTACGTACAGACCAGAATCGAAGGCCTGCGTGGCGCGCTGCTGTGCAACGTGCTGGTCCGGGTATCTGAGAAATACGCGCTGGAAATGCACATTGACGTAGAGGAGGCCAACGCGCTGGGCGTTAAGAACGGCGACAGGGCCTTCTTTGTGGAAGAAGAATAAAACAGCGGAGGATGGGCAATGGGGCAGGATATAAGCAAAGGCAACGAGACCCTTCTGGAGTTCCAGCGGCTGATTGAGACCGGCAGCTGCAACCCCTGGGAGGGGACGCTGCGCACAGGGGTGGATCTGGGCACGGCCAACATCGTGCTGGCGGTGGTGGATGAGCAGAACCGGCCGGTGGCCGGCGCCACCTACCCCTCCACCGTGGTACGGGACGGCATTGTGGTGGACTACATCGGCGCCCTGAACGCGGTGACCAAGCTGAAAGACGAGCTGGAGGCCCGGCTGGGTACCACCCTGGAAGCGGGAGCCTGCGCCATTCCGCCCGGAATCATCGAGGGCAATGTCCGAGTGATCGGAAACGTGGTGGAAGGGGCGGGCTTCCGCCTCACCAATGTTGTCGACGAACCCACCGCGGCCTCCACGGTGCTTGGCATCACGGACGGCGCGGTGGTGGACGTGGGCGGCGGCACAACAGGCATCAGCATTCTCAAGGACGGTAAGGTGATTTTTACCGGCGACGAGCCCACCGGCGGCACCCATATGACCCTGGTGCTGGCGGGCTTCCACGGCTGGAGCGTCCAGGAGGCCGAGCAGGCCAAGCGGGACCCGGCCCAGGAGAGCCACGTATATCCCATCGTCAAGCCGGTGGTAGAGAAGATGGCCTCCATCGTGGGGCGCTATCTGAAGGACTACCCGGTGGACGAGATCTATGTGGTGGGCGGCGCCTGCTGCTTTACCCAGTTTGAAAGCACCTTTGAGAAGTTCCTGGGCGTGCCGGTGATCAAGCCGGCGGCCCCGCTGCTGGTGACCCCGCTGGGCATTGCCGTCAATTGCACACTATAAGAAGTAGGTGAGGACCTTTGACGACTGAGCAGCTGGACAGCCTGGTTCGGGAGACCCTCCTGGTGGAGGTGTTGGCTCAGCGGGTGGTGGAAAAGCTGATGGCGCGGATGAAGCAGGCTCTTGTGGTCTACACCGGGTCCAACATCAGCGCCGCGGAAGCTCTGGAGGCCATGGGCCGTCTGCGGGCCGATGGATTTACCTTCCGTGTGCTGCTCTCCCAAAGCGCGGCCAGGCTGCTGGACGTAGAGGCTATCCGCTCCGTGCTGGAGCCGGAGGAGCTGTGGATCGGCACGCCGGGCGATACACCGGAGGCGCTCACCAAGCAGTATGACACCATCATCGTCCCGGCGGCCACCGTCCGGACGGTCTCTCACGTGGTGTCATGCATGGCGGACACGCCGGCGGCGGCGGTCATTCTGGACGGCCTGATGCGGGGCAAGAACGTGATTGTGGCCACCGACGGGTGCTGCCCCGACCACGCGGAGCGGGCCCGACGGGGATTCCGGATGGCAGAGCCGCTGAAGCAGACGCTGCGGAACCATCTGGAGGCCCTGCGGGACTACGGCGCCCGCCTGACCTCCGCCCCGCGGCTGGACGAGGCCGTCAAGCGAGCGCTGGCCAGCAGCTTCTCTCCGGCAGGGGAGAAGAGCCGGCCCGCGGCGGCCAAGCCGGCGGGACCGGCGGACCTCCGCCTCAGCGGCCACGTGATCAGCGGCCGCCAGCTGGCCGCCTGTCCCTCCAACTGCACGGTTTGGGTGGAGCGCGACGCGCTGATCACCCAGCTGGCAGCGGACGAGGCGCGCCGCCGGGGTATTGTGCTCCGCAAAGAGACGTAAGGCAGGTGACACTATGTATTTGGGTAGAGTAATCGGGACTGTGGTCTCCACCAGCAAGAACGAGCATCTGGTGGGGATGAAGCTCCTGGTGGTGGAAAAGCTGACCGAACGTCTGGAACGAAGCGGCACCAGCGAGGTGGCTGTGGATTCCGTGGGTGCCGGCGTGGGTGAGATTGTAATTGTCTGTAAGGGCAGCTCCGCCCGTTATGTCTTTGGAAAGGGCGAAGCGCCGGTAGATACGTCTATTGTAGGTATTGTAGATACCGTCGAGGTGGGCTGATGGCAAACTTATATACCAAAACCGGTGATAAGGGACAGACCAGCCTGGTGGGCGGCACCCGGGTCAGCAAAGACAGCCCCCGGGTGGAGTCCTATGGTACCATCGACGAGGCCAACTCTATGCTGGGTCTGGCCTATGCCCAGACCGACCGGGCGTACATCCGCACCACTCTGCACACCATTCAGGGCAGACTGTTCTCCCTGGGTGCCGAGCTGGCCAGCGACGAAGAGGGGATGGAAAAGCTGAAAGGCATCCTCTCCGAGGAGGACGTGGCCTTCCTGGAGCAGGTGGTGGATACCTGTACCCAGACCACCGGCAAGCAGACCCATTTTGTTATTCCCGGCGTGGATCCCTGTTCCGCCGCGCTCCATGTGGCCCGCACCATTGTGCGGCGGGCCGAGCGGCACATTGTATCCATGTCCCAGAAGTATCCGGTGCGCCAGGTGGTGCTGCGCTATGTGAACCGGCTGTCCGACGCCATTTACGCGCTGGCCCGGCTCCAGGAGGATCTGGTCCAGGAGGACCTGCTGCGGGAGCAGGTGACCAACCTGGTGCGGGAAAAGCTGGAGCAGCGTCAGGACGGACAGATGCCTCCCTTCTCGCTGGCCAATCTGCAGCGGATGGCCAAGCGGGCGGAGGAAAAGGCCGAACAGCTGGGCGTGCCGGTGGTGTTCGCGGCGGTTGACCAGGGCGGCAATCTGGTGCTTTTGCAGCGGATGGAGGGCGCCCTCCTGGCCAGCGTGGAGATTGCCTCCGGAAAGGCCTATACCGCAAGCGCGCTGAAGATGGCGACCCATGAGCTCGGCCAGGCGGCCGGGCAGGATGGGCCCCTGTACGGCATTGAGACCGCGATTCCCGGAAAGATCGTGCTCTTCGGCGGCGGCTTCCCCTATGTGGTAGACGGGGAGGTTGTAGGCGGCATCGGCGTATCCGGCGGTACCGTGGAGCAGGACATGGAGATTGCACGTTGGGCAATGTCCCCATAAGGAGGAAACAACAATGAACATAGATGAAACTGTGGTGGAGTCCATCGTAAAAAAGGTGCTCTCCCAGCTGGATGCGCCGCAGACCCAGGATTGCTGCGCCTGCGGCGGCGAGTGGGGTGTGTTCAAGAGCATGGATGAGGCGGTGAATGCCGCTGTCCTGGCCCAGCAGGAGTATCTGGGCCGCTCCATGCATGACCGCGCCAAGTATGTGCAGGCCATCCGGGACGTGGTGCTGGACCAGGAGAACCTGGAGTACATCTCCCGCAAGGCCGTGGAAGAGACCGGCATGGGCGGCTATGAGTACAAGCTCATTAAGAACCGCCTGGCTGCCACCAAGACCCCCGGTATTGAGGATCTGACCACCGACGCCATGACCGGCGACGACGGCCTGACCCTGGTGGAGTATTCTCCCTTTGGCGTCATCGGCGCCATTACTCCCACCACCAACCCCACCGAGACCATTATCTGCAACTCCATCGGCATGCTGGCTGCCGGCAACGCCGTGGTGTTCAGCCCCCATCCCCGGGCCAAGGAGGTTTCCCTCCACCTGGTCCGGCTCATCAACAAGGCGCTGGCCGTGGCGGGCGCGCCCGCCAATCTGGTGGTGACGGTGTCCGAGCCCTCCATCGCCAACACCAACGCCATGATGAACCACCCCAAGATCCGTATGCTGGTGGCCACCGGCGGGCCCGGTATCGTCAAGACCGTGCTCTCCAGCGGCAAGAAGGCCATCGGCGCCGGCGCGGGCAACCCGCCCGTGGTGGTGGACGAGACCGCCGATGTGGAGAAGGCCGCCAAGGATATCGTGGACGGCTGCTCCTTCGACAACAACCTGCCCTGCATCGCCGAGAAGGAGATCATCGCGGTGGATTCCGTGGCGGACTACCTGATCTTCAACATGAAGAAGCACGGCGCCTATGAGGTCAAGGATCCCGCTGTGATCAACAAGCTGGTGAGCCTGGTGACCAAGGAGGGCAAGAGCCCGGTCACGGACTTTGTGGGCAAGAGCGCCAAGTACATCCTGGAGCAGGTCGGCATCAGCGTGGGCGATGATGTGAAGGTCATTCTGATGGAGGTCACCGAGGACCATCCCTTCGTGCAGGTGGAGCTGATGATGCCCATTCTGCCTCTGGTGCGGGTGCCCGACGTGGACCAGGCCATCGAGATGGCCGTCCGTGTGGAGCACGGCAACCGTCACACCGCCATGATGCACTCCCGCAATGTGGAGAAGCTGACCAAGATGGCCAAGCTGATCCAGACCACCATTTTTGTGAAGAACGGCCCGTCCTATGCCGGCATCGGCGTGGGCGGCGAGGGTTATACCACCTTTACCATTGCCGGTCCCACCGGCGAGGGCCTGACGTCTGCCAAGTCCTTTGCCCGTCGGCGCCGCTGCGTGCTGGTAGGCGGTATGGACGTACGATAAAACGGAGGTTTGGGCCATATGAACGAAAATCTCATTGGCCTGATCGAACAGGCTGGGATTGTGGGGGCAGGCGGCGCCGGATTCCCCACCCACGTCAAGCTGAAGGCCCAGGCTGATACGGTCATCATCAACGGGGCGGAGTGCGAGCCGCTGCTCCGGGTGGATCAGCAGCTGATGGCCGGTCAGGCCGAGGCTCTGCTGGAGGCTCTGGACCTGATGGTAGAGCAGGTGGGAGCCCAGCGGGGCGTGGTGGCGCTGAAAGAGCACTACCACGCCGCTGTGGAAGCGCTGGGGCGGGCTCTGCCCACCCATCCCAAGCTGTCTCTCCATACCATGGGCGGATTCTACCCCGCCGGCGACGAGCAGGTCATCGTCTATGAGGTGACCGGGCGCATCGTGCCGGAGGGCGGCATCCCCCTCAATGTGGGCGTGGTGGTCAGCAATGTGGAAACCGCCCTCAACGTGCTGGCGGCGGTACGCAATCAGACCCCTGTGATCGACAAATATGTCACGGTCACCGGCGCGGTGCGCACCCCCAAGACGGTAAAGGTACCCCTGGGCGTCACTGTGGCCCAGACGCTGGCCCTGGCCGGCGGCCCCACGGTGGAGCGCTACCAGGTGGTCAACGGCGGCCCCATGATGGGCAAGGTGGTGTCTGTGGACAGCGTGGTGACCAAGACCACCAAGGGCCTGATCGTGGTGCCTGAGGGACACCCTCTGCTGGCCAGCCTGAACCGCAGCGTTCCGCAGATGCTGCGGGACGCGGGAGCGGCCTGCATGCAGTGTTCCCTGTGCTCCGAGGTGTGCCCCCGGGGCCTGCTGGGACACCGCATCCAGCCCCACAAGATGATGCGCCTGGCGGCCTACGGGTCTCTGTGCGATCCATCCTATACCCCCATGAACTCCTATCTCTGCTGCGGCTGCCGCCTGTGCGAATACGCCTGCGTTATGGGCCTGCAGCCCTGGAAGCTGAACAACATGCTCAAGGGTGAGATGGGAAAGAACGGGGTGCGCAATGCCCTCCATCAACAGCCCCAAGAGGCGGCGCCCTTCCGCCAATTCAAACGCTATCCGGTCCATAAGCTGATTCAGCAGCTGGGCCTGACCGCTTACGACGTGCCCGCGCCCATGGAGGAGACGCAGATGCACGCGCAGGCCGTGACCCTGCCGCTGAGCCAGGGGGTGGGCGCTCCCGCCCAGCCCGTGGTGAAGGAAGGAGACCGGGTGGAACGGGGAAGCCTCATCGCCGTCATTCCCGAAGGAAAGCTGGGGGCCAACCTCCATGCCAGTATCTCGGGGACGGTAGCGTCTGTAACCGAAAAAGAGATCATCATTCGGCAATAAGGAAGAGAGGTAGTGTTTATGGATCTGTTTGCTCTGATCGCTGCGTTTGGCGGCGGCGTCATTGGTGCCTATATGGGCGCCCTCCCCGCGTTTATCATGACTGGTATTTTTGCTCTGGTGGGCGGCGTGCTCACCGCCGCCGGTGTGGGCGGCGATATTGCGGTAGGGGTGCTGGCTTTCGGCTCCTTTGTCGGTCCTCACATTTCCTTCGCTGGCGGTGTGGCCGCGGCCGGTTATGCCGGGAAAAAGGGCAAGCTCTCCTCTGGAACTGATATCCTGTCCTCCCTCAACGGCCTGGGTGAGCCTGACGTGATCATCGTGGGCGGCATCTTCGGCGTACTGGGCTACATCATCAGCTATGGCATCGGCCTGCTGCCGGTTATCGGCAACGCCGGCCCCGCCACCACCGACCTGCCCGGCATCACCGTGTTTATCCTGGCCATCGTGACCCGCCTGGTCTTCGGTAAGACCGGCCTCACCGGCAAGTACACCGGCTCCGGCAACCGCGAGTGGTTCTCCACCGGCAAGGGCTTTGCCTATAACGTGGTTCTGGGCGCCGGCATCGGCATCGTGGTCAGCGGCCTGGCCATGTCCCTGTTCAACAGCGGCAACACCGCGGCCTTCGGCATCTTCCACATCATCTGCTTCGGTTTCGCCGCTATCTCCCTGATCTTTACCCAGACCGGATTTGCCACCCCCGCAACCCACCACATCTTCCTGCCCTCCGCCCTGGCCGCCTCCGCGGGCATCCAGGCCTGGGGTGAAGCCGGTGTTTTGCTGGGTATCCTGTTCGGCATTCTGGGCTCCCTGATGGGCGATCTGGTGGGCAAGAGCCTCAACAGCCACTGCGACACCCACATCGATCCCCCTGCTACCACTATTTTTATCCTGACCATTATCATCAACGCCATTGCCAGTGTGATCGTGCCGGTATAATCACAGCAATTCTGAGGAAAAGAGGCCTGTTATGGGAAAGTCCATCGGATTACTGGAATTGAAAAGTATTCCCGTGGGGGTGGAGACCGCTGACGCGGTGCTGAAGGCGGCCAACGTGGAGCTGCTGACGGCCAGCCCCACCTGCCCCGGGAAATATGTCATCATTCTCTGCGGCGCGGTTGGCGCGGTAAAGAGCGCCATGGAAAGCGGGAAGCAGATGGCGGGGATCCATCTTGTCGGCAGCCACATTATCAACAATGTGCATGACTCTGTGCCCAGCGCCATTGTGGGTACGGCGGAAGTGGAGCGGACGGGCGCCATCGGCATGATTGAGACCATGACCGCGCTGACTGCCGTCCAGGCCGGCGACCTGGCCGCCAAGGCGGCCAACGTCACCCTGATGGAGATTCGCATTGCCAGAGGTCTGGGCGGAAAAGGCTTTATTCTGCTGACAGGCGAAGTCTCCTCGGTCCGTTCGGCGGTAAAAGCTGCCATGCATCAGCTGGAGGAAACAGGAGATATTACGAGCAGCTGCGTAATTCCTTCCCCCCATCCCGGCCTGATCGAAAAACTTGCCAATTAGGAGGTTGCATGCAATGACTGCACGGGATTGTCCCAACTGCCATTATCCTGCCCCCAGCCGGAAACAGGATAAGAAAGAAACGGATGTGCCTCAGACCCCCTACCATATCCCTCCCGAGCAGGAGCCGGTAGAGGAATGCTCTCAGTGCTTCTATCAGCCGGAAGAGCAGGGTGAGCAGAAGACGGATGACTGCAATCAGTGCTTCTATCATCCCGAGAAGTAAAAAAGCTGCCTGTCCTGCCGGAGCCCTCGGGCTCCGGCAGGACAGAGCATAACTGGAAAAGGATGTGAGCTGTGTGGAACGATTGATCGGAAAGAAGGCCCCCTGGTTTTCCATGGAGGCGTTGGCAGCAGACGGAGAGCATTTTACACATGTCAGTCTTTCGGACTATGAGGGAAAATGGCTGGTGCTCTTTTTCTACCCCATGGACTTTACCTTTGTCTGTCCCACAGAGCTGACGGCTTTTTCCGACTGCATGGAAAAATTTACACAGGCGGGGGCTGAGCTGCTGAGCGTCAGCACCGACAGCGTGTACACCCACCTGGCCTGGCAGCGCAACGGCCTGGGAAAGCTGGGCTATCCCATGGCCGCCGACCAGACCCTGCAGACCTGCGACAGCTACGGTGTGCTCCTGGAGGAGGAGGGCGTGGCCCTGCGGGGATTATTTTTGATTGACCCGGAGCAAAAAGTCCGGTATAGTGTAATCCATGACAACAACATCGGACGCAACCCCGAGGAGGTGCTGCGGGTACTGGCGGCCCTTCAGACCGGCGGACTGTGCGCGGCCGGCTGGCAGGCGGGGGAGGAGAACCTCCATCCCGATGCGCCGGAGCAGCAGCCCACTTATCAGGCGGTTCAGGGCGCTTCGGTCCAGATCTATACCATGCCCACCTGCAGCTATTGCCGCAGCGTAAAGGAGTTTTTGCAGGGGGCGGGTATCGCCTATCAGGAGTTCAACCTGGAGCACGACAAAGCGGGCCAGGACTTTATGCGCCAGCGGCGGTATACCGGCCTGCCGGTGACCGTGATCAACGGAGAGGAGATTGTGGGCTACAATATGCCCAAAATCAAGGCCGCTTTGGGTATGAACTGACAGCGTGAGGTGAGACGTTGATGGATTTAATGGATTTTGGTCAGGTACAGGAGGGAAAAATGCGCCTGGTACAGGAGATGGTGCCGGGCAAACAGGTGACCCTGGCCCATATCATTGCCAGTCCGGATGAGATCATCTATCAAAAGCTGGGGCTGAATCCCAATCTGGACTACCAGCAGGCGGCAATCGGTATTTTGAGCATGACGCCCTCTGAGATTTCTGTCATTGCCGGAGATATTGCCATCAAAAGCTCCAAGGTGGAGATGGGATTCATTGACCGCTTCAGCGGCACCCTGATCTTCACCGGCCGTATTTCCAACGTGCAGACGGCCATTACCGCCATCGTGACCTATTTGAAGAACCATTTGGGCTTTACCATCTGCGAGATTACGAGAACATGAAAAAAATTATTCTGATGGGCCGCAGCGAGTGCGGAAAAACCACCCTGACCCAGGCGCTCAAGGGGGACGTGATCCACTATCACAAAACCCAGTACATCAACCACTATGACGTGGTGATCGACACCCCCGGGGAGTACGCGGAAAACGCCTCGCTGGCAAAGGCGCTTGCGCTTTATACCTATGAGGCGGACGTGGTGGGACTGCTGCTCAGCGCGACGGAGCCCTATTCTCTCTATCCCCCCTGCGTGACCGCCTGCTGCAACCGGCCGGTCATTGGCATTGTGACCCAGATTGACCACGAGGGAGGCGACCCCGACCGGGCCCACAACTGGCTGGCGCTGGCGGGCTGCGACCCCATTTTCCGGGTGAGCTCTTACACGGGGGAAGGGATCTGGCAGATTCTGAACTATCTGCGTGAGCCGGGGGACGTGCTGCCCTGGGACACAGCGGAAGAGGCCGAGCATCCGCGCATGGTGTTGTCAGACAAATACGGAGCCCTTTGAGGTGAGGAGGACACCCCGTGGAAACCAATAGCTTTCTCCTGGCAATGAGCCGGGGGCGGTGCGGGCAATCTGGAGATATTGCAGACAGCGCGTATTGTGTGTTTACAGCGCCCTTGGAGCTGCAGGTGACCCAGGATCGCATCTACATGGAAGGAGAGGACCTGGTCCTGGAGCTGCTCTATGGCCTGAGCGGCGAGCCGGGCGCTCTCCGGCTGCGGCAGATGGGCAGCAATGTGCTCCTGGAGGAGTCGCCCGCCGGCGCGTTTGTCAGATTCCTGTCGGACAAATCCGTCAAATACATCGGCCAGCTGATCATGTACGCGCTGCAATTCAAGATACAGGACCTGTCTGCCTATGTGGGCGGATGCGCCGACCTGATGAAGGAATTGGAGGACACGCTGGACAACCGCATGGATAACAGCGGCACCTATCAGCTGCTGGATTTCCGCCGCAGCTATACCCAGTGCGGCAATATGGTCATTGCGGTGAAGGAGATTCTGACCCACATCGACAAGGGCTATTACCCCATGCAGATGCAGAACAGCTATGTGCTCCAGGGTCAGGTGATGCTGGAGTTTCAGTTCCTGGAGGAGCGTTACGAGCTGACCAAGAATACGGTCATCAAGGACTTTGATACTTATACGTCCATCATCAACAACAATATCAACCGCAGCGCCAGACTGCTGAGCCTGATCTCCCTGGTGGGTGTGACCCTGAATTTCATGTTCGGCAGTCTGCTGGCGGTCAGTCCGGTGCTTGGTGTGGTGGGCGGCCTGGCCATCGGCGGCCTGTCCGTGGGAGCGAGCATGATGTACCGCGTCAACAGACGGCAGGAAAATCCGCTGGAGCCCGGCAAACGGCGCTACGCCATCGGGCTTCATCGGAAAAAGCTGACCGAGGCAAAGGATGTGCCCCCTTCAGAGGAGGAGAAATCAGAATAAATATGGGAACCGATATGCCGCTGCAGGGTTCTGCGGCGGTATATTCCATTTGTGGAAAGTGTGACAAGAAAGAGACAAGGTGGGAAATGGTATGGAGCGACTTTTCGCCATTGCGGCGAGAGGCAGTACGGTAAAACGCGAGGTTCTGGGCGGCATCACCACGTTTTTTGCCATGGCCTATATTATTTTTGTAAATCCCAATACCCTGTGCGCCAACGTGGGCTCCGCGGCGGAGCCCTTTTTCCCGGCTATGCCGGAGGAGCTGTGGGGGCCGGTGCTGGTGGCCACCTGCGTGGCGGCGGCCATCGGGTGCTTCCTCACAGGGCTTCTGGCCAACGTCCCCTTCGCCCAGGCGCCCGGCATGGGGCTGAACGCCTTTTTTACCTACACGGTCTGCCTGGGAATGGGCTATACCTGGCAGGAGGGTCTGGCCATCGTGCTCATGAGCGGCGTACTCTTCCTGGCCATGGCTGTGTCCCCCCTCCGGGGAAAGCTGATCCACTCCATCCCCGATTTTATGAAGCATGCCATTTCGGCGGGAATCGGCCTGTTTATCGCCTTTATCGGCCTGCTGAACGTGGGCCTCATCTCCATCAGCGGAGCGGTGCCGGCCCTGCAGCTGTCCATGCTGGTGGATGGACAGCGGGTGTGGAATACCCAGGGCCTGCTGACCCTGGTGGGACTTGCCCTTACCGCTATTTTGATGGCCTTTCGGGTCAAAGGAGCCGTGGTTATCGGCATCATCATCACCACCCTGCTGGGGCTGCCCATGGGGGTGACCCAGATTCCCCAGTCGGTGACCATGGAGCATGTGACCCTGGCGCCGGTGTTTTTCCAGCTGGATCTGGCGGGCGTGTGGGCCAAGGGACTGCTGCCCCTGCTCACTGCGGTCATCAGCTTTGCCATTGTGGACTGCTTTGACACCCTGGGTGCGCTGGTGGGCCTGTCGGCCAACGCCGGCCTGAAGGGAGAAGAAGGCCGGGCGGACAGGGCGCTGGTTGCCGACGCCCTGGCTACCTGCTGCGGCGCCTGCATCGGCACCTCCACCGTCACCACCTTCGCCGAGTCCTCCACTGGAATCGCGGAGGGGGCCCGGACCGGGCTGAGTTCCATGGTGGTGGGCCTGCTCTTTCTGGCCTCGGTGTTTCTGGCGCCGGTGGCGGGGATCATTCCGTCGGCGGCCACAGCGCCTGCCCTGATCATCGTGGGCGTACTGACCATGCGCAGCGCGGCCGCCATCGCCTGGGACGATCTGGAGTGCGCTGTGCCCGCCTTCCTGACCATTGCGGTGATGTCCTTCGCCTACTCCATTTCCGACGGTATTGCCTTCGGGTTTATCAGCTACTGCCTGATCAAGCTGGTCCGGGGCAAGGGCAAGGAGGTACCGGTTTTTGCCTATGTGATTTCTCTGCTGTTCATCTTAAAATATCTGCTGGGAAATATGGGCTGACGGCACGAAATTATGCCCGACAGGGTGATCAAGTTCCATATTTTGCTCTTCTGGTGCTTTTTATTGCGCAGCCCTTGTTTTGCCGGGCGAGTTGTGATAGCTTATAGCTGGAATTTCGGCAGACATGCCGATGGGCGTATTTTGAAAAGGGGGATTACAATATGGCAACCCGCATTGTCCTGAATACGATTTCTTATCATGGTAAGGGCGCAATTGAGCATATTGTGCCTGAGCTCACCTCCCGGGGATATGGGAAGGCTCTGGTGTGTACCGACCCGGACCTGATCCGCTTCGGCGTGGTGTCCAAGGTGACCGACCTGCTGGACAAGGCTGCTTTCTCCTATGAGGTGTACAGTGACATCAAGGCCAACCCCACCATTGAAAATGTAAAGAGCGGCGTGGCTGCCTTCCAGAACTCCGGCGCCGACTGCATCATCGCCATCGGCGGCGGCTCGGCCATGGATACGGCCAAGGCTGTGGGCATCATTGTCAATAACCCCGAGTTTGCGGACGTGCGCTCCCTGGAGGGTGTGGCGCCCACCAAGAAGCACGCCGTGTTTACCATCGCCGTCCCCACCACCGCCGGCACCGCGGCTGAGGTGACCATCAACTACGTCATCACCGATGTGGAGAAGAAACGCAAGTTTGTGTGCGTGGACGCCAACGACATTCCGGAAGTGGCCGTGGTGGATCCGGACATGATGTCCTCCATGCCCAAGGGGCTTACCGCAGCTACCGGTATGGACGCCCTCACCCACGCTATTGAGGGCTATATCACCAAGGGCGCCTGCGAGATCTCCGATATGTTCCATCTGGAGGCCATCCGCCTCATCTCCCAGCACCTGCGTGGTGCGGTGGAAAATACGCCGGAGGGCAGAGAGGGCATGGCCCTGGGCCAGTATATCGCCGGCATGGGCTTCTCCAATGTGGGTCTTGGCATCGTACACTCCATGGCCCACGGCCTGTCGGCCCTGTACGATACCCCCCACGGAGTGGCGTGCGCCATCCTGCTGCCCACCGGACTGGAGTACAACGCGGACTACACCGGCGAGCGGTATCGCGCGGTGGGTAAGGCCATGGGCGTGGAGGGCATCGACCAGATGTCCCTGGAGGAGGCCCGGGCGGCTACCATCGCGGCGGTCAGGCAGCTGTCGGCCGACGTGGGCATTCCCGCGGATCTGAAAGAGATCGTCAAGCCGGAGGATGTGCGCTTCCTGGCGGAATCCGCCTTCGCGGACGCCTGCTGCCCCGGCAATCCCAGAGATACCAGCGTGGAGGAGATCGAGGCCCTGTACAAGAGCCTGATGTAAGACCTGGCAGGATTTCTCCATACGACCCAGAGCAGATGAAAACGGGGCGCGCCGCAAGGCGCGCCCCGTTTGTTATTGCTGTGTTTCGATTCAGGCCCGGACGGACTCGGCGATGGCGTCAGCCAGGGTGTCCAGCTCCACGGCCTTGTCCTCATGGAGGGAGGAGGCCAGAGAGAGCCGCTCGTTGAGAACGGTCATGTTCTTCATCTCGTCGTTGATGAACCGCTCCATCAGGTCGCCGGACTTGCAGGCCCAGGAGCCGTTTTCGATGATGGCGAAGGTGCGGTTCTGGAGGTTGAGGGCCTTCATGTCCTCCAGGTAGTTCTTCATCACCGGATAGATTCCCAGGTTGTAGGTGACGCTGGCCAGGACAATGTGGCTGTACTTGAAGCTCTCGGCGATGAGGTAGGAGACGTGGGTGTTGGACACGTCGTACAGGGCCACGTCGGTAATGCCGCGCTCACAGAGCTTGGCGGCCAGCGCCTGGGCGGCGGCCTCGGTGTTGCCGTACATGGAGGCGTAGGCGATCATGACGCCCTTCACCTCCGGCTCATACCGGCTCCACTTGTCGTACTTGTCCACGAAGTAGCCCAGGTCCTTCCGCCATACGGGCCCGTGGAGGGGGCAGATAAACTTGATCTGGTCCAGAATCCCTCCGGCCTTCTTCAGCAGCAGCTGGATGTGGGGGCCGTACTTGCCCACGATGTTGGTGAGGTAGCGGCGGGCCTCGTCGATCCAGTCCCGGTCGAAGTTCACCTCGTCGGCAAACAGCTTGCCGTCCAGGGCGATGAAGGAGCCGAAGGCGTCGGCGGAGAACAGGACGCCGTTGGTGGTGTCGAAGCTCACCATGGCCTCCGGCCAGTGGACCATGGGGGCGCCCACGAAGGTGATGTTGTGCTGACCGAAGGAGAAGCTGTCCCCCTCGGCCACCTCGATGCACTCATGGCCGTCCACATGGAAGCCAAACTGCCGCATAAGCATAAAGGCCTTTTCGGTGGAGATGACCTTCACCTTGGGGTAGCGGAGCAGGATCTCCTCGATGGAGGCGCCGTGGTCGGGCTCCATGTGGTTGATCACCAGGTAGTCCAGAGGCTTTCCGTTCAGGAGGTACTGGATATTCTCCAGCAGCTGGCGGCAGGCGGACCAGTCCACCGTGTCGAAGAGAACGGACTTCTCGTCCAGCAGCAGGTAGGCGTTGTAGCTGACCCCTCTGGGAATGGGGTGGATATTCTCAAACAGAGTGAGCCGGTGGTCGTTGGCGCCCACCCAGTAGAGGTTGTCGGTGACGGTTCTGACGCAATGCATGGTGCAATCCTCCTTTATCTCACGTTAGGCCTGGATGAACTGGTCTTTGCCCTCGGCGCACTCGGGGCAGACCCAATCCTCAGGCAGCTTTTCAAACAGGGTGCCGGGAGCGATCTCGCTGTCGGGGTCGCCCGCCTCGGGGATGTACTCGTAGCCGCAGCCGCCGCAGACGTAGTGCTTGCCGATGGGCTCGGGCTTGGGCGGACGGGGCCGCTTCATCTTGACCATGGGCGGCGCGGGCTGCTTCTCGCCACGGTCCAGGGCGGCGGTGAGCAGGGGCAGGATCTCGTTGACATCGCCCACAATGCCGTAGTCGCAGTTCTTGAAGATGGGGGCGCCGCCGTTCTTGTTGATGGCCACGATGGTGGAGGCGTCCTTGATGCCCTTCAGGTGCTGCACGGCGCCGGAGATGCCGCAGGCGATGTACAGGTTGCCGGTGAATTTCTGGCCGGACATACCCACATAGCGGTTGAGGGGGACGTACTTCAGGGTCTCGGCCACCGGACGGGAGGAGCCCACCGCGGCGCCGGCGGCCTTGGCCAGGTCCTCCACCAGCTTCATGTTCTTCTTGTCGCCGATGCCCTTGCCGGCGGACACCACACGCTCAGCTTGGGCGATGGGGGTGTCCATGGGGATACCCACGGAGAAGTCGTGGCCGTCCTTTTCCAGCAGCTCCACCAGGGCGGCCACCTGCTCGGCGGGGGTGCCGTCCCGCAGGATCTTGCCCTTGCGGATGCCGGTGACGGGGGCGGGCTTCTTGGCCCGGCTGGCCGAACCGCCCTCGCTCTTGGGGGGCTTGCCCAGCAGGTGGGAGGAGATAACCACCCGCTGGATCTCGTTGGTGCCCTCGTAGATGGTGGTGATCTTGGCGTCCCGGTAGGCCCGTTCCACCTCCATGCCCTTCATGAAGCCGGCGCCGCCGAAGATCTGCAGGGCGTCGTTGGTGACCTCCAGGGCGATGTCGGAGGCGTACATCTTG
>ERZ1643246.1158-NODE-1158-length-29722-cov-10.409950_pt1 | contig 29722 bp, 25 predicted proteins | sample MGYA00579265_ERZ1643246 | MGnify/ENA primary metagenome ERZ1643246 (study PRJEB29033, sample SAMEA4952261) | chicken gut metagenome | biome: Broiler Chicken; feature: Gastrointestinal Tract; material: Caecum | place: Ireland | collected 2018 | study: Broiler...
CCTGGCCTTCGGTTCCGTAGACCGACGCTATATCCAGCTTAGCTAACGGTGCGTCCTTCGCTTGAACACTATGCAATTATACGCGTTTCCCATGTTTTTGTCAACGGTTTTTGCACATGAATTTGCGTTATCCACAGAAAAAATATGTCTGTGGATAACTTTTTTGAAAAATAAGCTTGTTTTGTTCTGTTTTTTGTCGAATTTTGAGAAATTAAGCCGAACGAACGTTCTTTTGTGGATAACTTTTTTGAAAACTTTTGTTTACAATCAAATGATACGTCAAAATAATTGCTTTTGTGGACAGTTTTCCCAACATTTTTAACCGATTGAAGGCGTAGAATAATCCTCGCCTTTGAGCGGAAGCACCTTAAGCGCATGCGGAATACACGTAATCACGCTCCCGCCATCCCCGATGGCCCGCATAACGGTACAGTCCTTCCGAAAACTGCAGTCTGCGTCGTGCATGACAGCCGTACCCGCTTCATCATTGATGGCGAGTTCGTTCCAGCCGTCCTCTGTTGTAATGCGTACGAGAAGAACGTCACCCTCCTCTCGCTCCTCGATCTTATCCTGCCAACCCGCAGAAATTTTTCCGCCCTGTCCGAACGTATATGTGTAGATTGTCTCGCCGTGCAATTCCACCTGGATTCCGTTTGCATCCTTTGTATGAAATACGTCGGTCAAAACGAACACAACAAAGAGCGCGGCAATAAAGATGATCAGAAGGCCGTATACAAGAATGTCCCATATCGCAAACGGACGGCGTTCACGGACGAGACGAATTCGGTTCATGCAATGACCTCCGCACGCATGGAGGGCTCTTCCAACGTCCAGTTCTCCAGATTGGAATAGGCAATATATTCGTTTGTCAATGCCTCATACCAGACAAAAAGCACTTTGAAATCCGAGGAATGTGCACGGCTATAACTGAGCGCCTCATCCAAAGTCATGCAGCACAGAGCAGTCGCGCGGGCATCTCCTGCAGCAGCATTTCCGCCGATAACCGTCGCACATACAACGTAACTGCCGCTTTGAGAAGGGTCAGCCCCGATCGGATATCCCGTATTCGGATCAACAATGTGGCAATACCGTGTCCCCTCCAGCTCATAATACTGCTCATAGTCGCCGCTCGTAGACAAAACAATGTCATGCGCCCGAAGCGTCGCATAACTCATACTGTCGGAAAAATAGCGCGGAGAAGTGACACTGACAGACCATCCCGTATCCCTGTGCGAAGGATCGGAAAGCAACACCATGGAACTTGCGCCGAGATTGTAGTATCCATATTTCTGCCCCGCATCCTGCAAGATCTTGGTCCCCTCATCCGCGCAAAATCCCTTTCCGATTCCGCTCAGATTCAGCTGCATGGTATACACCACCCCGTCCACTTCCACTTGTGCGTCAGCGGGCTTCACGACATAATATCCCTGTTCATCCTGTCCGAGCTCCACTTTTGAAAAATCAAGAACGCATTCCGAAGAAAAGGCTTTGAGATATTTCTCTGCAGGCAGTTCCTCCAAGAAATCTTCACGGTCATAGGGAAGCTCGGGAGCATAATTCGCCTTGCGGTGACGGGGAGAAAATCCCCACAGATCGACCAAAAGTCCCGTTGCAGGATTATATTGCCCCGATGTCTCCTCGTATACTTCTTTGGCAACCGTAAGCATCTGCCAGGTATCCGCATCAATTGAGACGCGTTCCCCTGCCGCCGCGGCATTGAACCGAGAAATGTCGCTCTCTTCAATTTCTGTTGATACACTGTTTTCGATCTCGTCCGCCCGCGCCGTAAGCTTGTTCCAGATCGTCTGTGCGTCCTGCGTCTTTTCGCGTACATACACCCAGCGCGTCATTGTCCCGAAATGGTCGTAATCGTCAAAAGCGGCAAGCGTCGTTCCACATGCGCAAAGCGCCATCGTACATGCAAGTACAACCGCGCTCACCGAAAGAGTTTTTCGCATACGGTCCTCCCGACCATTTATCTTTTTTCCCTATTTTACCGCATTTTACGCAAAAACACAAGAGAAAGAGACCCGCCTCACGGCAGGTCTCATGGAATTTGCGTGAAATCTCAGTTCTGATCGTCGTTCTCTTCTTTTTTGCGCGCTTCTTCCTCAGCTTTCCGCTGATAATAGTTCTTGTAGCCAACCTTCTGATTGTCCCCTTCATCCCACTTCTTCCCGCCGACAGCGACAAATCCGATGAGAAGCCCTACCGCAAGAACAATGGCAATGATCGGAGCAATGATCTCTGCAGGCATTGCAATTTCGCACGCAAGCGTGATGACCGCAACAACAAGGAACAGAGAGCCGAAAAAGATCCACATCTTTTTGAGCGGTCCTGCCGTTTTGCCGAACAGTCCGCGAAGAATGAAGGCAACGCCTAAAATGCCCGCGGCAATCGTAACCGCCCAACCGAGTGTGAACCATTCCATTCCTTCCACTTTGAGCGCAGATAAAAGCCAAAGCACGGCTACCGCGACGATCAGAAGACAGACGATCAATCCGAATAAAAATCTCTTACTCATTTGAAACCTCCTTTCAGAACGGCCCAAGACCGTTTGACCACATATACAATACGACAATACCCGCAATCAGCGCAAGCCCGAACAGGACAAGGAAGCTGACTTTGAGCGGCGAAATCGGCGTCTTTCCCGTGACCTTTCCGTTGTGTCCGCTGACAAAAAAGTTGTACAGTTTCTTTTTCCAGCTGCAATGCCCGACATAGACTGGAAGTAACAGATATTTATATGTCGTATTCCTGCATTGAAACTCAACATTGAAGGACACAACCGTATCGTGTCGATATCCTGCGAGTATGGCATCCTGTAATTTTCCACGGATAACCTGTTTCGCATCTTCCCAGCAAGCAAGCCCGTCTTTCGCGTACTGCTCCGCCGTATACCCGCTCAGATATTCCGAACGATACTCCATGCTCTGATTGGTATCAAAGGGCTGCAGTGCGTTGAGAGATTTCTGCCCGATCTTGTCAGATGCCTGAATGAGTATGTCGTCAAAGAATGCAGAATACGTGCCGCGGATGGGAAAGGTATCAAGATAACGTTCCTGCACCGTCCTTCCATTGACACGACGCGTACGGGTCCGATAGATTCCTAAAACGCCGGAATATACGGCATCCGCCGACGTATCGAAGGAAAATGCAGGCATATACATTCCTGAGACATTCTCGGGCGATGCGCCCTTTCGGAATTTCTGCGGTGCAAGCAGTTTCTTCCGCGCCCACCGCTTAACGCGGCTTACCGCATCCGACTTTTCAATCGCGAAAGGAACAACGGCATTGGGTTTGAGCCCCGGAAGTTCATCTACGGACACAATGTTGGTCGTGCCGCAGAAAGGACACTTTTTGGCAATCTCTCCGTTCGACAAGATCTCTTTTGCACCGCAATTCTCACAGCGAAAGACGTGCGTCTCCTCTCCCCATCCGCCATTATTAGAGAGAAGCCGTTCAAAGCTCTGTTCTTCGCTCGACTTTCCGTGCACCTCGACCTCTGTCTCACAGTGCTCGCAATAAAGCTTGCCGCGAACCGAATCATATACCATATTCGCCCCGCACGCGGGACATTTGGTCACGGCAGTTTCATTTTCTACTTCTTCATCCGCGTCATATGTCCGTACTGCATTCGCCGCAGCACTCTCACGATTCACTTCTGTAGAGGATGCGCTAAACTCAGAAAAAGGAGAATCACCTGAGGCGGAATCAAACTCAGAAAAAGGTGAATCAGACATGACCTTTTCCTCCGTCCGTTAAAGCTTCTCGCCGCACTCAGGGCAGAACTTTGCACCTGCCTTGACGGGTTTTCCGCATTTAGGGCACGCTGCCTGCAGCCTCTGTCCGCACTCAGGACAGAACTTTGCGCCCGTCTTGACGGGTTTTCCGCACTTCGGACAGACATTCCCCATCGGCTGCCCGCACTCGGGACAGAATTTTGCAGAAGCGGAAACGTGCGCGCCGCACTTGGAACAAACCGTACTCTCTCCTGCCGCAGGGGCATTGTTCTGATTTTGCTCGCGCATCATATTGCCGAACATGTTTCCCATGCCGAAGCCAAGACCTGCGCCCATCGTTGCGCCTGCCATGCCGGGATTTTTTGCCGCTTCCTTGAGTGCGTCCGCCTGCGCCATGCGCGTATAGACGTCCATGTTTCCGCGCATCATGCCAAGCGACGTATTCTTGTCGAGCGCTTCTTCAAGTTCCTTGGGAAGAGAGAAGTTCTCAAAAACAAAATTGGTGAGCTCAAGACCAAGATTTTCAAAGGTGGGCTGCATCGCCTTTCTGACTGCGGAACCAAGTTCAAGAAGGTTTCCTGCCATATCCAAAATCGGAATACCACTCTCACCGATCGCATCCGAAATGGCGCTTACAACGATACTCTTAATATAACCCGTGATATCTTCCGTGCGGAAGGAAGAATTCGTCCCTGAGAGCTCCTGCATGAACACGAAAGCATCTTTCACTCGGAAAGCGTATGTACCATAGCCGCGCACGCGGACGGCGCCGTAGTCGGCATCACGAATGATGATCGGATTAGCTGTCCCCCATTTGCAATTCGAGAACTGCCGCGTATTGACAAAGTAGATGTCCGAACGGAACGGATTTTCAAACCCGTATTTCCAAGACATGAGCTTGGTAAGGACAGGAATGGAATCGGTATCCAGCTTATAAAAACCGGGCAGGAATACGTCCGCCATCTTCCCCTTATGCGCAAAGATCGCCACCTGTGAATCGCGTACGGTGAGCACCGAGCCTTTGCTGACATAATCGTTCTTCATGTCATACTTGTAGACAATCAGATTTTTACTGTCATCCGTCCATTCAATGTTCTTAAGAAGACCCATTCATATACCTCTTTGAATGCGTTTATTTTGTCATTTGTCATTATATCATGTTTAAAAACCCCTGTCAAGACTCAGTCGTTATTTCGATAAATAAAAAAGAACGGGAAAAACCCGTTCAAAAACGTTCAAAAATGTAAAACTATACCGATTCTCTTTTCTCTCTCCGCTCAGTCTAATTATATTTCGTATGCGAGCGGAAGACAAGCGATGCAAGAAAGGAAAAAACAACCGCAGCTGATACACCCGCACTCGCGGCGACAAGTGCGCCCGTCAGCGCTTGGAAAAGTCCTTCCTGCGCTCCTTTCATCGCTCCGTTTGCCAAAAGATAGCCAAATCCCGAGATGGGAACGGTTGCCCCCGCTCCCGCCCATTCGACAAGCGGCTGATAAATGCCGAACGCTGTCAGCACGATTCCCGCAAGCATAAAAAGGACAAGAATCTTGCCTGAAGTCAAGTCTGTCAGGTTGATGACGACCTGCGCGATCACGCAGATGAGCCCGCCCACCAAAAACGCTTTTGCAAATGCATATAAGATTTCAAGTATCTCCATAATCCCCCCTCAACGTTCCAGCGTGACGGCATGTGCAATGCACGGTATACTCTCCCCCTGTCCCGAGGAAACCGTGGACAAAAGCGCTCCCGTCGCCACGAAGAGAATGCGCTTTAACGTTCCCGCCATCATTTTTGCATGCAGGTAGGAGTTGAGCACAACAGCAGAGCATCCCGCTCCGCTTCCGCCTTGAAACTCATCCTCCAATACATTATAGATGATTTCACCGCAGTCAACATGGTTCTTGGATATATCCAAACCCTTTTCCCAGGTGAGATCTTTGAGAATCCGACTTCCAAGTGCTCCGAGATCGCCCGTCACGATGAGATCGTATGCGTCAGGCTCCTCCCCCGTCTCACGAAAATGTGCAAGAATGGTGTCGCAGGCGGCGGGAGCCATAGCCGCTCCCATATTGTTGACGTCTGTAATGCCGAAATCCACCACCTTTCCCAGCGTTGCCGACGTGAGTCGGATGCCGTCTCCCTCGCAGGAAACAAGAGATGCCCCTGCTCCCGTGACCGTCCACTGCGACTGCGGCGGTCTCGTACAGCCAAGCTCAAGAGGATAGCGATACTGCCGCTCCGCAGAAGCAAAGTGACTGCCCGTCGCCGCAACGACGTTCTTACAGTACCCGCCGTCCGTGAGCATGGCTGCGATCGCCAAGCTCTCCGCCATCGTCGAACAAGCCCCGTATACGCCCAGAAACGGCACGGAAAAATCGCGCGCAGCAAAGCTTGAGGAAATAATCTGATTGAGCAGATCCCCCGAAATGATCATGTCAACCTGATCGCGCATGAGCTTTGCGTTGGAAATTGCGCCGTCAATGACATGAGACAGCATCTTGCACTCCGCCTTTTCAAAGGTGCTTTCCCCGAACATATCGTCCGAGAGCGCCGTCTCTACATACCGTCCGACAATCCCTTCACACTCTTTCGTACCCGCAATGGTACTTACCGCCACAATACGCGGCTGTCTTCGGAAAACAATTCTCTGCATAATGTTCTACCGAATGCAGTATGTGCCGTTTCCCTGTCCGCATGCAAAAACAACAAAAACAGGCAAAAACAACAAAAAACGGTCTCCGAAAAAACCGTTTTTTTTACAGAAATGGTTATATGGTTGGATTTGGTATTATTTCCGACTGTTATGCTTTTCCTGACGATCGAACGAGCGGAATGCTTGCCTCTGCATTGAGAGAGAGCGGCGAAAAACGGCCGAGCCTGTACTGCACCAGTCCCTCGGCGGCGATCATCGCGGCATTGTCCGTACAATGTTTTTTGACCGGGAGAATGAGCCGCAGTCCCGCCTCTTTGCACGCCGATGTAAGGCTCTCGCGCAAATACCCGTTTGCGGCGACACCGCCGCCTGCCGTAACGACTTTCGCTCCGGTCTCTCGGGCACCTTCCACGGTCTTTTTGACAAGGACGTCAAGCGCCGCATGCTGGAAGGAACACGCAACGTCCGCGCGGTTCCAATCTTCGCCCTTCTGTTCTTTCGTGTGCACGTAATTGATCACCGCCGTCTTGAGTCCGCTGTATGAAAAGTCGTACCCGCCGCTTCCTTTGAGCATTTTGGGCATGGGGACAACGTTTTTTCCCTCTCTTGCAAGTGCCTCGATGTGCGGTCCGCCCGGATAGGGAAGCGACAGCACGCGCGCAACTTTATCAAATGCCTCACCTGCCGCGTCGTCCAAGGTTCCGCCCAGAACACGGAACTTGTCGGCTGTCTCGGTATACAGAATAGCGGTATGTCCGCCGCTGGCAAGCAATGTGAGAAAAGGCGGCTCCAGCGCCTCATCTTCCAGATAAGCCGCCGCAAGATGCCCGCGGATATGATCAACGCCAATGAGCGGAATCCCGAGCCCGTAGGCAAAACCTTTTGCAAAGGACAAACCTACGAGCAATGCGCCCAAAAGTCCTGCGCCATAGGTGACGGCCACCGCGTCAAGCTCCTCTTTTCCGACCCCTGCATTTTTCAGAGCGCGCGCCACAACTTCGTCCACCGCTTCCGCATGGGCACGGGAGGCGATTTCAGGCACGACGCCGCCAAACTTCGCCTGCGTGGCAGCTGACGAAGCAATTTCGTCCGATAAAAGTTCCCTCCCGCGAATGACGGCAGCCGCCGTCTCGTCGCAGGAGGATTCAATGCCCAGAATGAGCGGGCGCTTCTTCAAATTTTCCATGGTCAACCCATTTTGGTTTCGCTTTATCTGCTTTTGCAAGCAAGTGTCGTATCCGATTCTGCAATACAATATAGCAGAGCGCAACAGCACAAGTACATTTCTGAAAATTTAAGATTTTTTCAGATAGTCAATGATAAATCCCTGAATTTCGCCGTCCATGACCGCTTGGACGTCGCCCACTTCATAGCCCGTACGGTGATCCTTGACCAGCGTATAGGGACAGAAGACATAGGAACGGATCTGCGAGCCCCACTCGATCTTTTTGGTCTCGCCCTTGAGCGCCGCCTCTTCCTGCATTCTCTGTTCGAGCTGTTTTTCAAGCAAGCGGCTTCTGAGGTACTTGAACGCCATTTCCTTGTTCTGAAGCTGGGAACGCTCGTTCTGACAGGTAACCACGATGCCCGTCGGGAAGTGCGTAATGCGGATTGCGGTCTCCGTCTTGTTGACCTTCTGTCCGCCTGCGCCCGAGGAACGGTACACGTCGATGCGGATATCTTCGTCTTTGATCTCAATCTCGCCGTCGTCCTCTACTTCGGGCATGACTTCGACGGAAGCAAAGGAGGTCTGACGGCGCTTATTTGCGTCAAACGGCGAAATACGCACGAGACGGTGCACGCCGATTTCGGCCTTCAGATAGCCGTATGCATTCTCGCCCTCTACCTTAAAGTCAACCGATTTGAGTCCTGCAGAGTCTCCGGGAAGACGGTCGATCTCCGTAACCTTATATCCGCTCTTTTCGGCGTAGCGACAGTACATACGATAGAGCATCTGGCACCAGTCGCATGCCTCCGTTCCGCCCGCGCCCGCATGAAGCGACATGAGCGCGTTGGACGAATCATATTTTCCGCGCAGAAGCGCACGGATCCGCATCTCTTCGATGTCCTTCTCTGCTGTAGACATCATTTTTTCAAGCTCGGGAACAAGATCTTCCTCACCCGATTCCTCAATGAGGTCAATGACCTCGCCTGCATCATCGAGCGCCTTTCTGCTCTTTTCGTAGGCGGCAATCTTGCTCTCGTTGGAAGAGATCTCCCTCCCGATCTTGGCGGATTTTTCAAGATCCTGCCAGACTTCCGGCTTCTCCTGCTCGGCTTTGAGCGCCTTTAACTGTTCGATGCGGTTGTCAATGTCGAGCGCATACTTCGCTTCGCCGAGAGTCTCCTCCAGCGCCTTGATGCGCAATCTGTAATCATCTGCTTTGAACATACATTTCCTTATTTAAGATTCATTCTCTCGCTTGCGGAAAATTCCTTCCTCTGCCCCGCCCGCTTTCCGCGAGCGTTTTTTCAGGCTGTCCGCACGATATCAATACGGCTTTCCGTGGCACTTCTTGTACTTAAGCCCGCTTCCGCAGGGGCAGGGATCGTTAGGCCCGACTTTTTTGTCTTTTTTCAGCGTTGCGGGATTGAACTTGACCTCACCCGAAGTACGCAGCGAATTGACGTCGACTTCCTTAGGCATCGCCTCAGGTCCGACAGGCGCTGCCGTTTGCGAAGCGCTCGGCGCAGTGTTCTCTGCGGGCAATTCCTTTGCGGGTGCGGTTTCTGTCTGTTCCGAAGTCTGCGCGGGAACATTTTGTGCCGCGGGCTGTGCAGGACGGTTCGCCGTCGGGAATATGCGCTGAACAGGGCGCGGCTGCGCCTTGATCTGGCACTTCAAAAGGAAGCGGATGGTACGCTCCTGAATGCGCTCGACCATCTCGTCGAACATGGCAAAACCTTCTTGCTTATAGGCAATGACCGGATCAGTCTGACCATATGCGCGGAGCGTAATGCCCTTGCGGAGCTGATCCATGGCGTCAATGTGGTCGATCCAGTTGCTGTTGACGAACGAAAGAAGCACGTCGCGCTCGATCTTACCGAAGTCTACTGCAGGCATCTCTTCCTTGATGCGGGCGATCTTCTCCTCATAGCACTTCGCCGTCTTTTCGGAAATGCGCTTGAGCGCGATATCATAGTCCCACTTCTCAAGCTTCTCGCGCGTGACATAGTCGGAACCTTCGGGAATCAGATAACGCTCGATCGCTGCATTGAGGTCAGCTTCGCTCCACTTCTCGGGCATATCATCGGCATTGACTGCCTCGCGCACCACTTCTTCCACGTATCCGGGAATGTACTTGAGAACCTGCTCGTGCACGTTCTCACCGCGGATGACACGCATACGCTCAGCGTACATGATGGTACGCTGTTTGTTCATAACGTCGTCGTACTGCAGGACGTTCTTACGAATTCCGAAGTTTCTGCCCTCGATCTGCTTCTGAGCATACTCGATCAGGTTGGTGAGGATCTTGGATTCGAGGCTCTCATCCTCTTCCATCTTGCTCATTTCATAGATACGCTTCATGCGCTCGCCGCCGAAACGAACCATGAGGTCATCCTCAAGGGAGATAAAGAAGATAGAGACACCGACGTCGCCCTGACGTCCGGAACGACCGCGCAACTGGTTATCGATACGGCGGGATTCGTGACGCTCGGTACCGATGATGCAAAGACCGCCCGCTTCAATGACCTGCTTCTTCTCCTCGTCCGTCTTCTCTTTATAGGAACGATAGAGTTCGTTATAGCGTTCACGCACGCGCTTTGCTTCCTCGTCATCTCCGAGGTCGACAAAGGAAGTGGCGCGCTCGATCATCTCATGCTCGACGCCCTCTTCTCTCAAACGCTTCTTTGCAAGATATTCGGGGTTGCCGCCCAGCAGAATATCGGTACCACGGCCCGCCATGTTGGTGGCGATGGTCACCGCACCATATCTGCCCGCCTGGGCAACAATTTCAGCCTCGCGCTCGTGGTTCTTTGCATTGAGGATGTTGTGTTTGATCCCGTTGCGAATGAGCAGACGCGAGATCTCCTCAGAGCGCTCGACGGAAACGGTACCGACAAGAATGGGCTGTCCCTTTTCATGCCTTTCGACAATCTCTCTTACAATCGCTTTCTTCTTACCCTCAACGGTGGAGAAGATCCGATCGTGCATATCGACACGGCGTACAGGCTTATTAGTAGGAATCTCGATAACATCGAGCGAATAGATCGTTCTGAATTCGCCTTCTTCCGTCTTGGCGGTACCGGTCATACCGGAGAGCTTTTTATAAAGACGGAAATAGTTCTGGAAGGTGATCGTCGCGTAGGTCTTGTTTTCTTCGCGGACCTTGACGCCCTCTTTCGCCTCAATTGCCTGATGCAAACCGTCCGAGTAGCGACGGCCGATCATCAGACGTCCGGTAAATTCATCGACAATGACGATCTCACCGTTATTGATGATGTACTGTTCGTTGAGGTGGAACAGATGATGCGCCTTGAGTGCTTGCTGGATATGGTGGTTGAGTGTGGCATTGGAGACATCTGCAATGTTCTCCACGCCGAAGAACTTCTCCGCTTTCTCCGCGCCAAATTCGGTGAGCCGTACCTGACGGTCCTTTCTCTCCACGACAAAATCCCACTCGAGCGCTTCTGCCGCGGCAATCTTCTGTGCGGATGAGACACCCTTTCTCTTACGAGAGATCTCTTCCGCATCTTTAAGATCGTCGTCAAATCCGCCATGCAGCGTACGGACGAACTTATCTACGCGCTCATACAGATCAGAGGATTTATCGCCTTTACCCGAAATGATCAAAGGCGTTCTCGCTTCATCGATGAGAATGGAGTCCACCTCGTCGACGATCGCAAAGTTAAGCTCACGCTGTACCATGAGCTTAAGATCATTCTTGAGATTATCCCTCAGATAGTCAAACCCGAACTCATTGTTGGTACCATATGTGATGTCGCATGCATAGGCGGCACGCTTCTGTTCGTCATTCATCCCGGGGACGACGACGCCGACGGTGAGTCCCATAAACTTATGGACTTTCCCCATCCATTCCGCGTCACGGCGGGCAAGATAGTCGTTGACCGTAACAATATGCACGCCCTTTCCGGAAAGCGCTTCCAAATAAGCAGGCAGCGTGGCGACGAGTGTCTTACCTTCACCTGTCTTCATCTCGGCAACACGGCCCTGGAAAAGACAGATACCGCCCACGATCTGCACATGGAAGTGACGCATTCCGAGCACACGCCCGCTCGCCTCCCTGAGTGCGGCAAAGGCATCGGGAAGAATATCCTCCAGCGTCTCCCCCTTTTTCAGCCGCTCCTTCAGGATACCCGTCTGCGACTGCAGTTCGGCATCGGACATCTTCTCGTACTTGGGGGCAAGAGCCTCCACTGCCAGCGCCGCTTTATTGAGCTTTTTAAGACTCCTGCGGCTGTCCCCACTCATGAGATAGCGAATCAAACCCATTGTTATTGCTCCATTTGCATACTGCGGAAAAAATTCCAAAGTACACCATTGTTTTCTAACTTTTCCATTTTACTATTATTTTTAAAAAATGTCAAAGCGATTGCCGCCTTTTTTTACGAAAATATGCACCCGTCACACGCTTTTCACACGCATCTTGTCCCAAAATTCGGCGGTCAGCTCCTGTGTCCGCCTCCGTTTTGCCATATTCCCCAAAATTCGCTGAAATATGTGTTCTCTCGAATTTTTATGACAGAAAAAATATGCTACCATCAAAGTATGATTTTATCCGTCCAAGGAATGGGCGCATTGTACGCCTTCCTTACCTTCATTATCTGCATCCTTCTCGTCTTCGGATTCCGACTCGCGCGCATCGGCTGGCGCACGCTCCGTAAAAAATTGCCCGCAGATCCTCCCCCTAAGAATGAGAAGCCCGCCGAGCCTGTCTACTTTCTCGTCGAACGCAAGAAAAAACGCGCCAGGGCGGAATATTCCGACCCCAAGCGCATTGATTTCAAATAAGTATCTCCCCTCGCTCCAGCGCACGCGCCATGCGATTTGCCATGCGCAAATATGGGATATAATATTTGCATGGCTCGTTCGGATATTTGTTGCCGAGATACACCCATTCACAGGTCTCGGCAAACAAAAACAGTGAAAGAACGCTCCCGAATTGCTCAAGCGAAATCCCGTGCCGAGCAGCAACGAGTTCATAATAGCGCTCTGCGGCATGTCTGCGCTGATCAGGCGTCATCCGAAAAAACTGTCCGTGCGATCTTCCGTGCGCAACAAGACGCGCGAGTGAAACAGGATACGGCAAGATCCCTCCCGCCTCCCAATCGATCAGAACTGCACGCTCCTTTGAAATCAGGACATTAAACGGAAGAAGGTCGTCATGAGAAAGCGTCCGCGGAAGTTTTTCATACGCTTCCAAATAACGATCATATTGCCTTTCCAAAAGCGCAGAGCCAAGATAAGCCCTGCGTTTTTTCTTCTGTGAAAAACTCTCCGAGAACGAGAGCCCTATTTCTGATGCGTCCCGACACTCCCAAAATGTATTCTGCATTCGCGCGAGCGCATCTACCGCAAGTCTGATCCCGCGAAGTGACGCTCTTTGCAGATTGTTCCCTTCAACATACTCCAATAAAAGATATTCGCCGTCATCTGCGGAAGCAAAGCCTAAAAGCTCAGGTGCAAATACGCGGGGCGGTGTAAGAAAACTTTTGTAGATTTCCGCCTCACATTCCTTTGCTTTCTTCAAAATAAATCTCTTTCCACCGGCAAAAACATCCCATACTCCCTCGTAAACCGAGCCATCCTCCTCTCTGAGCCGCGGTTGAAATACAGGATCCACAGACTTTTCAGGTGAAATTTTACCAAAAAGAGAAATGAGTTCTGCTTCCTTCATCGCAACAAATCCTTTTTTCCTTTCTATAACCGTCTTTGCAAACCGTCTTTGCAGAGCAATCAATCGCTGCCCCGCTTTACCGTGCTATCAGGTGTTGCTCTGCTTTACTGTGTTATCAATGGTTCCTTCAAGAGTTCCTTCAAATTACAGCGATTGAACGGCCATTTAAGTCAACCCTTACGGTTTCTGAAGCCAACAGTACCACCTACGGCATTCTCCTCAGAAAGATACGCAAGTAGGGTCAAAAAAGAGAATCCATTTCTCCATTCTCCATCTGCATCGAATAGTCAAATAAAATCCAAAAGAAGACACGCACCGTTATTAAGCAAAAGTCACCTTGCAAAAACTAAAAGGAATTTTTCACATTTCCGCTCCGAACAAATGTCGCGCCTACCTCTAAACCAAACACATAAAATGGCGGTCTAACACACCGTTCAATGGTTCAATCCTCGTAATGCTCGACGTTGCGTCCGGAATCCCAAAGGCGCTCCAGATAGTAGTAAAGACGGGACTCCTCGTTAAAGATATGGACGATGACGTCGCCATAATCAATGACGCCCCATCTCCCTTCCCGAAGCCCTTCTTTGCGGACAGGGAAAAGCCCTGCTTCCTTTTCCAGCTTCTCCTCAACGGCATCTCCGAGCGCACGCACCTGCGTCGTGCTGTGTCCGCTTGCAATGACAAAATAACTGCAGACGACCGTCTGATCATGCACATCAAGAATAACGATATCATGCGCTTTCTTGTCCGAAAGCGCTTTTGCACAGGCGAGCGCGAGTTCATGTCCTTCCATGAAAAACCTCCATTTTTTACTGTTTTAATGCTTTATTTAATATATTATGTCTGGCATAATACTTTGCAATATTGAAAATTTCAACCTTTAATCTTCTTTTTGATCCATTGATACGTCTGTTCTGTAAGCGGATAAATAGGCTTTTGGGTACCCTGCAGATAATGAAGCTGATCTTTCAGTGACCGATAAAGACACATCTCAAGATCGGAGCTGAAGAGCTCCCGCAATTCATCGATCCCTGCAAAATTCCTTCCCTCTTCAAGCAGATCGGAAAGATAGACGAGCATACCGAGCGACGTCATGCCCGCCCTTCCGCTCGTATGATATCTGATCGCATCCAAAATCTCTTCGTCTTCAATTCCAAAACAATGTTGCGCAAGATAGGCCCCTGTATACTGATGCATAACGGGAGGCGGAACATCATTAGGCGGCGTAAAATCTTCGAGAAGCGGGGAGTCAAGCGGAATATACTTTCCACAGTCATGAAGTGCAGAAGCGAGCAACGCCTTCCCTTCCGAAACCCCAGCAGAGGATGCCCGCTCTACCGACATGCGCGCAACCCGATAACTGTGCTCCCTGCGCGATTCTTTCTCAAGCGCAAGCGCAGGCAGGATGGAAGGGTGCGTATACAAGCCTCGTTCCCGAATATAACTCAGCACTCCGACATCCATTTCCGTTGGTATTTTCCCGAATGCGAGGTCGACACGCAAAAGACGGGAAGAAACTGCCCCTCCCATAAAAGGTACACTCACAAAATTTTTATGAAAGCGCTCAAAAAAACGTTCATGCAAGGAGGCAGGCATCCTATCTCCCCTTCCGCAAGCAACGAGCGCCGCATGCTCCAGGATGTCGTCCGGATTTTTCCATGTAAAGAAGTCTTCAAGCATATCCTCTCCGACAAGGAAAAAAAGCTGCGCGTCGGGATATACTTCAGCAAAATGGCGACAAGTGAGATAGGTATAACTTTTGCCCTGTTCGAGAACTTCAAAATCGCTCACTTCTACCCACGGAAACGCCGAAAACGCAATGCGACACATCGCAAGGCGATCTTCTCCAGAAGCAATTGCCCCCCACTGTTTATGCGGAGCGACTCCCGCAGGCAAAACAATTACCTTATCCAGTCCGAGCGCATCTCTTGCCGCCCGAACATAATGTACATGTTCAACGTGAACGGGGTCAAATGAACCCCCGAAAAGCGCGATTTTCATATATCAATTATACAATAGATTCACCCTCTTTGCAAGTTTAAACGGAAGAAAATGCGTCAAAAATATACGCATGAGAAAATTTGATCTTCCGCTTTTCACAGACATTGTGTTTTACTCAATTTCAGCCTGGCTGGTTCTCGTCGGACTTTTACGCTGGCTTCGCGCACAGAGTTGGGTTTGCTTTACCGCCGCGACACTTTTATCTCTTGCGCTCGGGATCACATTGTTTCTCATCCTCTCATCGCGTCATAAGCGCCGATCGCTCAATAAAAAAGAACAGGAGCTGCGGGAAAAACTCATGCTACATCTCGCCCTGGAACGAGACGAGCGCGTACGGGCAACCTTACTGGAAGCACTCATTGCCGACGGAAAAGATGCGCACTGTGAAAAAGACGCTCTTTCCGTGGACGGTGTAGCGCTCATTCCGATCTTTACCATGCAGCCCGTCTCCGCAGATGCGGTCGCAAGACTCCTGAAAGAATACGGCACGGAAAATTTCTGCATCGCATGCAACGCACTCTCGCCCGAAGCAGAAAAACTGCTTGCCTCCTTTTCACGAACCGCATTGCAGGGTACGGAAATCTTTGAACTTCTTCGCCGCAACAACAAAATCCCCGACCCGCTCATCTGCGGAGAAATTCCGCGAAAAACTGCGAAATACAAACTGCGCCGTGCCTTTTCCAAACACAATGCCTATCCGTTTTTCGTAAGCGGCGCAGGACTTCTCATCATGAGCCTGTACGTCTTTTTCCCCGTTTATTACCTGATTGCCGGCAGCATTCTGCTTTGCGCCTCTATTCTCATCCGTGCATTCGGATATGCTGCATAAATGGCTAATTTTTAAAAATACACACTATTACGTCACGCATAGTACTATGAAATTAGCAAAAAATCCCTCACAATGATGGATTTTTTGCCATTATTCAAATAAAGTTGTTTATTTACCTTTGGTAAAAATCCATGATCAGAATTATAACGCACGCATTGCTTCAGGCAAACAAGAGATGACATCCGTTGGATCGGGAGCATATTCCCCCATCTTTTCCGCAGCGATCTCGCCCGCCTTGCCAAGCAGCCAGCTTGATACACACGCCGCATCAAACGGTTCAATTCCACGCGCACAAGTCCCCGCGAGAAGACCGGAAAGGACATCCCCGCTCCCACCTTTAGCAAGCGCAGGAGACCCTGTGGGATTGATAGCGATACGCGTCCCGTCTGTAATCACAGAACGATTATTTTTCAAAATCAGCGTGACATTCCACTGCAAAGCAAACCTCTTTGCCTCATTGACAGCGTCGGAAAGAATCTCTGCACAGGGTTTCCCCGCAAGGCGCGCAAATTCCTTCGGATGAGGCGTGAGAATGACTTTACAGAGCTTTTTATCCAGCACTTCCGTTCCATATGCGGCAATCGTATTGAGCGTATCGGCGTCCAGAACCAGCGTCCCCGTGTACGTACTCAGCAGCTCGGCAAGGTGTACATACAATTTTTCACTTACCCCCGAGCCCATTCCCGCGGCGATGCAGTCCGCACCGAGGATGTCCCCGTCGATCGCCTTGAATTGACGAAGAACAACTGCGGGCAGCTTTCCGATTGCATAGGGAAACAAAGACTCCGAAACACACAACTTGGTATATCCCGCGCCGGATTTAAGACAAGCACCCGCAGCGAGGAATGCCGCGCCGCTAAAAGCCCCGCCCGCCAAAATACATGCAGAACCATAACTCCCCTTATGCGTATTGGAGCGGCGCTTCGGGAAAAAGTTTGCGACGTCCTTCTCTTCCCAAATTTCTGTGCCACGCTCTTCTGCATAAATGCCGATATCAGCAACCGTGACCTTTCCACAATAGTCCACACCGTCCGCCATGACGAGAGCCTGTTTCATTTGCCCCATAGAGACTGTCTCATCGGCACGTACGCATACTTCCGGCGCAACGCCGCACTCCTGAAGCCCGCTCGGAAGATCGCACGCAATAACATAAGCGCCGCTGCCGTTGATGAAATCCACGAGCATTTTATTCTCCCCGTCGATAGGACGGGAAAGCCCTGTCCCGAAGAGGCAATCCACAATCACGCCATATCTTCTGCGCGGAATACGTCCGAACACTTCACCCTTATATTTGTCGCGCATGGCGGCACAATCGGAAGAGAACTTTTCAGCAAGGCACAGAACGCTCACGTCCTCGCCATTTTCCGAGAGAATGCGCGCGGCAACAAATCCGTCGCCGCCATTGTTACCGCCCCCGCACACAAAGAGGACATCAGATGCGCCCTTCTTTTCCATTGCCTGCGCAACAGCATGGGCAAGCGCTTGTCCCGCGCGCTCCATGAGCTCCGCGGAAGGCGTGCCCGCACCGATGGTCGCGGCATCCGCACGACGCATCTGTTCATTGGAAAATGCATATTTCATAGTTAAAATTCCTCGGGAGACTCTCCCCGCAATGTTTCCAGCGCACCGCGCGCCGTATCGTAATCAAAGCCCTTGGATAAAAGATACGCATATGCCTTGCGAATCATCTTATCATCAATCCTTTTTCCGCGAAGATACTTTTCGAGAACCGACTTCGCCGCTTCTGACTCATCCCTCTGAGGGAGCGCTTCAATTGCAGTATCCGGAACCCCCTTCCTTTTCAGTTCCATACGGATAAGCCTGCCGCCCTTGCGATTGCCTACGCTCTGAGCATACGCCCGCGCATACGCTTCATCGTCAAGATATCCGTACCCTTTCATTTTTTCGACAACATAATCGGATACTTCCTGCAAGTAACCCTTGCGCCGAAGAAAATCCCGCACATCCCGCTCTGTCTTCATGGACGCGGAAATATGCGTCAGCGCCTTGTCAAGCGCCGTTTGCTTCTCCCCGGCAAGCTGCAGAGCTGACAATTCTTCCTCCGTCACAATGTTCCCGACTTTCAGACGATGCTCCATTACGGTAATGAGTTGCATTCCGCAGAAAAATCTGCCGTCCACTTCAATATTACAACGCGTTGCGTCATGCTTTTGCGGCGTGATCGCAGTGATTTCCATGCTATACCCCGTTCCACGTCCTATTTTTCTTGAACCACTCCGTATCCTTCAATATGGTGGTATTATTGGAACACCAGAGCTTGATCGCATTGTCTAAACTTTCTTTTTGAATATAAAGTACAATGTTTCCGTTCATGGAAGTAAAATTCCACTCTTTTTGCTCCTTACCCGTTGAAGACTCCTCTTTCGGAATCGCAACTACGTCCGTTGCAAGCGTCGTCACATATATCTGATCGGTATATTTCCCAACGCGATCCACAAAAGCCTGCGAAGGGAACATATTTTCATTCGCCACCGTATACTCAGGCGATCCCGCGCAACAACAGACGCATACAATCTCCGGCTGTATCACAGACAAAAGCGTTTCCGTCGAAGCAGTGTAAGAACCATGATGCCCGCCTTTAAATAACTTGCAATGAGGCAGCTCATTGTTTTCAACGAGAGAAGCCTCTCCGTCCGCCTCCAGATCGCCCGTAAACAAGAAATGATTCTCTCCCTGCGTCAAAAGCATGCACACAGAATAATCGTTTTCATCGCTCGTCTTTTCCTCATAAAATCTTTGATAGAGAATTCTCATGGACACATCTTCTGAAAGCTGATAAACCTGCTCAGCGCCGTTCGCTTCGCTCCAGCAATCAAGCGCCGTGTAATGCGTCGCGCCGGCTTCTACGGCCTTATCACGCTCTTCTATGTATTCTTTATAAATGCTCGTTGTCGCATTCGTCAACGGGAAATCAATGATCGTACCGATATCAAAGCGCTCGAGCACACCCGGCGTACTTGCAGAGCCCACAAACCCTGCAATGTGATCCTGATGCGCATGTGTCGCAATTACATATTCGATTTTATTATCGCTGCAATACTGTCCGACGTAATCGGCAATAGCCCCCGCAGAATCTTTTCGCGATCCTGCATCAATGAGCACTTCCGTGTCGCCGACCTTGATCAGCGTACAGTCACCCGTGTATTTATTGCCCAATTCCAGAAAATGAATGGATAGATCAGCCGAGGAAATCTCTTTCAGATCACCATCAACAAGATCTGCTCCGCCGGAATGCGCAGAATCGGAAGGATCTTTTAATCCATGGAGAAAATTATCCACCTCTTCCTTGAATACAAAAAAGTACAGACACGCGCAAACAGCAATGACAATCACAAGCAAAATAAGTATCGTCAGAAATACCTTCGGATGTTTTTTTGCCGCTTCACGCGCCGCACGTTCTGTTCTTGAACGTCTTTTTGCCATAGTTTACCTCTGTCATAAAAATTGAAAAAGCTTCCGTCGAAATGATGGCAAAAAATTTGCCATATATTCTACAGGAAAAGCTTTTTTATAAAAATGTGATGATAACAGTCATATTAACCGTTCAAAATGCTGCAAATAATTCGCAAATATCATTTTGCAAATACAAACCCTTGCAGTTAAAAACTCTATACAAGACCTACCGCAGCGGCAATATTGACGACCGCCTCATCGATGTTATGAAGAAACTTGTTGAGCGCCTTTTGCGCTCCTGCATCGATAACACCGTCTTCTGTCGTGCGCAGCAATTTGACAATCATATCAAAATTGCCGTAAATAACGACGCATTCCGGATCAATCGCCTCCAAAACCTTATCTTTGCTCCCATGCTGCACACTATGCATCTTCTTAATGGCATCGTTCATTTCCGTAAACAGCGCCACGTTCCCGGATGCAAACAGCTCTTTCATCGTACCGTTTAATCTGACAAGCTGTGTAAGAAACTCCGTTGTTTCCTGACCGAGTTCGTTATCCATTACAATATCACCCCGTTTCTTTTGAGCAGTTCGCGCGCCGTATCAACGCTGTCTATGCCCGTCCTATTCTTGATGGGCGCAAATTCTTTCTCCCGCTCCACTTCAAACGGCAGACAACTCCCTGCACAGCGGACCATATCAAGAATAAGCGTCTCAAACTTGTATCCGTTTTCCGTTTCAGGTTCGATCAATTGACCCGTCTCGTCAAGGTAAGGGACCTTCTTTTTGGCGACATGGACAGGAAGCCGCGCCTCCATGATGGAGCTCAAAACGTCGGCACGGAACAGATAATTGAGCGTTACACCGCAACTGTAAACAAGTCGTCCCGCTCCGTCACGCAGATTGGCCATTTTTTCATCGATCTCGTAATATTCGATGACCCCAGGCTTTCCGTCTTCGAGACAAAGTACGCCGACGCGCTCCTCAGGATAAGCCTTGCGCACAAATTTTGCGCCTGTTGCCTTGCCGCTCAATATGGTTGCTCCGACAAACACGGGATCCGCCATACGCTGCAAAACATTGTCTACAGCAAAGACATTAAACCATTCCACTCCACGTCGCTCCGCTTCCGCCGCAAGCCCCGCACGCACAAGGGATGAATACCATCCGCCGTTTCCGTTCGGCGAGAGCGCAAGGCTGTCTTTTGCCGACATCAGCAGTTTTCCGTCCAAATTCACGGCAGGAGCCATTTCCTGTCGGAAAAATTTGATTTGTTCCGCAGGATAGCCGAAATAATTGTTCTCCTCAAAAAACAACCTTGTTGCAGCGTCATTGCTCTCACTGGTCATGATGTAGAGCGGAACAATCCCGCCGCATTGCATCACTGCTTCTTGTAAATTGCAGATCAATTGTTCAAAAATAGACAGATGTCGGGTGATTCCGATATCGAATGTACCCTTGGGTGCGTCATTTCCAAGACGCGTACCCTGTCCGCCCGCAAGCAATACTGCTGCAACTTTACCCGCACGCACCGCCTCTTTCCCGACAGCCAAATACTGCGATCGATCTTTTTCGATTTCCTCGAGATCCAATCCATCGATCGGCTCAATCTTTCCGCGCGCCGCCTGCTTATGTTGCGTCGCAAGCGGAAGCAAATTCCAATCAATATGGTCAATCTGATCCAACAGTTTTTTCTGTCCTTTCTCGTCCAGTTCATCCCACCAACGAAGGACATGCGCCTGCCCTTGCGCTTCCAGCAGCTTCTTTATACGCTGAACATCCATTCAAAACCCCAATAACGTTTATTTTATAAAAACCATACCTGCATGTCGTTTTTGCCTCGGTTCGCCCAACAATAATAGGGAATCAAGGTAAGCCTGAACGGTTCTTTTTCAGGCGGGAGATAAGAATAGAGCGCACTGTTTGTACGCAGTCTCTTTGCGGGCACGCATACCTTTACGCCATGGTCCGTCCTCTCCGTTTCAGAATGTTCCAATGAAGGTATCTCCACGCCAAACAGCTCTCCGCCGTTATCCGTCTCTTCCGCACACATGACAAACGGGCCATATTCCACCGCCTTCCTGCCGCTGTCCGCGCGCACGCGTTCATTGGCATATACAAAGCGCGGGCGCATTTCAAACGTCAGTTCAAGCGTTGTTTCCCCATTCACGTCAAAGAACAGGTAATCATCCTTTACGGCAGGCTCCATAAACTCGCCGTTCAGTCTGCAGCTGATCGAAGTCTGCCATACAGGCACACGCATCGCAAGCCGACCCTTCCCGACAACATGAACGTTGACATCGCCCGCATAAGGGATCTTCGTTTCAAGAGAAAGCTTCAATCCACACGCCTCTACTTCCGAAGAGATATATTGATGGACATACAAAACGCCTTCCTCTTCTCCATAAGCAAAACCGCCTACCTGCGCAAACAAGCGCACAAGATTGGGAGGCAGCAAGAGCAATCGAACACCTCGACACGCTCCAAAAGCGGCTTAAAAGGAATTCCGGCAACGGTATGCGCATAATCGGCATACTTCGCATCGGCTTCAAGCGGATTCACGTAATAAAAGCACTTTCCGTCCAGAGATTCGCCCGCAAGAATATTGTTATAAAGAGCGCGTTCCAAGACAGCATGATACGCCGCGCTGTTGCCCGTTTTTGCAAGCCGCTCACAGAAGAAGACAAGCGCAATTGCCGCACAGGTCTCAGCGTATGCCTCCGAATTGGGCAAATCGTAAGGAATTGTAAAGCGCTCGCCGTACCATCCCGAACCGGCTCCGCCCGTAATATAGAGTTTGGAACGCACAATGTCATCAAACAACGCACGGCATACTGAAACCAGTTCCGCGTCGTCAGTCAACCGCCCAACATCCGCCATTGCGATATAGAGATAGAGCGCACGCACAGAATGCCCAACCGCCTCACGCTGTTCACGCACGGGTTTATGCGACTGATCGTAGTCGCGATCCATCCAAGGATAAATATCCTCCGCACGCGTTCCGCGCTCGTCAAGGAAAAATTTTGCAAGCTTGAGATACTTTTTCTCACCCGTATGCTCATACAGCCGCACAAGCGCGAGCTCAATCTCAGGATGCCCACACGTCGTGAATCCCGTATCCCTCTTGACGTAAAAACGGTCGTAGATATAATCAGCATATTTGCTCATCGCAGGGAGAAGTTCATGATTGACATCACACATATCAAGAGCAACGGCCGCTTCAATCAAATGCCCCGCACAGTAAAGTTCGTGCTCCGTTCTCTCCATGAAAATGCGATCGAGCTTATATACCTGATAATAGCTGTTGAAATATCCGCAGGGAAGCTGATTTTTGACGATCTCGCGAACGGTATCATCGATAATCGTACGCACTTCGGTATCGGGATAATCTTTTTGGAGATACGCTGCCGCCTCCAGCCACTTGGCGACATCGGAATCAAAGAAAATGTGCGGCGGATTTTCCTTCTTTACGCAGCGAACTGCTTCAAAACGTCCCGTCTCTGCAAAACGTCGATACACATTCTTCAAAGATACAAGCGCGTTTTTTCTGACTACTTCTTTCCAGAAGCCATCCTTAAGCGAAACACGCGAATACGAAACAGGGGTCATAGTTCCTCCATTGAGACGCATTGTCTGAAACATTGCCTCATCACTATTATAGAGAAAACGGGCGGGAATGTCAATCCCCGCCCGTAAAATTATCCTTGCTTTTCCAAAAGGAACGCTCCTGCACGGAAAATGCTTCCGCCGTCTTTTTCAAAACACTTCCCCCCTGCAGTTTCGCAAGATTCCTGCCCTGCGCAACCGAAACGAAGAACACCGTTTTCAAATGTATACGAGCAATCAGTGAATGCATTTACGAGGCCGTACCCGCAAAGCGGGATCTCCACGGTATCATTTGATTGCAAAGCATGCACGATCACAAGCCGCCGATCGCCGAGCAGTTTTTCGTAGATCTGTCTGCCGCATGCCGCTCTGAAATACTCGATATTACAGTCAATATTGACGATTTCACCATCTCGAACAATCTCCGAAACACTCCTGTAAAAATCCAGCCCGCGGCAGATAAGCGCAGTCTTCTCTTCAGACAGATTGAGGACGTCTCCCGAGAGACAAATTCGCCCGATCATTGCGGCACAAAGAGAATAAACAGTCCGCGACGCGCTGTCCGAATCTCTCAAAACTGCCCAGATCTGGGACTGCACGGCAGGAATGACGCGGGAGACGTTTGCCGCAACAAACGGAATTTCCGCGCATTCGTGTGCATCCGAAAAAGAACACATCGAAACCATGCTCATGCGCTTGGGTTCAATACGGCTTCCGCCCGAGGAACAGTTCTCGATGACAAGGTCGGGAATAGTCTCTTTGAGCCGTTCAAGCCATTTTAAGCTCTCTTGAGCAACCTGACGACCGCCTTCTCCAATGCTCTCGGCGCCGTCAACGCCCATTCCGTAAGTATCGTTATAGTCGATCTTGATATACCCGAATCCGTTTTCTTGCAGAAAATCGAGCATGCGCGAGGAAATATACTCCTGCACATCCTCTTTGCGCAGATCAAAGAAACGTCGGTTCTTGGCAGTGATTATAACCCCGTCGCGCCTGAGCAAAAGATCCTCTTTATAAAATGCGTCCGAATCGCGTCCCGCGACTTCAAATTCAAACCAGACTCCGGGCCGCATCCCCTCCGCACGGATCAGATCGGCAACCTTACCGATCCCGTCGGGGAAAAGCGCCTTGCTCTGCTTCCAATCGCCGATCGCATTGCACCAGCCTTTGTCATCGGGTTTGTACCAGCCGCCGTCAATAACGAAATATCCGAGCTGAAAGGGTCTGACGGCTTTGAGAATCTTTCGGATATTCTCCTCTGACGGACATCCCCATGTCGTACAGTATTCATTGAACAGGACAGGCATCTCCCGCTCGCTCTCCGGCGCCGAAAGACGCAAGCTCTGCTCTCGCACCAACGCATTGCACGCATCAAGAAGCGTCCCTCTTTTTACTGCCAGGAAAGCTTTATCCGTCTCAAAAGCCGTACCTGCAGGAATATTTTTTCTCCAATGCCCGAATTCATAGTCGGCGGCGCCTGCGGAAAGTGAGCAAGTCTCTTTTTCCTCATACACCTCCATCTGCCAGGAATAAGGCGCCTCGAGTTGGATTGCCCATACAACTCCCGCAGCACTGTCCTCAATCGCCGCAAACGGATACCAGCCGCGATTGGACATACTGCCGACTTCACCCCATTTCTCCACCTTCACGCCATGTCGCGCCCAGCTCATGTCCAAACCAAGAGCAGAGAATTCGTCCGTGCGCGGGCGGCATTCGCGCGACCAGGCACTCGTCATGCGGTGAAGTTTCAGCCCGCATGTATTTTTCACTTCGGAAGAAGGTGCGGCAATTCCGCTGAGCGAAAAACTTTCAAGCATTTCAAGCGTGCGCGTCTTGCCCGTTCGGTTTTCATAGCGTACCCAAACAGTAAAAACGTCCGACTCAGGCGAATATTCCAGATAGTGGGTATACCAATTGCCCTTTCCGTCCGAAAGAACAGTCGTAACCCCCTTTTCTGACGCAGTCTGCGACTCGACCCGAAGAACAGCCCCCGCGCGGTTGCGCATCGTCACGCCATAGGTATAGTCAATGAGTGCCTCATCGCCCGTAAAGGCAGCTTGTACGAGACTATCGCAATAAAGGCGTGCGGGATCGACTTTTACGTCTTTCGGATAGATAGCAAGCCCGATCATTGTCTTATTTTCATGACCTTCGACAGGACATTCCGTATAATAGACAGCGGCATTGCCAAAGAGATATTTTTTCTCAAACATGGTGATAAATTACGGGGCGGTACGACGTACCGCCCCGCTCCTTTTTCAGATTATTTACGCTTCCAGATGACGTCAGACCACATAAGCTGCTTCTTGAATTCCTCGATCTTGGTGTTCTCATCGATGACGACAACCTCAATGCCCCACATGTTGCCGAGGTCAACCATCTCCTGCACGGAAATCTTGGAGGAAACAACCGTGTGATGCGCGCCGCCCGCATAGATCCAAGCCGCGATTCCCTCCTTGAAGTTGGGCTGATACTTCCACATCAACCCGCCCACAGGAAGATTGGGCATCTTATGGGGATATTTCACGAGTTCGATCTTCTGAACGATCAGGCGAAGTCTGTCGCCCATGTCGATCATGGAAACAGCAATTGCTTCGGGAGCCTCGATGCCCTCAAAAACAAGGCGCGCGGGATCGGACTTGCCGCCGATACCAAGCGGATGGACCTGGATCTGAGGCTTGGTCGCTGCAAACTGAGGAGAAACCTCCAGCATGTGCGCACCGAGGCAAAGACCGTCTGCCATATCATAGGTATAGTCTTCCATGAGCCCCGTGCCCGTCTCGCCTGCCATGTACTGCATGACCGCACCGAGTGCCGCGATCTTCCAGTCGCCCTCTGCGCCGAAACCGTAGCCCTTACCCTGAAGATCCTGAATCGCAAGACCGGGAAGCTGATTCATACCGTGAAGGGAGCCGAAGTGATCAACGATGCCGATATAGTTCCCCTTTTCTTCGCAGAACTTATCGATCGCGATTTCGTATTTTGCCTGTTCACGGACGACATCGATACGCTTTGTCCCCATCGTGTACTTTTTGTCGTACTCCGCCATGAGCGCATCCACTTCTTTCTCCGTGACCTTATCGATATAATCCACAAGATCGCCGACGGGATAGTAGTCCACCTGCCAGCCGAGATCGATGTGCGCCTCGACCTTATCGCCTTCAGTGACGGCGACATCGCGCATGTTATCGGAGAAACGGCAGACTTTGACAGTCTTGGAGAAAGCGTAACCAGCGGCAACTTTGCACCAGGATGCAAGCTGGTTGAGCGCTTCCTTATCCTTGTAGTAACCGACAACGACCTTATTGTCCATGCGAAGTCGGGTTACGATATAACCGAATTCACGGTCGCCGTGCGCCGCCTGATTCTCATTCATGAAATCCATGTCGATCGTATCATAGGGCAGCTTCTCGTTGTACTGCGTAGCGAAGTGGCACATGGGTTTCTGAAGGAGCTTGAGTCCCTTGATCCACATCTTTGCAGGCGAGAATGTGTGGCACCACGTGATGATACCGATGCAGTTGTCGTCTGCATTGACCTTTTTGATGGCCTCGATGACCTCATCCGAACTCTTGCACGTCGTCAGATATTTGACGGTGACGGGCATTTTCTCGTTGACATAGTTCGCCATCTCCTCAGAGTGCTGTGCGACGTGTGCGAGAACGTCGTCCCCGTACAGCGTCTGCGAACCCGTGAGCCAGTAAACGACATAGTCCTTCATGTTCTTGAGCTTTTTCATAATTTTTACCTCATTCCTTGATATACGTTTTATTTATTCTCCGATACCGTCGGAGTACGGCACAATTTATTTCTTTTTGATCTGTCCGTAGTACGCGTTCTTGCCATGCTTACGCATATAGTGTTTATCCATCATGAATTGATCGGCACGCGTGACCTGCGGATTGATGTGCTCGGTGAGGAACGCCATCTTGGCGACCTCCTCGATCACCGTAGCATTATAGACCGCATTATCGCCGTCCTTGCCGAAGGAAAATACGCCGTGGCTCTTGATGAGCACGCCGGGAACTTCAAGCGGTTTGATATTGTCGTTTTTAAATTTTTCAATGATGGCAAGCCCCGTGTTCTTTTCGTACTCGCCTTCGATCTCCTCTTTGGTGAGAGACCGCGCGCAGGGAATATCGCCATAGAAATAGTCGGCATGCGTCGTCCCGTAGAAGGGAATACTGCGCCCCGCCTGCGCCCATGCCGTCGCAAACGTCGAATGCGTATGCGTCACACCGCCGATGTCGGGGAACGCCTTATAAAATTCGATGTGCGTGGGGGTATCGGACGAGGGACGAAGATCCCCCTCCACGACTTTACCGTTGAGGTCAACGACTACCATGTCCTCAGCCTTCATGTCGTCGTATTCGACGCCCGAAGGTTTGATGACGATGAGTCCCGTCGCCCTGTCGATCTCCGAGACATTGCCCCATGTGAAAAGGACAAGCTTATTCTTGACAAGATCGAGATTGGCCTTCAAAACCTTTTCCTTCAATGCTTCCAACATATTTTTTATTCCTCCAAATACAGCTTTCTGATCAGTAATTGAACGAGCGGGTCGCCTCACGGACGATAGGAAGTCCCTCAACATAGCGCTTTTTGAATTCCTCAAAGCCCGCGACATCTGCAGGATCAGGAGCAAGCGTCACGCCCTCCTGCCCCGCAAAAACACGCTCGTCAAGATATTCTTCCAGCGATTCCCCATCGTTTTTGGTGATAAGATAATTGGCAAGGATCGCCATGCCCCATGCGCCGCCTTCGCCCGCCGTCTTCATGACCGTGACGGGAGCATTGATCGCCGCCGCAAGATAGCTCTGTCCGACGCGTTCCGTCTTGAAAAGTCCGCCGTGACCTGTGATGCGGTCAAGCTTGACGCCCTCTTCCTTGAGCATGATGTCGCACCCTACTTTGAGCGCTCCGAATGCGGAGAAGAGATGCGTGCGCATAAAGTTTGCAAGCGTAAACTTCCCTTCTGCGGAACGCACAAAGAGCGGTCTTCCCTTTTCCACTTTAGTCACGTGCTCATTGGAAACATAATTGTATGCGAGCAATCCGCCGCAGTCCTTATCGCCCTTTTCCGATTCGAAATAGAGCATATCGTAGAGTTTCCACTTCGGAATGTCCACGCCTGCCATCTTTGCAAATTCCCCGAACAGGTTGACCCAGCCGTTGATATCCGACGTGCAGTTGTTGCAGTGGACCATGCCGACCAGATCCCCGACGGGCGTCGTAACGAGGTCAATTTCGGGATAGGGCTTGCTGAGTTCCTTTTCCAATACGATCATCGCAAAGACGGATGTCCCCGCCGAGACATTTCCCGTGCGCTTCTTAATCGCATTGGTGGCAACCATACCCGTGCCCGCGTCGCCTTCGGGCGGGCAGAGCGGAATTCCGGGCTGGAGCGTTCCCGTGGGATCGAGGAACTTCGCGCCTTCGGGCGTGAGCGTTCCCGCATCTTCACCCGCAAGAAGGATCTCGGGAAGAATATCCTCTACTTTGAAGGAAACTTTGCCCTTGACAAGATCATTGAATTTTTCCAGCATCCCTTTGTTGTACTGCTTGGTCACAGGATCAACGGGGAACATTCCTGATGCCTCACCAATGCCGAGCACTTTCTTGCCCGTGAGCATCCAGTGCACATATCCTTCGAGCGTCGTCTGGAATACGATATCTTTGATATGCTGCTCCCCGTTGAGGATCGCCTGGTAAAGGTGCGCGATTGACCAGCGTGCGGGAATGTGATAATTGAAAAGCTCGGTGAGCTTGTCCCCTGCTTCCGCCGCATTGTTGTTGCGCCACGTACGGAAAGGAACCAGTAATTTGTCATTTTTGTCAAACACCATGTATCCGTGCATCATGGCAGAAATGCCGAGAGCGCCGACCGTGGTCAGTTTGACGCCGTACTTTTCTTTGACGTCCGCCGCGAGATTGGCATAGCAATCCTGAATTCCCAGACGAATATCGTCCAATGTGTACGTCCAGATTCCGTTCTCGTGACGGTTTTCCCATTCATGACTGCCCGAAGCAATGGGCGTATTCTTTTCGTCCACAAGAATCGCCTTAATGCGCGTGGAACCGAATTCGATGCCGAGTGCGGTCTTACCGTTCTCGATGCATTCTTTTACATTTTCCTGCATAACAACCCCCAGTATTTGGTTTCCCTGTATGACTCTATTATAAATGAAATCAAGGGAAATATCAATAGCATAACGAAAAAATTTATTTTCTTTTTCGGAATATTTTGAAAAAGTATTGAGCAAATAATCCGAATTACTTGCCCCCCTTCCGCTCAGACAAGAGCACGATAAAACGCCGCTTTGATCTGTCTGTCAAAATAGTCCCTATTGGGATAGAGACCGTAGCAATCCGTTCGCGGGTCAAGGACATACCGCGCATTTTCCGGCTCATTCAGACACAGAGAATCGTTGAATTCATCCCCCGCCCGCGTCCTGTTTCAACGGAGCAGATGACACTGCATGGGCACGTCCACCTCCTGCTGCATGTCGTTCAAAATGACCCGTGCAGCAGAGCTTTCAAAAATTTCGGAAATCTCTTGAGGCGGCACGTCTCCCGTATCAGTAACGGGATCCGTATCCGAAAACTCGTCC
>ERZ1643246.1160-NODE-1160-length-29660-cov-11.801588_pt1 | contig 29660 bp, 23 predicted proteins | sample MGYA00579265_ERZ1643246 | MGnify/ENA primary metagenome ERZ1643246 (study PRJEB29033, sample SAMEA4952261) | chicken gut metagenome | biome: Broiler Chicken; feature: Gastrointestinal Tract; material: Caecum | place: Ireland | collected 2018 | study: Broiler...
TTTCTGGGTTATACCCTAAGAGCAAACCACCCGCTATGCGGGTGGTAATGATTGCCTTTCTCTCCCCACCAACTTCTAGCGCCCCCATTCGTCCGCTAATCGATGCCACCGAAGCGCCTCCGTCGCGCATGGGTAAGGTTTGTGCAAGCGCGTACGGCGCGGCTTGTAATGGCGTGGCACATCGCCGTTGCGGTCTCTCGGGCGATGGCGCCACCTGGTTGGCTCGAGGAGGCACTATGTCTGATACAGGCACCGAGAGGGTAAAGAACCTTGCGCTCGTGGGCCAAGGCGGCGTGGGCAAGACCATGCTGGCCGAGGCCATGCTCCACCTCACGGGCAGGACCACCCGTCTGGGCGGGCACGCCGGCACAAAGCCCACGCTGGATTATGACTCCGAGGAGGGCGCGCGCGGCTTCTCCATCTCCACGACGATCGCCCCGGTGACGTGGAAGGGCACGCGCATCAACGTGCTGGACGCACCCTGCTACCCCGACTTCGTGGGCGATGCGTACGGTGCGCTGGCAGCCGCCGAAACGGCCCTCTTCGTGGTCGACGCCGCAAGCGGTCCGGGAGCCATCACCACGCGGCTCTGGTACGCGGCGGAGGACCTCTCGCTGGCCCGCGCGATCATGATCAACCGGCTGGACCGGCCCGATGCCGACTGGGACACCGCCCTTCTCACCGCGCAGGAGCGCTTTGGCAGCCGCCTTGCCGCGGTGACCATCCCCATGGGCAGCGGTGACGGATTCTCTGGCATCATCGACGTCGTGCACATGACGGCGCGCCACCTGGAGGACGGCAAACCCGTGAGCGAGGACATCCCGGCGGAGTACGAGCAGGCGGCGCAGGATGCCCGCTCGACCCTGGTGGAGCTTGTGGTCGAGGCTGACGACGAGCTGATGATGCAGTATCTCGACGGGGGTGAGGTCACGCAGCAGGAGCTCGAAGGCCTCCTCGCCAAGGCGATACGGGAGCGCATCTTCGTGCCTGTGTTCGCCGCCTCGTGCGTGCGGGAGGAGGGCGTCATCTCGTTCCTCGATGCCGTTTCCGCATGGTTCCCCACCATGGCCGACTTCGGTCGTGTTCCCCTTGTCAACGGAGAACAGCTCGACATCTCACCCGACGACGACCGCCCCGTCGCGTTCGTGTTCAAGTCGCTCAACGACGCGCAGAACGGCAAGCTCTCGTTTGTGAAGGTCCTCGCCGGCACGCTTACGCCAGGCCTCGAGCTGGTCAACGCGCGCACCCGCAAGACCGAGCGTCTGAGCCACCTGTACATGATGACCGGGCACGACATGTCAGACGTGAAGTCCGTCGCGGCGGGTGACGTCTGCGTGGTCCCCAAGCTCGAGGCCATGACCGGGGACACGCTCTCGGTCACCGGCAAGGTCGAGGCAGCCGCGTTCCGCTTCCCCAATTCGCTGTACCGCATCGCCATCGAGCCCGACAAGCGGGGGACGGATGGCAAGGTCTACGCCTTCCTGGAGAAGAGCGCCTCGGCAGACCCCACACTCTCCGTGTCGCGTGACGAGAACACCGGACAGACCGTCGTGAGTGCCATCGGCGAGGCCCAGGTGAGCGTGCTTCTCGACCGCCTGGAGGATCGCACAGGCGTCTCGGCGCATACCGTGAAGCTCCGCATCCCCTATCGCGAGACCATCCGTCGCGTCGCATCCGCCCAGGGTCGCCACAAGAAGCAGACCGGCGGTGCGGGCCAGTACGGCGACTGCTGGCTGCGCGTGGAGCCCAATCCCGGGGCGGGGTACGAGTTCGTGGACGAGGTCGTGGGCGGCCACATTCCACGCAACTTTATCCCCGCAATCGACAAGGGCGTGCAGGAGACCATGCGCGAGGGCGTCCTGGCCGGCTATCCCATGATCGACGTCAGGGTTGCGGTGTACGACGGCTCGTACCATCCCGTCGACTCCAACGAGATGGCCTTCAAGACGGCCGCCCGCATCGGCTTCCAGAAGGCCGTTGCGCAGGCGGAGCCTGTCCTGCTCGAGCCCATGGCGCACCTGAGAATCACCGTGCCGGACAGCTATGCCGGTTCGGTCATGGGTGACGTCTCGGCCAGCCGTGGCCGCGTGGAGGGCATGACGAGCGCGGACATGCCCGGTGGCGGCTACACCACCATCGAGGCGACGGTCCCCTATGCCGAGGTGACCGACTACTCCACCCGCCTGCGTTCCCTCTCCCGCGGAACGGGCGAGTACGAGCTTCAGATGTCCGGGTACGAGCAGGTACCGCATGACGTCCAGGAGCAGCTGTCCCAGGAGTACGCCGAGAGGCGCGCCGAGGGCAGGTAGAGGGCATCACGAGTCCTGGCCCGGACTCCGTGGTTGGAGGCGTCGTCCCCTCGGGGGCGGCGCCTCCCCTTTGCGTGCGATGTGTGCGGGAAATGACGTTGCGGCAGCTCTGCTACCATTTTTTGGTCGAATGACCCCACACAAGCAAGGAGCAACCCTTGGGCCAGAGGGACCTCAAATCCGCCACCATAAGCTCGCTGTTCTGGAAGCTCTTTGAGCAGGGAGGGTCGGCGCTCATCCAGCTCGTGGTCCAAATCGTGATGGCGCGCCTGCTCGCCCCCAACGAGTTTGGCATGCTCGCCATCATGCTGGTCTTTGTGAACGTCGGCAACGTCGTCGTCCAGTCCGGCCTCAACACCGCGATCATCCAGGCGCCAAAGGTCACGGAGCGCGACTACGACACCGTGTTCTGGATGAGCCTCGCCATCTCCCTCGTCCTGTACCTCGCGGTGTTCCTTGCCGCCCCCTCGGTTGCGGCCTTCTACCACATGCCGCAGATAGTCTCCCCCCTGCGCGTGCTCGTCCTCATCTTGGTGGTCAACGCCTATAACTCCATCCAGGAGGCCATCGTCGCCCGCGAGCTGGACTTCAACAAGACGTTCAGGGCAACCGTGACCGCGGCGGTGGCATCCGGTGTCGCAGGCATCGGTTCCGCGGTCGCCGGAGCCGGCCTCTGGGCGCTCGTGGTGCAGCAGCTCTCGTTCCAGGTGGTCAAGTGCCTGGTGCTTGCGATCCAGGTTCCCTGGAAGCCCCGGCCGCGCTTTGACCGGGTCCGTGCGCGCGAGCTCTTCTCGTTTGGCTGGAAGCTTCTCGCTTCCGGCGTCATCGACCAGCTGTACCAGAGCTTCTCAGATCTCGTGATCGGCCGCGTGTTCGACTCAACGAGCTTGGGCTACGTCAACCAGGGCAAGCGGTACCCGCAGGCCCTGGGCATCGTGCTCGACGGCGCCATCCAACCCGTGATGCTCTCTGCCGTCTCGCGCGTCCAGGAGGACCTGGGGCGCGTCAAGCGCCTGGTCAGGCGCGCGCTCAAGACGAGCACGTTCCTCATCGTCCCGTCCATGGTCCTGTTCGCGCTCGTGGCCCGTCCCCTCGTCCTCATCCTCCTAGGCGAGAAGTGGCTGCCCGCCGTGCCGTTCCTCCAGATGTACTGCCTCATCTACGCGCTCCTGCCCATTAACACCACCAACCTCCAGTCGCTCAACGGCATGGGGAGAAGTGACGTGTTCCTAAGGCTCGAGCTCATCAAGAAGGCCATCGGCGTCACCCTGATCTGCTTCACGGCGTTTGTGCTGCACAACCTGTATGCGATCGTCGCGGCACAGGTTCTGGCGGGCTTCGTCTACAACTTCATCAATGCCTTCCCAAACAAACAGGTTATCGGCTACTCGTATCTGGAACAGATCCGCGACGTCGCGCCGGCATTTGGTCTTGCGGCCCTTGCGTTTGCCGTCGGGTCCCTGGTTACGCTCCTGCCCCTCTCGACCGTCCCCATGCTCCTGCTGCAGATCCTCGCCTTTGGCGTCACCTACCTGGGTGCGGCTTGGCTCCTGCACGTGGAGGAGCTGAGGTACCTCGTTGGCACCGTGAGGGGAATGAGGGGTTCGGGCGGAAACGGGAACACCGACGCCTCCGACTGCTAGAGTTTTCAGTGCGCTTTGCGGCTCCTGCACCATTCCAGCGGATGACTCGTCCCAGTCGGCGGGGCCAAGGCGCGGATGTGTCCTGCCCCCGTATTGAAGGGTCGTCTCATGCTCGTCTCCGTCGTGATTCCCTGCTACAACTCGCAGCGCTCCATTGGGGAGGTCGTCTCGCTCACCATTTCCGAGTTTGACAGGCTTGACGGCTACGAGTGCGAGTTCGTGCTGGTCAACGATGGGTCTCCGGCAGACGACACCTATGGCGAGATCTGTCGCCTGGCGCAGGAGTACCCCAACGTGCACGGCATCAACTTCATGCGCAACTTTGGGCAGCACAACGCAATCATGTGCGGGCTCAACTATGCAAAGGGCGACCTGGTCCTGGGCATGGACGACGATCTCCAAAACCACCCGACCCAGATTCCCAAGCTCCTCGCAAAGATGGAGGAGGGTGACTACGACCTGGTCTACGGCGTGTTCGAGGAACAGAAGAACTCGAAGGTCAAGACGTTTACCTCGTGGCTCAACAAGGTGACCGCACGTAAGATGCTCGGCCGTTCAAAGGACGTTGTCACCAGCAGCTTCTGGCTCATTAACCGCAAACTGCGCGACCAGGTGGTCAGGTTCAGGAACTACAACCCCATGATCGAGGCGCTCTTCTCACGCATGACCGACAACGTTGGCTGCGTGGTGGTCGAGCACCATGCCCGCGAGTACGGCTCGAGCGGCTACACCCTCGGCAAGCTCGTCAAGCTGTGGCTCGCCTACTTCAACTACACCGTCCTGCCCCTGCGCGCGATTTCGGGAATCGGCGTGGTGACGGCCATCGTGGGCTTCGTCTTCGGCATCGTCACCGTGATTCGCAAGCTGATTGACCCCTCGATTCTTGCCGGGTGGGCCTCCATCACCAGCATCCTGCTGTTCTTCTTCGGACTCGTGCTCCTGGCGCTCGGAATCATCGGCGAGTACGTGGGGGACATCGTCCTGTCCGTCAACAGCACCCCGCAGTACATCGTCAGGGACACGGTGAACCTCTGATGGGCGAGAGGCGCAAGCGACTCGGCGTCCTTCTGGCGCTCCACCTTCTGCTCATGCTGTACTCCACGAGCGGCATCCTAAGCAAGACCGCGGCCAGGTATCCCTTCATGAGCACGGGGTTCATCCTGTCGTACGGTGGCATGATCGCCGTCCTGGGCGTGTACGCCATCGGCTGGCAGCAGGTCATCAAGCGCATCCCGCTCACAACCGCGTACGCAAACCGTGCGGTCACGGTCATATGGGGCATCATATGGGGCGCCGTCCTGTTCCACGAGGGCGTGTCTCCCCTCAAGGTGGTCGGTGCCCTCGTGGTCCTGACGGGCGTCGTGCTCTTCGCCCTTGCGGACAGCGAGGACGCCTCTGCCGCGGATGGGGGAGAGACGAGGGGCGGTGGGGCCGATGAGTGAGGTCACCACGTATGCCCTCTTTGCCCTCTTCGGTACCTTCGTTGCCTCCATCGGCCAGGTGATGCTCAAGAAGTCCGCGAACAGGTCCTACAGCTCTCCCCTGCGCGAGTACCTCAACCCCCTGGTCATAGGGGGCTATGTCCTCTTCGTGGGCTCCACGCTCCTCTCGACCTACGCCTATAAGGTCATCCCGCTCTCCATGGGGCCCATACTCGATGCGACCGGCTACATCTACGTGACCCTGTTTGGCGTGACGATCTTCCACGAGCACCTTGGGTGGAAGAAGGTCCTTGCGCTCGCGCTGATCATCATGGGCATCGTCATCTACTCGCAGGGCGTGTAAGGACGGCGCGCGTGCGTCACAACCTATGGAACTGATGCAACTACCTGTGCTTTGGTTGAAAGTTTCGGCAAGAGGGACGAAAATCGGAAGGCAGTGAACCCCGTCTTCCTGGAGGTCCCATGCATCGATTCCGCTTGAACAAGATTCTGGCACTCGTTCCCATGGTGGTGCTCGCGTTGCTTGCGTCCCTCGCGTTCCTCTCGCCCGCACGGGCAGAGGCGCAGGTGGTGGCCAAGACCAACATCTACCGACTCTACAACCCCAACACCGGCGAGCACTTCTATACGGCATCGCTGGGCGAGGCCACGAGTGTCACCACTGCCGGCTGGCAGTGGGAGGGGATCGGCTTCACCGACTCCACGTCCTCTGAGGACGGAAGCCCGGTCTATCGCGTGTACAACCCCAATCCTGGTGGCCGGCATCACCTGACCAAGAGTGCTGCTGAAAAGAACTGGCTTGTCTCTCTTGGATGGAAGGACGAGGGCGTTGCCTGGTACGAGGCGGGCGACGGCAACCTCTATCGCGTGTACAACCCCAACTCGGGCGAGCATCACTACACCCGCTCCGCCGGCGAGGCCAACCACCTCAAGTCCATCGGTTGGAGGCTCGAGAGCACCAACGCCTGGAAGGTCGGCGTTGAGGGCGATTATGTGCCCATTATTCCCTTCCAGCTCACCACCTCATCCTGGGGAACCAAAGCCGTGTACCAGGTGGACGAAAAGGGCACCATCACGTTTGTACGCTCGCTGGATTCTGCTGCCGCGAATGCCGACAAGTGGGGTAGCTCGACCGACTACTTCGTGGACAACGATGTCGATGGACTCAAACTGACCGTCCTCAAAAAGGTGAACGGAAACTGGAGTGTCGTAAAGACCTTCGACATCAATAAGAATGGAGGCAGTAAGACCCAGAAGGGCAAGTTCACGGTCCTACGCAAGATGAGGTCGCTCTGGCAGGACGGCGTCGGCGTCAACGACTGGATTGTTGCATACCTCGAGGTGTTCCAGGACACGCCGACCTACGTATTCAATGGGCAGACACATGGGTGGAAGATTGATGGCAAGTACTGGGAGGCCCAGGGTATCCACCGTGGGTATGACCGTGCCTGGTACCACGGGGACAGGCATAACGGCACAGGATGTACCTGCCTGGAAGAGGCGGATGCCAAGTGGGTCTATGACAACGTTCCCATTGGAAGTACCGTCTACAACCACTAGCTCATTGCATGCATGGGCCCTGGGAGCAAGCTTCCCGGGGCCCTACCATTTGATGTCGATGCCGAGATGCGCGGTCACAAGGTTGTAGGCGCTAAGGAACGGCGCCATGAGGTGGGCGAGCCAGAAGTCGTGGGCGATGGCGAGCCTGCGGATTCCGCTCGACCCCGTGTCCCTTGCGTAGGCATGCGAGAGGTACGGCGAGTGACGCCAGGTGGGAAAGTTGCGGTCGAGGTAGTCGGTCGTCTCTTCTACCACCTTGCCGATGTTTACCCCGGGCGTGGCGGCGAGCCTGGTGCTCATGGCAACCCCCACGTGGAGGAAGGCGGTCGCGTCGAGCATCCGCATCATGTTCCGGTCAGCCTCGTCCCCAAGGTAGTCGCCCCTGATCTCGAGCAGGCACGCCCTGACCTCGTCCAGCTGCGAGAGGGTCATGGTGTTGATCATGGAGTCGGCGTGCACCATGTAGTGGACGGGGCTGGTGCCGGTGAACGTGACCCTGCCCTGAGACTCGAGGTAGGCCAGAAGGTTGAACATCACGTCCTCGAGCGTTGACGGTGGCTTTGAGAGCCTGCGCATGTCCCTGAGGATGCTTGCGCGATAGAGCTTGTTCCACGCCGCGGAGTTCACTCCTAGGAGCATTCCGGGGTCGTCCTCCAGCAGGATGTCCTGTCTCGGCTGGCCCATCTCGTCCGAGATGACCCGCCCGGTTGCGAGGTCGGTGCGCTTGAACCCGCACACCGCGATGTCGGCGTCGTTGCGCCGTGCAGCCTCGTAGAGGTCCCGCACAAAGGTGGGGTCCACCCAGTCGTCGCTGTCCAGGAAGCCCACGTACTCTCCGCGGGCGACGTCTATTCCCGACCAGCGCGCGTTCCAGAGCCCCCCGTTCTCGCGCGAGACGCAGCGAACAAGGTCGGGGTAGCGATCCGCATACTCGTGCATGATGCGCTCGCATCCGTCCGGGGAGCCGTCGTTGACGCAGATGACCTCGTAGTCGTCCATGGTTTGGGCAACCAGGGAGTCGAGGCACTTGGGGAGATAGGCCTCCGACTTGTAGCAGGGAACCACCACCGAGACCCTCTTGCCCTCCGCCTCCTGTGCCATGCGCCTCTCCTTTCGGGGGGATACGTTGCTTTACCTATACTAGGGTCGAATCGACGCGGATTGCCTGGGGAAGCCGTTCTCCACGCACCGGACGGGGAGGACGAGGCTTTGGAACCGAGCATGCCCAGGGTTGCGGTGGTCCTGTCCGCCTACAACGGCGAGGAGTTCCTCCCTGCCCAGATCGATAGCCTGCTTGCCCAGGACTATCCCAACGTGGACGTGTTCGCGAGGGATGACGGCTCCCCCCACGAGGCGTGCCGCCGGGTGCTGCGATCCTACGAGCAGAGGGGGCTGGCCTCGCTCGACTGCGGAAGGAACATGGGGCCAACCGCCTCGTTCATCGAGCTGGTCTCGAACGTGCCGGACGAGTACGACTACGTGGCGCTCTGCGACCAGGACGACGTGTGGCACCCCGACAAGATTTCTCGCGCGGTGGAGGTGCTGAGCCGCTGCGACGACTCCATTCCCCAGCTGTATTGCGCGGAGTACGAGTTCTGCGACGCCCAGATGAACCCGACGGTCCGCTCTCACCTCAACAAGATCGGCGTGGACTTCTCCAAGATGCTCTACGAGAACGTGGTGTCGGGTAACACCGTGGTCATCAACCGGCGTCTGGTGCAGCTCGTGCGAGAGGCCGGGTCCCGTGGCGTCTACACCCACGACTGGTGGCTCGCACTCGTCGCGTCCGCCCTGGGGGAGCTCCACCACGACGACTTCGTGTGCCTCGACTACCGCCGCACGGGCAGCAACGCATCGGCGACGGGCTCTGGCGCCGCGAAGGTGCTGCAGAACAGGGTGAGGCGCTATCTGGCGGGCGACGAGCTGTCAAGGGTGACCGCCCAGTTGCGGCGCCTGTATGAGCTGTGGGGCGACCAGATGCCGGGGGAGAGGAGAGAGCTCCTGCGTCTTGCCATCGACGGTGGCCGCTGGCGCAAGGCGACGCTTCCGATGCGCCTGCGCCAGACTGTTGGGGGAGAGGTTGCGGTCAGGCTGCTGTTCTTGCTGGGACGGCTGTAGCGCTCTCGCTAGCGACTGGGGTCGTTGCGCTCCTCGTGGTCCTGCAGGTCCCTGAGGGCAATCTCCTGGGTGAGTTCCTCCACCTTATGGCGGAGCATCGAGATCTCGGACGAGTTGGAGAACTCCTTTGCGAGGATCAGTGCGATGACGACCAGGAACACGAAGTTGCTGGCGGAGTAGAACCCCAGCCTTGCGGCGAACGTGATGATGAGCCCGGGGAACAGCGCCATGATCACAAGGACGACGGCGAGGACCAACCAGAAGATGGCGTCCTGCATCAGGATCTTGTTGCGCTTCACGCGCTTGGCGATGGTCCACAGGGTCAGGAGCGCGCCCAGGATGAGGAGGATGCGAAGGTAGAGGCTCATCTGTCTCCTAACGAAGCCACTGGAAGAGAAGGATCGAGGTGCAGGTGCGTGCCATGTACTTGATGGCATTGCCCAGCTTGAGGTAGCTCTCGCCGCCCTGCCGCTCGCGCATAGTGCAGGGGACCTCGACCACCTTGCCGCCCTTCCTTGCCACGAGGGCGACGGTGTCGGGCTCGGGTGCGACGTCGAACCCCTTGGCAAAGAGCTCGATCATCCGGCGGTTGTACATCCTCATCCCTGAGGTGGGGTCGGTGATCGTAGTGCCGGTCGTCTGTCGGATGAGCCCCGAGATGAGCCTGGAGCCAACGCCACGCGCGCCTTCCGGCTTGACCGTTCCGTCGAGGTAGCGGGACGCGATGACGATGTCGGCTCCCTCCCGCTCCAGAGCCTGTGCCATGGGTGCGATGTAACGGGGAAGGTGTTGCCCATCCGCGTCAATCTGCACGGCGGCATCGTATCCGTTGCGATAGGCGTACTTCATGCCTGTCCTGATGCCCGAGGTCAGGCCTGTGTTGACGGGTAGGCTTACCCCATGGAGGCGACTCGACCTCATGACCTGTGCCGTCCCGTCGGACGAGCCATCGTCCACTACCAGGTAGTCGATGTCTGGGCACTCGCTCGTCACCATCTTGACGGTGTCGAGGAGGCTCTCCTGCTCGTTGTAGGCGGGAATGATGGCGAGAACTCTCATTGAGGCAAATCCCTTCGTGACCCTGTGGCATCCAGTCTATCAGGGGCAACCCGGGGGTTACCGTCTTGGGCCGCAACTAGGATGCGACATGTGTGTGAAAACAGGGTGAAAGAGGCATGAAAGTTGCCTGAGCGTCTTTTTGGAATGTCTTAGTCAATCTCGCGCTTCATGAAATGAGGGTAAAGTGGTTACATTAATGGAAGGGGAGGTGGCTTCCGCAAGTCACCCGCAAGCTACGACCCGATACTTTTTTCAATGGAGGGTCACATGTTCAAGCAAGAGAATGCACGCAAGTCAATCGCCGCCCGATTCGCGGGGCTTGGGTTTGCGGCGGCAATCGGATTCGTCACCGCAACGACCGCGGCGCCTACGATGGCGCGGGGTCTAGAGGTCGACGGAACGCAGGGGCCCGACAGCCAGACGACCATCCAACAAGAGGCCGTGGACCAAGTCTCCCCCGAGTCCAAGGCCACCGTCACGCAGACCGAGGCAACCGGTGCGGAGTCAAGCCAGGGGGCGACCGTCTCCCAGACGGAGACACAGGACGGAGTAGGGGAGACTGACGCGTCTTCCGAAGTCGCGACGCCCACGGCTGGCACGCCGTCCTCAGCTGATGCAACAGTCTCTGCCGATGCGGGCGAGGCGCCCGAGCAGACCGGGACAGTGACGGACGGTGCGGCAAGCTCGACCCCCACGGAGGGGGATACTGACAGCGGAGCCTCGACTGTTACTTCCGGCGTGACCACGGCCCAGTCCGGACAGGAGACGATACCCGGTCAGTCGCAGACAGCCGAGAGCACGTCCGAGGCACCTGCCGCGGCGGACGACCCCGCTCCGGCTGCGGAGCGAACTGCCGCAGATGCCAACGCAGTCGTCACCACCACCCTCACCAGTAACATGTACCGCCTGTACAACCCCAACAGCGGGGAGCACTTCTACACGGCCAGCCTGGGCGAGGCGAAGTTCCTCTTCAACGCAGGGTGGCGCTGGGAGGGCATCGCCTGGGTTGCTCCCAACACCTCAACCGCGCCGGTCTATCGCCTGTACAACCCCAACGCGGGTGACCATCACTACACCACGAGCGAGACAGAGCGCGACTCGCTCGTGCGGGCGGGATGGAAGTACGAGGGAATTGGCTGGTACTCCGACACCGTCACCGGCGTGCGGATTCTTCGCGAGTACAACCCCAACGCCAAGGCCGGTGCGCATAACTTCACCTCGAACGAGGCCGAGAACAAGAACCTCGTGAACCTTGGCTGGAGGCCCGAGGGCATCGCCTGGTACGGTGCCAAGGCCGACCCAAGCAAGATAGCCGGGTTCTGGACCGTGACCAACGCCTATGGCTCCCTCCAGCGCTACTGGGTGGGCTCGGACGCAAGGCTGGCGGTCTCGCGCCTTGTCACGCCGAGCGAAGGTGCGGGGTATTACGCCTACGCCACGGGCACTGGAGCCATCCTGCGCGGTCGCACGTCTGCCGGAAACGGCTACTTCTACCTTGCCGACAACGACGGCAGGCTTGCAAGCGAGCGCGCAAACGGAGACGGGTGGTCGGTTACCGACAAGTACGGCGCTGGCAAACAGCGCTACTGGCTGGTGAACCAGAGTGGGTATGCATTGGCAAAGACCGGCCACTTCACCGACGACGGCAAGAACTACTGGGGCCTCACCGACCAGGGCTACGTCCTCAGGGGTGTCTCCCGCGTCGCCAACGGCGTCGTCCTCGCGGACAACTCGGGGTCGCTCGCCTGGAACCTTGGCTGGCTCGTGACCAGCGCCTATGCTGGATCCCTCCAGCGCTACTACATTGCCGCCCTCTCCAACGGGATGCACGGCGCGCTCACGGGGTTCTTCTCTGCTGCCAATGGCGGGACGATTAACAGCTACTACGGCTACTACAACCAGGGTTACGTTGCCCGTAACCTATACATCGCCCGCGGGAACCATCTCGAGGCGGCGGACAACGGCGGCGCACTCTCGACGAACGTCCCGAGCTACTTCAACACCGCCCTTCGCCGTGCCCAGAGCCGTGGTAACAGCGGCTACTCCATCGTGGTTGATACCGCAAACTATCGAACCTTCGTGTTCGACAGAGAACATGGCGGCCAGGATCCCTGGGAGACCAGCCGCGTATGGGCGTGCGGTGTCGGCAAGGGAGACAAGACGCAGCTGGGCAACTGGTCGCTCGTTCGGAAGACCGCGGTCGAAGGCAACTGGTACCAGACTCACTACTATCTTTGCGAGTACATCGTCAACGGCGCGGGTTCCCAGAGTCTCCACTCGCTGCTCTACCAGACGGGTACGGGGATGCCCGGCAAGGTGAGCGAGGATGGTCGTGGCACCAAGTGCTCCTCGGGGTGCATTCGACTGGGGTGGGACGAGATCAACTTTGTATACACCAACTGCCCGCTCGGAACGCCGGTGAGCATCTACTGACACCCCTCGTTCGGCAGGAGGGCGCGGGCGGCGCTGCACGCCCGAGGCACGTCCATAGAGGCCCATCCTTCGTCCGTCCAACCGGGCGACGGATGGGCTCTTCTTAACGTGGGCTATCATCTATCCCTGCATGCAACCTCACACCCCGTTCCAGGGGACGTGGGCATCGTCACAAACACGAGTCGCTTGGAGCCAGCATGATCGTCACCAACACGATGGAAGCGCTTCTCGCCAATGGCTTCTCTCGCAAGCTCGCAGCCGCCTACCTGGGCGTCGTGGAACGAGAGGACAAGAACCCCATCTTTGACCCCGACTACCGCGAGTGGGCCCATAGCCACGGCTTCTATGCGATAGACGCCTATGCCTTCGGGCTTACCGAGGAGACGGTCGACGACTACCTGAGCGACTACGAGTACCACCGCTGCTGGCCCATCAACAGCTGGCAGAAGGCGTGGATCGACGACAAGATGACCATGAACTACATGCTCTGGGGCACCGAGTGGCAGGACCTCATGCCCGAGGCATACTTCTACGCCTCCACAAAGGGGCTTCTCCCGCTCACGAACGCCCACGGCAAGGGCGGATACGATGCGTTTCTCGAGGTGCTCCGCGAAAAGGGCGAGTTTGCCTGCAAGCCCTGCAACGGCCAGAGGGCAGCGGGCTTCAACAAGCTCGCCTACTCGGGTGGCAAGTACTTCGTCAACAACAAGGCGGCGAGCGAGGAGGACGTCCGCCGCTTTGTCGACGACCACGGCAACGACATCTTCACCGAGTTCTTCCATCCGGGCATGGGGCTTGAGAAGGTCTCTCCCGTCATCCACACGCTGAGGGTGCTCACCGCCAACCCAACGGGGACCGACGTGCGCTTTGCCGGCACCTACTTCCGCTTTGCAGGCGGCACCAACAACGACGACTCCAAGGCCAACTACACCTACCCGGACAAGGCTGACATCTACGACATCAACGTCGACTTCGACCTGGTGACCGGCGAGTACGGCAACGGCGAGCTCATCTATCCCAACCGCGTGGTCAAGACGGACGTCCATCCCGAGACGGGCGGCTCGTTCAACGGCAAGATCGACTGCTGGCCAAGCCTGAGGGAGAGGCTCCATGCCCTGAGCCTGCACCTCGGCTGCCTTGAGTGGATGGGCTACGACGTGTGCTTCACCGACAAGGGGCCCAAGATCATCGAGATCAACTCGCACTCGGGGGTCAAGTACCTGCAGTGCTACCACCCCTTCAAGAGGGACCCCTTCCTCTCGAAGTACTTTGCCGAGAAGGAGGCCCGCATCGACGCCATCGTCGCCTTCGGCGATGCGGACGCGCTGAGGCGACGCAACAACGGAGGTGCCTACTAGTGCCCGAACAGAGCTCCGAGGACAAGCGCTCGATCCTCATGCTCGGAGGGTCGCGCCAGCAGGTCGTTGCGATCGAGACGGCCAAGAGGCTGGGCTACCGCACCGTGGTCTGCGACTATCTCCCCGACAACCCCGGCCAGTACCATGCCGACCGTTTCTACCTCGAGAGCACGACGGACCAGGAGGCCATGCTCCGCATAGCGCGCGAGGAGAACGTGGACGGCGTCCTCGCCTATGCCTCCGACCCGGCGGCGCCTACCGCGGCCTACGTCGCCGAGGCTCTCTCCCTTCCCACCAACCCGCTTGCGGCGGTCCAGACCCTCTCGGTGAAGCACCTCTTTAGGCGCCATCTTGCTCAGAACGGGTTTCCCTGCCCCAAGTCCATCCCCGTCCCCTCCGACGTGGATCCCGAGAGGCTCCTTGGCCTCTCGTCCGACCTCGAGTTTCCCGTGGTGGTCAAGCCCACCGACTCGTCGGGCTCCAAGGGCATCAGCATCCTGGATGCTCCCGACCCTGAGCGCTTTCGTGCGGCAGTGGAGCATGCGCGCGAGTTCTCCCGCAATGGCACGCTTCTGATGGAGGAGTACATCACCTCGACCTTCCCTCGCGTCATCGGCGGCGACGTCTTCGTCGTGGACGGCACCGTTCGCTTCTGGGGTCTCATGAGCTGCCTGCGTGACCAGGCGCTCGGTGGCCTGGTGCCCGTGGGCGAGCGCTACCCCTCGGGCCTCTCCGACGCCCAGATGCACGCGGTGCGCGAGCAGATCCAGCGACTCGTCGACAGCCTTGGCATACGCTTTGGCGAATTCAACGTCGAGATGATCGTGGGGCGCGGCGGGGTGCCATACTTCCTGGAGCTGGGTGCCCGCGCCGGCGGGAACATGATCCCCGTCCAGCTGTCTGACATCTCTGGCATCGACCTGGTCGAGGCAAACGTCCGCTGCGCCATGGGCGACTACTCCATGGACGTCTCGTTCGACTCCGCCGACTCCGCCGTGGCGACCTACGTTCCCCATGCCTCGGTCGACGGCGTGTTCCAGGGGCTGGACATCGATCCAGAGCTGCGACCCTACCTCTACCGTACCGTCATGTACGTTGACGAGGGCGCCAGGGTCGAGCGGTTCGATGGTGCTAACAAGGCGCTGGGGATACTGTTCCTGCGCTTTGACTCCGTTGCGCAGCTCGAGGACGCGATGGGTCGCATTGGCAAGCTTGTGCGCCCGCGCATCGCGTAGGCGCTGCGTGAGCCAGAGTTGCGTCTGGCGAGTGGCTGAAGTTTTTGCCTAGTTGCTTGCTTCCTGGCAGCCATGAGCGCCCTGAACATAGAATAAAACGGTTGAGCAAGCTGGCGATCAGACAGTTGGAGCAGACGATGGCAGAGCCAAAGCGAATCACCACAACCCTCTCTTCCATGCCCCCCTTCGAGGAGTACGTGGACGAGATCCGTCCCCTGTGGGAGTCGCACTGGCTCTCCAACTGGGGCTCCATCGAGAAGCGCTTCATCGCTCAGCTCAACGAATACCTGGGCTGCCCCGAGATTGCCCTTTACGACCACGGCCATTCCGCGATTGAGGACGTGATGGAGTCGCTCGAGCTCACGGGCGAGGTCATCACGACCCCCTTCACCTTCGCATCCACCACGCACGCCATCGTGCGCAGGGGTCTCACCCCCGTCTTTGCCGACGTGAAGGCGGACGACTTCACGATCGACCCCGCATCGGTGGAGCGTTGCATTACCCCGCGCACTAGCGCCATCCTTGCCGTGCACGTGTATGGCAACCTGTGCGACGACGACGCCCTGCGCGAGATTGCCGACAGGCACGGCCTCAAGCTCCTCTACGATGCCGCACATGCATTTGGCGTCGAGAAGGACGGTGTTTCCGCTGCGTGCTTGGGGGATGCCTCCATGTTCTCGTTCCATGCGACCAAGGCGTTCCACACCATCGAGGGCGGTGCCGCATGCATTCATGTGAAGGATTGGACTCCCGAGCAGAACCATGACTTCCGCGTCATGCTGGACCAGAAGATGAACTTTGGCACCACCGGCAAGCAGGTCTACGGCTACGTGGGCCCCAACAACAAGATGAACGAGTTTGAGGCTGCCATGGGCATCTGCAACCTTCGCCACCTGGACGAGTACATCGACAGGCGCCGTGCCGCCGCGGAGCGCTACTGGGAGCGCCTGGGAGATGTTGCGGGCATCAACCTGTGCCGACCCAAGCCCAACACCAAGCACAACTTCGTCTACATGCCCGCCATCTTTGACCAGGATGTCTTTGGGGCGAGCCGCGACCAGGTGCAGGCCGCCCTGCTCGAGGACAACATTTCGTGTGCCAAGTACTTCTATCCGCTCACCAACGACCTCGACTGCTACAAGGGCAAGCCGGGGTTTGATCCCACTGACACCCCCGTTGCCATGAGGGCCGCGTCGGGAGCCCTCTCGCTCCCCCTCAGCTCGTATCTGACCACCGAGGACGTCGACAGAGTGTGCGACGTCGTCCTCTCTTGCGCCAGGCGGTAGGGGGATGTCGGCCGCCAACCCCCTCGTGAGCGTCGTGGTGCCCTGCTTCAACGCCAAGGCAACCGTGAAGCAGACCCTCGACAGCATCGCCATGCAGAAGACCGACTTCGAGGTGCAGGTTCTCATAGGTGATGACTGCTCCACGGACGGGACGCAGGACCTCCTCCGTTCCATCCAGGGCGACTACCCTGATGGCTTTGAGTTTCTTCTCCGTCCCCATAACATGGGGGAGAGGGGCAACAAGAACTGCCAGGACCTTCTCCACCGTTGCAGGGGCAAGTACATGGCGATCCTGGAGGCAGATGACTTCTGGACCTATGACGGCAAGCTCCAGGCCCAGGTCGACTTCCTGGAGTCTCACCCAGATTACGTTGCCTGCTACCACCATGTCACGGTGGTGGGGGTAGACTCCAAGCCCAACGGCGAGAAGTATCCCGAGTGCCCCAAGGAAGAGTACGACTGGAACGAGTTCTTCCTGTGCAGCCTCCCCGGCCAGACGGGGACCTCGGTGTATCGGCGCGAGGAGTTCGCCCGCGCCCGCGACGCCTTCACCGGCATGCAGCAGTACGACTTCTACGCGGCAGACCGCCGGAATGCCTTCTGCCTCCTGACCTGTGGCAGGATCAAGTGCATGCCCCAAACTTGGGGTGCCTATCGCCACATCAAGAAGGGTGGCAGCAGCTACTCGGCAAACGTGAGTATCGACGAGGATTACGCACGCAACGAAATCCTCTTTGGCCGCACGTGCGTGATGTTTGCCCAGAGCCTGGGTAACCCGGACGCCATCGAAGCGGCAAAGCTCCAGTACTATCGAACCTACCTCAAGTGGACCAGACGTCTTCCCAACGCTACGACGTTCAGCCGGGCAGACTGCATGAGCGAGCTTCGGGGCGAGAAGAACCGCCTTCGCTACAGGCTCTGCTTCATCCGCTGGTATGCCACGCTGGGCTTCCGCAGCCTTCGCGGCAAGGGTGTCACGCTCTAGCGGTCTCGCGGGCGGGAAGGAGAGCCTCATGGCCAAGCCAGCGCATGCAAGGGTCGGGAGGGTAACGTCTCTTGCTGCTAAGGTGGTTCGGCCCTCATCTGTCGTCCTGGGCCTTGTGTATGCGCTGTGGTGCTACGTTGGCAGGGCGATCGTTGTTACCGGGAGCTGCAAGGGATACCTGCACGATGGGAGGCACGTCCTCCTCTCGATTGCCTTCCTTGTGACTGCGTGGGTGCTCCTCTCACTTGTGTGTGGCATCCTCCTTGCCGCCCTTGACGCCCTTGCGAACCTCCCTCGCGACGAGGGGACCGGAGCGTCTCCCTGCCACTTCCTTGGCGCCTTCGCCGTACTTCTGGTTTGCTGGCTGCCCTACGTCGTGATTAGCCTCCCCGGGGCGATTAACTTCGACTACTTCAACCAGCTCTCGCAGTTCTTTGGCGACCGTCCGCTCACCAACCACCACCCCGTCCTTACTACCATGGTCTTTGGGTGGCTCTACGAGCTGGGTCACGCGCTGGGAGGGGCTCGCGTCGCGCTCGTGCTCACCGTCGCGGTCCAGGTCGTGTGTCTCGCCGCAGCCTTGGCGTACGCTCAGCTGTGGTTCCGTCGTATGGGCGTCCCACGCGTGGCTCGCATCTTGGCCCTGGTGTTCGAGGCGCTCTGCCCCATCTACCCGCTCTTCGCGCGCGTGCTGGTCAAGGACACGCTCTCCGTGGTGACCGTCGGGCTCTTTGCAACGCTGCTGGGCGCACGCCTGTGGCAGGAGGGCAGGGGAGAGGGGCCAACCAAGTCGACCTCTGCCCCCTCCCTGGCGCTGTGCGGCATCCTGTGCTCGCTCACGCGTGCCAACTGTGTCTACCTCGTTGCCGCCGGTCTTGTCATCGCCCTCCCGTATGCGCGCCGCTCCTCGCGTCGTGGTCTCGCGCTCTCGCTTGCGGCGGTGGTGGTGGCGTACGGCGCATGGACGTCGCTCCTGCTCCCGGCCCTGGGGGTGCGCCCGACCGACAAGGCGCTTGCCCTCACGGTTCCCCTCCAGCAGACGGCCGCATACCAGCGATATGCTCCCGAGGACGTCGCCGACTCCGAGCGAGAGGCGATCCAGGGCGTACTCAAGGTTAACTACGACCAGGTCGGGAGCCTCTACGACCCCGCCACCGTGGATCCCATACAGTCGCAGACGGACGCGGACGACCCCATGCGCCTCTCGGCCTACCTGGACGCCTGGCGGGCGCAGGGGCTGCGTCATCCCGGCATCTACCTTGACGCCTTCCTCCGGGGCAACGTCGGCTACTGGTATCCGCTCATGCCGTATGACAGCATCCAGGACCTCGACTACAGCCAGAACACCGTGGAGTACCACTATCAGTGGATGAAGGGCATCGGCTACGCGTTCTCGGGGCAGCTCTCCGACCTCGCCAACGTCCACACGGGCTTTGAGTCGGCCCGCGCCGCGCTTGGGGAGCTCACCCGCGTATTTGCGGGCATGCCCGTCCTCGGCCTGCTTGACCAGCCGGCCTTCTACTCGTGGGTGTGCCTCCTTCTGGGCGTGTGGCTCCTCACCAGGAGGGGCCGTGCGCTCCCCGTGTTCGTGATGGCGGGGATGGTGTTCCTCGTGGAGTGCGCCTCGCCCCTCCACGCGTCAATGCGCTACGCACTTCCCATGGTCGCGTTGCTGCCGGTCCTGCTGTGCCTCTCGCTCGGTTGCGGCACGCGCGCCAATCACGGTTCCATGTGAAACGCCGCCCTTTGGCACCCCTCGCGGGCTACCTCATGTGGGTGCCCACCTTGCGGCGTCCCCGGGCGCACAGGAAGGCGCCGAGGACGATGCCAGCGCAGGAGCAGGCGATACCTTGGGGCAGGAGCGGGAGCTGGTAGGTCGCGGTCACGGTGTGCGACCCCGCCGAGAGCTTGAATCCCACAAACCCATAGTCGGCCTTGAAGGTGGGGACCTCCTTACCGTCCACGGAGACCACCCACTTGGCGGTGTAGGGAACGGGCAGGCAGGCATAGGCACTCCCCGAGGTCTTGACCGTCCCGCTGAGCGTCTGTGCGCCAACCTGACGGATGTCCGAGGAGTACTCGGGGTCGTCTCCCTGCTCGCCGAGGTCGACGTCATCTGCGTCCTCGGCGAGTATGGACGTGGAGAGAAGGGCCTGCCGGTCCTCGGCACTGGCGAGGGCGTCTGCGGTGGCGCGGTCTGTCGTACTGCCGTGCAGCGTGAGGAGGGACGTCGCCCGAACGTTCTGGTACACGTAGACCGAGCCGGACTGGTGGACCAGCCTCAGCCACGAGTATGAGAGCGGCTTCTTGGAGAGCACGTAGCGAATCCCCACCAGCGTGGCGGGTATGGGCTCGTCGGGATCGTTGATAAAGCTGCGATGGGCGGCGCTTCCGCCCGTGGCTGCGGTCGGCCAGACCTGGCGGTAGAACGTGACCACGTCGGAGTCGGTGGTGGAGTTGTAGGCGCTTGCGCTGTGATACCCCTGCACGAGCGCGTCGTTGTATGCGGTCCAGTCCCGATAGGTCTTGTCGATGCGATAGATGCCGTCGTCGCTCTGCCGTATCCACGCGAGCGCCTGGAGCGTGTCCTCGTCCTTGCTGCTTGACGCCGGGAAGCTCTCCGTGGTCGCGAAGGTGCGGAGGTTGGTGGCGAAGAAGCCATCCACGACCGACATGGAGACGAACGCGGCGCATGCGAATGCGACCGCAACCTGGCTGCCCCGCCCGTCTCCCCTACGTCCCAGAAGGAGGCAGACGAGGCCGACCGTCGTGGCAAGGAGGAAGAACACGCATACGAGCCTGCCGTTCTGCGTGTTGAGGAGCGACCAGGCCAGAGACGCCAAGACGACCGCGCAGGCAGCGATTAGGGAGGGTCGTCCCAGCTCGTGGTGGGTGACAACTCGCTCCCAGCCCACGGAGGCGGCGATGACCAGGGGGAACATCAGGGCGAAAGAACCACGGAACTTGAGGTCGAACACGCTCGAGAGGGCGGGGAGGAAGTTGTTGACGCAGAACAGCACCGTGAGGGCGGCGGTGAGGGCGACGAGCACGCGGTCCCGGGTGCCGCACCCCCTGCGCACGTGCGAGAGGCACTGAGAGACGAGCAGGACCGCCCCGCCGCCGACGCCGGCCATGATGAACTCGTAGGAGTTCATGAGATACGCCTGGGAGGAGTCGTATGGAATCACCTGCTGGGAGAACACGTCGCCCGTGGTAACGAGGCTGTTGCCCAGGATCCTGCTCATGATGAGGGGGATCCACCTCAGGGGAACGAACCCCGTGAGGTACTTGGTGACGCGCTGCGAGAGCGACATCCCGCCCGCCGCGGTGACGCGCGAGGTCTCTCCCGTAATGAGGGCGCCATAGGGGAGGACGAGCGCGCAGCTCACCAGCAGCCCGCATACCACGGGGGCGGCGAGCTTGAGGAAGAAGCGGAGCCATTGCAGGGGAGAACGCGCCTCGGACACGTGGATGGAGCGGATGATGGCGTAGGTGGCCGCAAACAGCAGAACCATGTAGCCGGAGTAGACGCTCATGAGGACGGTCACTGCCGTCGCCACCATCAGGCCCACGAAGCGCGGGGTGGTCCAACGCTCCATCAGAAGCTCGACCAGCAGGGCGAGCAGCACGGCGTCCACGTAGACGGTCCCCAGCCAGTAGTGCTGCCCCCAGAGGATGAGCCACCCGCCAAAGGCGTACAGGAGGGAGCCGAACACCCTCGAGAGGGGCGCCTTGCAGTAGAAAGTGAGCAGGTGGTCAAAGAGGAGGCCCGAGAGGATGATCTTCAGGGCTTGGACGAGTACGAGCACAATGCCAAGCCTCGAGGTCCCCAACAACAGGGTGAGCGGTATGGTGACCAGGTTGAACGGGTCGTTCGCCCACGTGGCAAAGGCGAGAAGCGAGGCGCCGAGGCCGTAGTCGAAGTTCCACGGGCCCCACGAGCCCGAGCTCACGCCCCTGACCAGCTCAAGATAGAAAGGGACGTACTGCTCAAGGGTATCTGACCCAAGGTCCCAGTAGCCAAAGCGCGCGTCGCCGAAGAGGAAGTTCCAGTAGATGGCGAGGATGCCCAGGGCCATCGCGGCAAGCAGGAGGACGACCTCGGAGGCAGTCCTGCGTCGCCCCTCCCTTTCCGCGGACAGGGAGGGAACAAGGTGCGCGAGCAGGGCAAGGAGAGCCACTCCCGCAAGACAGACCCATGCCAGGTACATGTACTGAGACCAATTCATGGACGGCTCCTCATGCCTTGTGGGTTGCAGGGGGACTTTCAACCTCGAGCGTCTTGGCCACTCGCTGGCTTACAGTGTACGTGTTCATTTCCAAATTGAGTTCAACCTGCTGTCGCCAGGCCAAGGAGCCACTATGATCAACTTCAACGTTCCCCCATACGTTGGAACCGAGCTCGAGTACGTTCGCGAGGCGGCCGAGGTCAACCACAAGATCTGCGGTGACGGCCCCTTCTCCCGCAAGTGCCACGCCTGGATGGAGGACCGCTTCAACGCGGAGAAGGTCATGCTAACCACGAGCTGCACCTCGGCGCTCGAGATGGCGGCGGTCCTTTGCGACCTCAATCCCGGCGACGAGGTCATCCTGCCCAGCTTTACCTTCTCCTCCACGGCGACCGCGTTCCAGGCCGTGGGTGCAAGCCTGGTGTTCGTGGACATTGACCCCGCAACCATGAACATCGACCCTGCCTGCATCGAGGCGGCCATCACGGACCGAACCAGGGTCATCGTTGCCGTGCACTATGCGGGTGTCTCCTGCGACATGGACCGGATCGTCTCCATTGCCCACCACCATGGCCTTCTGGTGGTGGAGGACGCCGCTCAGGGCGTGATGAGCACCTACCACGACCGCTACCTGGGGACCATCGGCACGTTTGGCTGCTACTCGTTCCACGAGACCAAGAACTACTCCATGGGCGAGGGCGGCGCCATCGTCATCAACGACCCTGAGTACATTGAGCGGGCCGAGATCATCCGCGAGAAGGGGACCAACCGCCAGCGCTTCTTCCGCGGCCAGGTGGACAAGTACACCTGGGTGGACCGTGGCAGCTCGTACCTGCAGAGCGATCTCAACGCCGCGTACCTGTGGGGAGAGCTCCAGGCTGCAGATCAGATCAACGACGACCGCCTGGCGAGCTGGGAGGCCTACCGTCAGGGGCTGGAGCCGCTGGAGGAGGCCGGACTCGTCTCGCTTCCCGTCATTCCCCACGGCTGCAGACACAACGCGCACATGTTCTACCTCAAGTGCGCCAACCTAGACGAGCGCACCAGGCTCATCCAGTTCCTGAAGGAGCGCGAGATACAAGCAACCTTCCACTACGTTCCCCTTCACAGCTCCCCCGCCGGGAAGAGGTTTGGCAGGTTCAACGGAGAGGACCGTTACACCACGAGCGAGAGCGGCCGTCTGGTGCGCCTTCCCATGTACTACGGGTTGACCGAAGCCGACCGTAATGCGGTCATCTCTGCGGTGAGGGACTTCTATGGCGAGTAAGACCCTGCTCTGCCTTGGTGGGGCGCAGCACCAGGTGACCGCCATCGAGACGGCCAAGCGGCTTGGCGTCAGGACCGTGCTGTGCGACTACCTGCCCGACAACCCGGGGCAGCACGTTGCAGACCGCTTCTACCTCAAGAGCACGACGGACTTTGACGAGATGCTCCAGGTGGCGCGTGACGAGCGTGTGGACGGGGTCATCTCCTTCGGCTCGGATGCCGCGGCCCCCATAGCGGCCAAGGTGTGCGAGGAGCTGGGGCTTCCCACCAACCCCTATCAGTCGGTCCTCACCCTGAGCGAGAAGTACCTCTTCAGGGACTACCTTCGTGACCATGGATTCAACTGTCCCGCGCACGTCTCGTTTCCCTCGACGGTCACTCCCGCGCAGCTCGTGGACCTCCTGGATGGGGCTGGCGTCCGTGTCCCGCTGCTCCTGAAGCCCACAGACTCCTCCGGATCCAAGGGGGTCACGGTGCTGCGCCAGCTTGGCCGCGACCGCCTGGAGGCGGCCCTCGACTACGCGAGGGAGTACTCCAGGAACGGGACGCTCATAGCTGAGGAGTTCATCGAGGCCGAGTACCCCCACGTCATAGGTGGCGACATCTTCGTGGCGAGGGGAGAGGTACAGTTTTGGGGCCTGATGGACTGCCTGCGCGACGAGGCCGCAAACGGCCTGGTGCCGGTGGGAAAGGCCTACCCCTGCGGTCTTGGCGACGAGCGGCGGAGGCGTCTGCAGGACGAGGTCAACCGGCTGGTGCAGAGCCTTGGACTCAGTTTTGGCGAGATGAACCTGGAGGTCATCGTTGCCAGGGGAGGGGTTCCCTACATCGTCGAGCTTGGCGGCAGGGCGGGTGGCAACCTCCTCCCTGCGCAGCTCACGCAGGTATCCGGCATCGACCTCGTGGAGGCGTGCGTGCGCTATGCCCTGGGCGACGAGTCCATGGACGTCTCGTTTGACGGGGGTGGGAGGTGCGTCGCCTCGTATGTTCTCCACCCAACCGGGAAGGCGGGTACCTTCCAGGGGGTGAGCATAGACCCCTGCATTCGAGACAACGTCATGCGGGTCCAGTACTACCAGCCCATGGGGACGCCGGTGCAATGGCTCGTCAACAGCGGTCAGACCTTGGGAGTCGTGTTCCTGGAGTTTGGTAGGCCCGAGGTCATGAGGGAGACGATGGCCCGCATAGGCGAGCTCGTTTCTGCCAAGGTCGAGTGAGACGCCCCGCCTGACCTACCATGGATGCGAATCTGCTCACGAGTGATGGTGTGTGACTATGTGGATTGAGTTCTTTGAGGCGGCCGCAGTCGCGACCCTCTTCCTGCTCGTTCCCGGCTACCTGCTCCTGAGGGCGCTGAGGCTCCCAAGGGCATGGTCCGCGTGCCTTGCCCCTGCGGCGTCGTTTGGCGTCATGGCGGTGCTGGGCGTCGTCTACGGCAAGGCACGCATCCCCGCGAACGTCGTAAGCGAGGTCGCGGTGCCGTCCGCCCTGTTTGTGGCCGCCGCGCTCCTCGCGCGCCATGGTCTGCGCAAGGGCGCCCCGGACAGGGGCCTGCCACGCCTGAGCTGGGGGTGCGTGGCGCTCTACGTAGTGCTTGGCCTGGTCGTGGCGGCGTTCATGTACCTCAAGCCCCTTCCCGAACCCAACCAGATCATGGTTGGCAAGGACGTTGCCCACCACCTCAACGGGGTCCTGGCCTTCGCGCAGTCGGGGGACTTCTCTTCCGTGGGGATGAGTCTGTACCAGACCACGGCGGACCTCGCCATCAATCCCATAGGGTCCGGCTTTTATCCCGCCGGCTGGTACATTCCCTGCGCCATGCTCGTGCAGCTTGGGGTATGCGAGACGGCCGTGGCCATGAACGCGGTCAACCTCGTCGTCGTGGCCGTTGTGTGGCCGCTCGGCGTGCTGGCGCTGCTGCGTTGGATCATGCCCTCGTCGCGCCGTATCACCGTTCTGGGTGCGATCGCCTGCACCATGTTCATGCCCTACCCCTGGTACCTCCTTGAGTTTGGCCCCATCTTCCCCACGCTTGCGGGCTTCTCACTCATCCCCTCGTGCGCCGTCGCGTTCATGCTGCTGGTCGAGTCCGACCTCTCGCGCCGTGACCGCGTTCGTGCCCTGATTGCGTTCCTCGCCTGCGCGGCGGGGGTCGCCCTCACGCAGACCAGCGCGCTCTTTGTGGACGTGATCATCCTGGTGCCGTACGTGTGCTCGCGCATCCTCACCACCTCCGCAGAGGTCAGGATCCGTCGCCTCAGGATCGGTTCCCATGCCCTCGTGGTCGCGTGGCTCGCGTTCTGCGCGCTCGTGTGGGTTGCGGTCAACCGCTCGTCGATAATGGCGAGCGTGGTGCGGTTCTCCATGTGGAACTATGACAGCTCGCTCTGGCAGAGCATCGTCAACATCTTCTTCCTCGCGTACGAGGGCCGGTTCGTGGGCGATCTAGGCCAGCCCGTCCTCGGCCTGGTCGTGTTCCTGGGCATCGTATGGACCCTGCGCAATCGCAGGCTGCTCTGGGTGAGCGCCTCGTACGCGCTCGCATGCCTCACCATCGTCGGCAACGGCCTGCTCAAGGGGACGGCGCGCGAGATCGTCGCGGGGTTCTGGTACTCTGACCCGCCTCGCCTCGCCGCCCTCGCCGCCATTTGCGCCGTGCCCCTTGCCGCCGTGGGCTTTGCCTGGCTCATGCACGGGCTTGCCCGCGCGTTCAGGGCGGAGGGCCGCTGGGGGAGTAGCGTTCCCACCACGGTCGCCCCCGTGGCGCTCGCCTCCGCGGTGACCATTGCTGTCTTCTTTCCCAGCTTCAACATGCCTACCCCCGATGCCCCCAGTGCGGGTACCGGGAGGGTCGAAACCAAGGTGGAGTCGACGCGCAGCGCCCTCAGAGCCGTCTACAGCGACTATGAGACCATCAACACCCGCAAACGAGCCTTTTTGCGGACGAGTCAGAGCCGCATCGAACACGAGGAAGGCCAGGACGCCCTCGTGATGAACAACCCCTTCGATGGGAGCTTCATAGCATATGGCGACGCGGGCATGCGTGTGCTGTTCCGTGACCTCGCCACGGGGGAGGGCTCGCAGGCGGCCGATGCGGCGATACTCCGCGAGCGGCTCGACCAGGTGGCGACCGACCAGGAGGTGCAGGACGCGGTCCGACGGCTCGGCGTCCGCTACGTCATCAAGCTCGAGGACTGCAAGGAGAACCCGCTCAACTCCTTCAAGTGGAGCTACAAGGAGGACCAGTGGGCCGGCATCAACGGGATCACGGACGACACGCCCGGGTTTGAGGTCGTGCAGCGCCAGGGCGACATGGTGCTCTATAGGATCACAGCCGCCTAGTGGCTGTCTGCCTGAGGGCTTCCAAATGGGGTATGGCATTCCTTGGTAGTGTCGAAACAACCGTCTGATATAGTGGTCAGAACGCTTTCTACGAGGAGGTTGCGCCCAAGCGCATGGACATAGCCCTATCGATTCTCGTCACCCTGCTTCTGACCGTCGCAAACGGATACTTCTCCATGGCAGAGATGGCCATCTCTACCGCAAAGAAGGTCGTCCTCGACCATGATGCCGAGGAAGGTGACAGAAAGGCTGCCTCCGCTGCGAGCCTGGTGGACGACCCCAGCGACTCTCTTGCAACGATCCAGGTTGCCATCACGTTGCTCGGGTTCTTCTCGTCCGCATTTGCGGCGACCAGCCTCTCCACGCCGTTCGGGCGCTGGCTCCAGGGGTTTGGCCTGGGCGAGAGCTTCGCGCATGGCCTGGCGACCGTCCTCATCACCCTCATCGTCTCGTACGTCTCCATCGTGGTGGGTGAGCTCGTGCCCAAGCGCATGGCTATGGCGGACGCCGAGGGCACCGCCAAGCGCGTCGCCGGCCCGCTCCACGCGTTCGCGACCATCACCAAGCCCTTGGTGCGACTCACAGCGGCAAGCGCCACGGGCCTCTCCCGTCTCTTGGGCGTCAAGGGCATAGAGGATCGCCAGAACGTGAGCGAGGACGAGATAAAGTACATGGTCACCGACACCAAGGAGCTCAGCGACCAGGAGAAGTCGATGATCCACGACGTCATCGACCTGGGTGACACCATCGCGCGCGAGGTCATGGTCCCGCGCGTGGACATGACCGCCGTGGAGGACACCACCAGGCTGGGAGAGGTGCTGTCGCTCATGCGGCGCACGGGCTACTCCCGCATCCCCGTGTACCACGAGGACGTGGACAGGATCGTGGGCATCGCTCACATCAAGGACCTCATCGGCCCGATGATCGACGAGCGGGCTGCCGAGGAGCCGATTGGCGGCTTCCTGAGGTCCGCCGACTTTGTCCCCGACACCAAGGACATCATCCCACTGCTCTCCGAGATGCAGAGCAGCCACGACCAGATGGTCATCGTGGTGGACGAGTACGGAGGCACCGCCGGCGTCATCACCATCGAGGACATCGTCGAGGAGGTCGTGGGCGAGATCGAGGACGAGTTTGACCCCGACAACAAGTACCTCACCAAGATGAGCGAGCGCGAGTGGCTCGTGGACGGGCGCTTCTCCATCGACGACGCGATAGAGCTGGGCTGGCCCATCGAGGACAGCGACGAGTACGAGACGGTCGCGGGCTTTGTGCTGGAGAAGTTTGACGGCCTGCCCAAGCCAGGCGACGAGGTCGTGGTGGACGGGTACACCTTCCACGTGCAGTCGATGCGCGGCAGGCGCGTGGCGATGCTGCGCGTCACGGCCCCCGAGCCGCAGGAGGCGACGGAGGAGGAGTCCGCCCAGGAGGAGGGGTAGCCTCCCCGCCGGGGGCGGCCCGTCCGTCGCGGCCCTATTAACTACAATGGGAGCACGCAACGCCGCTCTGGAAGGTTGGCCCACATGGCAGAGATCATACAGATACAGAGGGTAGAGGTGGGGCTCAAGAACCTCACCGCCCGCGTGCGGGTCTCGAAGGAGGCACCGCTCCTCACCAGTGGCGATCTCCGCGCGACTACGCGCGTCTACAACCTCATGCCCCACATCATCGACCACGTGTGCCTCGGTGACTCCGGCGAGACGTTCAAGGAGGTCATGGGCAACACCGAGCTTGCTCACCTCCTGGAGCACGTGACCGTGGAGCTTCTCTCGCAGTCCAGTGCCTCGGGCGAGATCACAAGTGGAAAAACGACCCCCGTGCCGGGTGAGAATCGCACGTACGACATCCAGCTCTCGTGCCCGGACGACGTCCTGGTGGCGGGAGCCCTTTCCAGTGCCGTGTGGATCATGAACTGGGCGTTCAGCGGCGGCGGCGAGCCTGAGCCAGACATCGAGGCCATCGTGAGTGGCCTGACCAACCTGGTCAGCAGCCTGGGAGACGAGCCCGCCAAGCAGTACGAGGAGCAGGTGGAGCGCCAGATCCAGGACGAGGTGGAGCAGCGGCGCAAGGAGCTCCTCGCCCAGCGCGAGGAGGAGCTGGCCCGCCGTCGCGAGGCAGCCGAGGCCATCGCAGCGAAGAAGGCGGCGGAGGCCAGGGAGCGCCTGCGTGCCGAGAGGGAGGCGCGTGAGGCCCAGGAGCGTGAGAGGCGTCCCTCGTGGGCGGTGGAGGACGACGGCCCTTTAGCGGGGGCGACCGAGGGGGATACCGCTAGCGCATCCTCGGCCGCGCAAATCCAGCGCATGCTCGCAGTCTCTCCCGAGGCCTACCAGTCCTCGCAGGACCTGCTCGCGGAGAGGGTTGCCTGGGAGCCTCCCACGGAGAAGCTGGTTCCCAGCCAGGAGGACGAGCCCGTCTCGCGCCATGCGTTTGCCGACGAGCCTCCGGAGGAGCCCGTTCTCACCCACGGACACGACGACTACACCTCGCAGCTCAACACGGCGTTTGCCACGCGCCCGCACATCGATTTGGGCGAGAGGGCCGACGGGGGCAATACCTCTGGTGACGGCGGAGGGGAGGACGCTGCCGGCGGTACGGCTGACGGTGGAGAGGGCAAGGTTCCTCTCCCCTGGGATCCCCCGGAGGGGGAGGGGTAGGCTTGGCCGTGCGCCCGCCGTATCCTCTCCACATGGGTGCGCTTGCTGGTAACTCGCCTCAAACTGGGTAACATGTGGCTAAAGTGGTCTATGGGCGAGGTGCGGCCTCGCTAGGGATGACGATGTCCCCGCGGATGCGGGGTCGGCACAAGGAGGATGCAATGAGCAGTAAGGGGACGCTTGGATTTGTGGCTGGCACGGTCGTGGGCGTGGCTGCGGGCATAGCTGCCGGCATCCTCATGGCGCCGCGCTCCGGTGCCGAGAGCCGTGCCATGGCTGCCGACGCCGTCAACGACGCATGGGACTCCGCGGTTGACTCCTACGAGCGTGGTTCGCGTGTTGTGGGCGAGAAGATCGGCAACGTGCGCCCTGGCGTCGACGCAACGACCGACGAGCTCCGCGCCAAGGTCGACCTTGCCCGCGAGCGCATGGACCAGCTTCGCAGCTCGCTCTCTGATACCGTGACCTCCACCTCCGACCAGGTGCGCGACGTGGTCAACACCGTTGCCGGCCAGGCTGCGGGCGTTGCCGGCGCAGCTGCAGCCGCGGGCGAGAAGGAGGCCGAGGGCGTGCACGTGGAGGTCGTTGGCAGCGAGTCCGAGGAGGGTGCGCCCAGCGCCGAGTAGCGCTCGGCCTCAACGAGAATGCATCGGGAGGGGTGCGGCGCAGGACGTCGCGCCCCTCCGTTTCATGGCTTTAGCCTGTGTCGCGCCACGCGCGACACAGAGAACCACCCGCTCA
>ERZ1643246.1162-NODE-1162-length-29637-cov-38.600703_pt1 | contig 29637 bp, 30 predicted proteins | sample MGYA00579265_ERZ1643246 | MGnify/ENA primary metagenome ERZ1643246 (study PRJEB29033, sample SAMEA4952261) | chicken gut metagenome | biome: Broiler Chicken; feature: Gastrointestinal Tract; material: Caecum | place: Ireland | collected 2018 | study: Broiler...
AGCTTTTTAACTCAAGGATAATAACAACTCTTTTATCAAACAAACATCTAAATTCTAATTTGAATATCAGTAAATTATGACCTCTCAACAGAGGTTACAGTGTTTTAATAAAATCCTCCAAAAGCCTTGAAAATGTGCAATCCTAATAAGAAAACATTGTAGGGCGAGAGAGAAACGGTATAGCTTACGGCTATGCCGTTTCTTTCATTTATGCCGTGTATCAAAAACTTTCGAGATTTCCAGGATACCGATGCCCTTGTAGTAGATATCTACCTGCTGCCTGCGATTTACCTTGCTGTGCGGATCGGTCGCTGCGTAAATGACGATCTTCTCAACAAACTCATGCAGGATGTGGGGCGTCAACTCCGGGATTTCCGTATACCTGTCAACGATGGATAGAAACCTGTCAACATTAGCACTCTTGCTTTCAACTGCCTCGATTTCCTCACGGAGCAGAAGCACTTGATTTTTCAGGCCGCCTTGCTCGCCCTCATAGTCCTGGGACAATTTGCGGAAACGCTCGTCCGTGAGCTTGCCAGAAATGTTGTCCTCATACAGTCTCTTGAAAATGTTGTCAAGCTCTGCAATCCGCTTTTCAGCATCAGCCAACAATCTTTTCTTTTTGGCAAGTCCCTTGTTACGCTCCTTCAGGTCCATATCCATGACCATCTGAACAAACCGCTCTTTGTGCTGTCTCGCGAAGGAAACGATCTCCCGGAGGTTATCAAGGATCAATTCCTCCAGGATAACGGTTCGGATGGAATGGGTCTCCCCACACACATCTTTCCCTTTGCGATACCCGGAACAGATATAGTATTCCTGATCCCTGCGGAAACCTGTCGCCCTGCACTGATACATGATCGAGCCACAGTCGGCACAATACATCATGCCGGAGAACATCCCCATTTCTCCCATCTTTGTCGGGCGGCGCCTGGTCTGTCTTGCCAACCTTGCCGCATCGGCCATTGCCTCCGTCCAGATAGGTTCATGGGTATTCTCAAAGATGGCCCATTCACTTTCAGGGTTTTGGATGGTCTTTTTGCTCTTGTAGGATTTCTTCCGGGTTTTGAAGTTCACCGTATGGCCCAGGTATTCACGCCAGCGGCCCATCATATCCGCTATGGTGGAGGAGTCCCAAGCGTAGGGATCACCTTGTTTCTTGACATTGGTTTTCATCCCTTTGCTTTCGTAGTAGGCAGCCGGAGTAAGGATTTTTCTTTCCTTCAGCTTTCGCGCAATCTGTGAAGGCCCGAGACCGTCCATGATATAAAGGCCAATCTCATACATCACCTGGGCCGGTTCATCCTCCTTGATCCAATGTTTCGGATCGTCAGGGGATTTCATGTACCCGTAAGGCGGATTGCTTGTCAAATGCTCTCCGGCGTTTCCCTTAACTTTCATCACAGCTCGGATTTTCTTGCTGGTGTCCTTCGCATACCACTCATTGATGATATTGCGGAAAGGGGTAAACTCATTGTCGCCCTGGGCGCTGTCCACACCATCATTCACGGCGATAAAGTGAACATCGTGCTCCGGGAACATGATTTCCGTATACATACCCACCTGCAGATAGTCACGGCCGAAACGGGACATATCCTTGATGATAACACGTTTGACGATACCAGCCTCAATATCGGAAATCATTTCCTGAAACCCAGGGCGATTAAATGTCGTACCTGAAATACCGTCGTCAATGTAAAAGCGGAAGTAGGTATATCCATGTTCAAGAGCGTATTTTTGCAGGATTTTCTTCTGATTGATAATACTGTTGCTGTCGCCCTCCAGTTTATCGTCCTGGGACAATCTGCAATATAAAGCGGTGATTTCTTCGGCGCTCATAATTGCGTAAGGGAATTGAAGCGCGGCAGCGGTGTTTGACTGATAAAACATAATAACCTCCAATCTGGCAGTCAAACACGGTATGAAGTTCTACACTTATTTTACCGCGCTTTTTGGGTTTTGTCTGCCTATGGAGGTCAAGTTGTTATGGCTTTTTTTCGGACTTCGTCCTTGATAAGCCTTTCTATTTTAGAAACCACACCGTCTTTTGCCTGCTCAGGAAAGAAGGAATTGACGATGAAGGTTGTATTTCCGATTTTCTTTTCGCTCCGCACAGGCGGGGCATATTTTATATCTTTCTTTTCAAAGGTTCTATCTTCTTGCATAAATTACCCCTTTCATTATTTGCAAGTTGAATAACGAATAAAAGAGGCAAAACGGACGGCTGCTGGCACAGCTCCACGGGAGTCTCACCCCGGCCCATGCTTATGGGTGCGGCGCGCAATGCTTTGTGGGCGTTCAACGCGCGAGTATCTTTAACCTGCCTGTATGTCGTCGCCCGCAAGCTGCCACGCCTGCTTTGCGGCCTGGTGTGGGTCGCTCACTCCTGGGAGGTCATGGCGCACCGGCCGTATGGCTCGATACAGAACAGAATGTATCTGTCTGCCTTATACTGCACCGGAGGCCTCCCACCGGGCTTTCTTTTTCAAAGAGCATGGAGCTTCATTGCCGGACCATCGGGGCAAGGAAAGGGAGTGAAACTTGCCCCAACGGTTTTAGGCCGACAATACCTTGAAGCCCGTCACGATGCTGTGGATCAGCTTCGTTTCAAGCCTGAGCCGCATATCTTCATCGACATACAGGTATGTATTCCCGTATTCGTCCTTCAGCGGCCTGGTGGCAAGAGCCCGGATGTAATTCTGATAGTGAGCGACCACGGCGGCAAGGGCATCCTCGTCGCCGGCCACGGCTGCCAGGATCACAGGCACCGGGATAGGTTTCACTTGTCCGGCCATTCAAATCCCTCCTTCATCAGATACTCGCGCAATTCTTTCAGCGTGACAAGCCGCCGTTTGGATATGGTCTGACGGACGACATTCAGCCGCTCGCTAATCTCGCGATCACTCATACCCAGGAAGTAGGACAGTAGGATCACGTCCCGTTTGCCCTCCGGCAACTGCGCTATGGCCTCGGCCAGAAGATTGCCGGTCACGACTACCGGGAGACCCTGTACCTCAAAGACATGCTCGTCCATGAAATACTTGTCCCATGTGGCGGTCTGCTCCAGCTCGGAAGCTGTCAGCTCGTCCAGGGGCTTTTCCTGTTCCCGGCGGCGGGCGCATTCACGCTGAATACACCTTGCCTCGTTTTTCAAAACCGTGGTACAAAAAGCGCCAAACTGATTTTGAATACGCTGCTCATTGGAGTCTTTCATTTTCTCACCTCCCTTCGCGCCCGCAGGTGCGGGGTGGTGATTTCCTCCCTTTTCGCCTCAGTAATGCAGGGATCGCCAAATCAGCAACCGCAAAGGGAAGAAAATTTTTATGAAAGGCTCCGCTGGATAGCGAAGGCTCGCATAAACAGAAAAAAGCGCCCGTCTGCAAAACGCAGACGGGCGTAAAGGAATTATTAAGAGTATTTACATGATTTATGTGTTCATAGTTGTGACCGGAATGACCCGATGGGGGAGCTACACTTTTTTTGACAGTTTATTGTCTGTCGGTTTATGTCGATAGCATTTCTGAAACACGGCGGCTCCCTCCATAAGCCGCCGTGTTTGTCAGCACCAGGACGTCATTCCTTTGGAGGACAAAAGAACGGCGGCCTTGATTTTTCAAAACCGCCGTTGTGTTCAAACAAAGCCAACCAACAAACAACGATTTTGTGTTATATGCGGTTGGCAGTCACATAATCTATCAAAAATGCAGAGCCAATAACCGCTTTTTAGTTGCGCGTTATCGGCTCTGCGTCTGTGCGTCTGGCTCTGTGATAACTAAAATTTTCAGATTTTTCACATTGATTAACATTTCCTTTTTGCACTTAGGGCAAAATAAAGGGAAGTTTTTTAATTCTGTATCCGAGCGCATTTTGATGCGTGTTTTGCTACTGCAAAAAGGACATAATAACCACTCAAAATCCCCTATCGAGGCATTATGTATCATTTTTCTTATCGCCACCCCCAACAATAATGTTCAAACTGAATTTACTGTTCTCTGCCTGCCCAGATTTTTTTGCCACAGTAACAGAAGTTCCATTATTTGTTGTAATAGATAATGTTAATGTATCACAGCTCCCCGCCACTGCTCGTGCACACTCCATGATCGTGCCATAGCCTGTCTGCCGTATCCTTCCAGTTCTCAGCATAGGGCGTGGTCTTGTCGCACAGGTGGTTGGCGCTCTCTGGACTTTGATAGTCTGTGTTCACCGCTCCGGTGTCTGCTACTATCTTCCGCAGCTTTTCCGGATTTTCCAGCATGGGACATGGACAAAGCATATTTTCGTTGAAGGGTTGTCCATCGTGATATGCCATGAACAACGGACTGCGAAGGACATCCAACAAAGCGACATCATGGATATTAGTATTAGAGTAATGAATAAACACACATGGCTCTACATCACCCTTGGCATTGATATGTAGATAACTCCGCCCTCCGGCGATGCAGCCACCTACATATTACGCATCATTCTGGAAATCAATACTGAAAATAGCCTTTGTCTGCCGGAAAGCTCGGATGCGGTGATACATTTCCTCCCGCTGCTCCGGGGTTGGAAGCAGTTCCAGCGCAGCGTCATTACCTACTGGCATATAGTGAAAAAACCATACAAACAGTGCACCGCTGTCGATCATTAGGTCAAAGTATTTTTCACTGCTCACATCCTCCACATTCCGGTTAGTGTAACAGGTGGAAACGCCGAAGGGCAGCTTGTGAGCTTTCATCCGGGCCATAGCATCCTGCACTTTCTGATAGATTCCCTGACCTCGCCGGCTGTCATTAGCTTTCTCAAAGCCCTCCAGAGAAATGGCAGGAACGAAATTCTTAACCCGGAGCATCTCATGACAAAATTCCTCGTCAATGAGCGTACCATTGGTAAACGCCAGGAACTCACAGTCCGGGTGCATCTCGCACAGTTTAATAATGTCTTTTTTCCGCACCAGCGGTTCACCGCCTGTGTAGATGTACATATAGGTACCCAGCTCCTTGCCCTGACGGACAATGGAGTTGATATCTTCCAAACTGAGGTTTAATTTATTACCATACTCCGCTGCCCAGCAGCCAGTACAACATAGATTGCAAGCGGAAGTAGGGTCGAGAAGGATAGCCCAAGGAATATTACAGCCATACTTCTCCTTTGCTTCTTCCTGAATGGCGCCTCCCTTTAGGCTGGCGTTAAACAGGAAATTTTGGAAGAACGCTTTGCGGACGCCGGGGGCAAGTTCATACAGTCGCAGGATTAGCTGATACCAATTGCTTTTTTCTTCAATAGCTTCGCGGATAGCATTACGTTGGCTGGAATACCAATCCTCAGGCGTATATTTATCGACCAATTCCATCAGTTTAGGGATATTTTCCTCTGGATTGCCCTCTATGTACTTCAGGGCTTGACTGACCGCAAAATTCTGCATAGCCGCTTTTATAGAGTTACTCATATGGCGTTCCTTTCTCCTTATTATGGAATGCTTTTTTCCCTCAATCTTACATTTCTCTGCCTGCCCATTTCTTTCTTGCCACAGCAATCGAAATTGCAACAATGACAGCCGCTAACAACAAAAAAGCAATATTGATTCCTTCTCTAGCTACCGCATAAACATCAAAATATTTCAGCGGCGTCAAGTAATACAACGCCGGAATTTCCAGATATTCAGCCACGATATAAATACCATAGAATCCCAGCAACAACCCTGCTCCCAGACGAATCGCTCTTTTATAGTTTTGGTTAATGCCAGATATCAAAAGAGCCAGGGCAAACAGTATGACCTCCGTTAAGAACAAGCCGATTGTAGTCGTAACAGCAGCCCCCTTTTGCTCCAGTCCTCCCAAAGGCAGGATGGAGGTAAAATAGTTGCACAATCCACTAAATACTGCAAGTATAAACAAATTGCACACACAGGCTAAAGCCTTTGCTTCAACGATTTTTTTTCGGCTCACTGGCTTTGTAAACAGATATTCCGCCGTTCCCTGCGACTTCTCTTTTGCAACACTGGAAATGCCAAGATAGACTGCATAACTGTAAGTTAGGATAGCTACCCAGAAATAAATGCAGCCGTACCAACCTAAAGCAGAATCCAGTTTTTCACCTATCCCGAACATAATCATAAGAATTTTGGGAAAGGCATTCATCATTTCCGCCAGTTCTCCAAGAGTGTTCCGCATTGAGAGGAATTCAAAATAAGCAAAGCAGCAAAGGAGCAGAACAATTCCCATCCAGATTAGCAAAAACTTCCTTGATAGACGCAATTCTTTTTTTATCAATGCTTTCATTCTCCTACCTCCTATGCCACAAATTTAATATCCCGCTTCATCAATACTGCATGGGACAGGATCAAAAAAGCCGCCACCAGAAAAATATACCAAATCAAGTAATCCCATTCATAAAATCTCAGCTTGTGTATTTCTGAGGGGTTGAAAAAAGAAAATGGAGACAGAAATCCAATCATACGATTACTTACCGTTCTGGAAAAGGCTGTGATGCAATATTCCAGGAATACAATTAAGCCTGCCGTCAATAGAGGAGATCGATTGTTTGGCTTGCAGCTTCCTAATAACAGCCCCAATGCTCCAAAAAACAAGGTAACAAGGAAAAAGGAGATTGCCAACAGGAAAAACTCTCCTAACGAAAATCCGGGCTTGAACAGTAGCATCGTTACAAGTGATGCCACAAGATAAGCGCCTCCTACTACACACACGCCGCCAAGCAAGCATTGTGTCTTTCCCCGGTAGATCATTCGACGTCCACAAGGTTTTGTAAACAAATATTCTGACGTATTTTCTGTACACTCTTTAGTATGCAGGGATAAGCCGAAGTGCATCCCGAAAATCCCACCAGCAATCATAAAAAAGCCAGTAAGAAATGAATACATTCCCAGCGGTTTCATCAATAGATCAAGAGACACCCCAACAGTTTCAAAAAAACCGCCTTGCGCAAAATTCTCTGGCAGAGAATCCGTCATTCCTATCAGACCGTAATAAACTGGTGTCATAAAGAAAATACAAACCGCAAGAACAATGGCCCAAATCAAGATGCTTTTTTTACTGCGTTTCCATTCATATTGAAAGACAACCATATCCCTATCCTCCTACTCGTAATAATGGAGGAATATTTCTTCAAGTGAAGGTTCCTCAATGAAAATATCCTCCAGTTTCAACTGGTGAAGTTTGTCCATGATGGTCATGGTGTTCCCGCTGAACATAAAGGATGCAGAGGTACATTCCTGCCCCTGTTTCAGATTTGCCACTCCAGGAATAGAGAAGAAGCCCTTCATGATGGGTTCCTTTGTGGTCAGTGAAATTTTTTTATATCCATTTCCACGAAGCTCCTCCATAGATTGAACATCTATCAGCTTTCCTTCCCGTAAGATTGCAACACGGTCGCACAGCTTTTGTACCTCACTCAATACATGGGATGACAAAAAGACGGTCATGCCCCTTTTATTTTCTTCTCGCAAGATTTCATAGAACGTCTGCTGGATCAGCGGGTCAAGTCCGCTGGTAGGCTCGTCCATAATGAGCAGTTTGGGTGAGGGCAGCAGAGCCGATACAATACCGACTTTCTTCTTGTTACCCAGGGACAAATCCTGTATCTTTCGTGACAAGTCCAAATTCAGCCGTTCTGCCAGTTCCTCCATCCTGCTGTTGCAATCCATACCGTACAAATCCGCTGTATACTGGAGCATTTCTCTAACTTTCAGATCATTGTAATAGCAGTTCTCGCTGGGTAGATAGCCCACGTCTTTTGCTATCTCAGCCGCATACTGTCCACAATCCAATCCAAAAATGGAAGCACAACCTCCAGTGGGCTTTAACAGTCCCATCAGAGTGCGGATTGTAGTAGATTTTCCGGCTCCATTTGGTCCAATAAAGCCGAAAACCTCTCCCGAATTGACTGAGAAACTAATGTTTTCGATTCCACGGTGCTTTCCATAGCTTTTTGTCAGTCCCTCTAAAACAATCATGGGTTCACTCATAGCAGATATTCCTCCTTATAAAAATTGTACTTCAGCATATGCAGAATGCTTTCAAATTCCGACATGATGCTGTCATAGTCGATTCCGTTTTCAAACCGGGACACGATCCCATCTGCCAATAGCATCAGCATCTGAAAAACCAGCTTTGCGTCCTCTGGACGTTTGAATTTTACGCTATCTTGTTCATGCAGAACCAATACTTCTGTAAATCTCTTACCTTCTTCCATTGCGGAGGTCAAAATGTCTTTTAAATCTGGTGACTGCTCTGTTGCGGCACTGCCAATAAAAGCCGCAATGTAAGGATTCTCTTTTAAATTCTTTACCTTCATTACGCTGGCTGCCCACACCCGGTCAAAAAAGTCTGCGTTTGCATCTAAGGTGCTCAGATCGTATGCTTGCTTCATTTGTGATGAGCAGTAATAAAACAGGTACTCGTAGAGGGCCTGCTTCGTTCCAAAATACTGGAAGATAGAAGCCTTAGAAATGCCAGCCGCTACGGCAATATCGTTGATGGATGCCTTTTCATATCCATGCTTTGCAAAACAGGCCAGAGCTGCATTGCGGATCGTTGTTTGCTTTTCTTCTGTAAGTGCCAAAAACTTATCCATTGCTGGTATACTCTCCTTTCTAAATAACCGATTCGGTCATTCAAGGCAAGTATATCATAAATAACCGATTCGGTCAATAGGATATTTTACGATTATCGTGAAATGCTAAGCCAAAATATGAATTATTTTAGCTATCGATAAGAACTGTGTGGACATATCCAGAGAGAAAGGTGAACAGTAAAATGTAGTAGGGTGAATGAATATGGCAAAAAGACCAGTACCAAAATATAATTTTAAGCCCTTCGGGGACGCAATCAAAGCGGCAAGGAACGGACGCAAGGAGTCCAGGAACAAGGTGGGAGACGAAATGTATCTCTCGCCCCGTTATCTTGCCAATATTGAAAATAAGGGACAACATCCAAGCCTCCAGATTTTCTTTGAGCTTGTTTCCCGCTATCATATCTCGGTGGATCAGTTTCTCTTTGAAGATCACGCAGACGGCAAGACCACAGCCCGCCGGCAGCTTGATACCCTGCTTGATGGCCTGAGTGAGAAAGAAATCAAAATCATCACTGCCACCGTTCAGGCTATGTTGGATGCCAGAGCGGAGGATGAAGAATGATGTTCCCGGCACAATTGAATATGGATTAAATGACGCTATGAATGAATACCGTTTGTAGCGTTTTTCTTTGCCCGGAAGGTAGCAAAAGTGAAGGTTTCGGTATTACATAGGTACGGGAAAAGAAACGATAGCAAGCACAGCAAGCGAGTACCCGCTTGCGATTTTTCGGATTTTCAGGTCCCTTGCCCGAAAATGAAAAATGCTTGTTGGGATAATCCCAAACCCTTATAGAGAACGGAGGCGGCGCATGGCGAACCGAAAACGGAATATCCAAATGAAGTTTTATGTGACGGAGGATGAAAAGCGCCTCATTGACGAGAAGATGGCCCAGCTCCCCACCCGGCGTTATGGCGCCTATCTTCGGAAGATGGCGATTGACGGCTTTATCATCTACACCGACACCACAGATATCAAGGCGTTCACTTCGGAGCTGGCCGCCATCGGCCGGAACATCAACCAGATCGCAAAGCGGATCAATGCTACCGGCTCCCCCTATCAGGCGGACATGGAGGAAATCCGGGAAAGGCTGGACGAGATATGGCAGTTACAAAGACGCATCCTATCAAGTCAACGCTGAAAGCGGCCATTGACTATATCTGCAATCCGGTCAAGACGGATGGAAAGCTGTTTGTTTCCTCTTATGGCTGCACCGCCGAAACAGCGGACATTGAATTTGAGTGGACCCGCCGCCATTCCATCGACAAGGGCGCCAACCTGGGCCGCCACCTGATTCAAGCCTTTGAGCCTGGAGAGGTGACACCGGAGGAAGCCCATGAGATCGGGATGCAGCTTGCAAAAGAAATCCTGGGCGGCAAGTATGAGTTTGTATTGACCACCCACATAGACAAGGATCACGTCCATAACCACCTGATTTTCAATGCGGTCAGCTTCACGGATCACAAGCACTACCATTCCAATAAGCGAAGCTATCACTACATCCGCCGCACCAGCGACCGTATTTGTAAAGAACATGGATTGTCCGTCATCATCCCCGGGCAGGACAAGGGCAAGAGCTACATTGAGCACACCGCCACCCAGGCCGGGACCAGCTACAAGGCAAAACTGAAAGCCGCCATCGACCGACTAATCCCCGTCTCCACCGATTTTGAAGATTTGCTCCTTCACCTGCAGCGGGAAGGATATGAGATCAAGCGTGGTAAGTACATTTCCTGCCGCGCCGACCGCCAAGAACGGTTCACCCGGATGAAAACCCTGGGCGTAGACTACACAGAGGAAGCCATCACCGCCCGGATCGCCGGACGCTCCAGACCGTTCAGACAGCCAAGGCAGCGTGACGGGAAGATCAGCCTGCTCATTGACATACAGAACAACATCAAGGCCCAGCAGAGCGCCGGGTTCGCGCATTGGGCGAAGCTGAACAATCTGAAACAGGCAGCCAGGACGATGAACTTCCTGACGGAGCAAGGGATCACCAGTTATGGAGAGCTGGAAAGCAGACTTGCCGCCGTGACAGAGCGGAGGGATATCGCTCACGCCTCCATCAAAGAGATAGAAACCCGGACAGCGGAACTATCCCTTGTGATGAAGCACGCCGCCACCTATCGTCAGTTGAAGCCAATGTATGACCGCTATCGCCAGTCCAGAGACAAGGAGAAGTTTTTGCGGGGCCATGAGAGCGAGATCATCCTATTTGAAGCTGCCGCCAGGGAACTGAAGAAGCAGGGCGCCGTACCGCTGCCCTCCACGGAGAGCATGAAAAAGAAACTGGCAGAACTCACCGCAAAGAAAGACGCGCTGCTTGCGGAATATCGAGCTGCCAGGAGCGAGGCCCAGGAGTATGAGACCATCCGCCAGAATGTGGATGCCCTTCTTTCTGTACCAAAGGAACAGGAGCAGCAAAAGCGGCATGAGCTTGAATGATTTTTGCCCTGTTCGCAGATTGTTTGCAAATGATTTTCTGAACGCTCTGGGCGCTGTCCAAGGCGTTTTGTATAATAGAGGCATGGAAGGAGGTCTTGCCTTATGACAAGAAGTGAAGCGATCAAAGCATTTTTCATCAAGAGCGTGCTGCCTGTTGCGGCGGCCATGCTGTTATACTTTTTTTTCAAATCCGCCTGTATGAAGGACGGCGAGCTGGACTATGTGTGGCTCTGGATACTCTGCGGCCTGCCCTTCGGCCTCCATCGGATGTGCCTCTGGATCATACCGGGCGGCGGCTCCTTCGGCGGCGGCCTAGTGCTGTTTGCGCTCAACTTCATCCTGGGCGGCGTGATCGGCGGTTTCGTCCTGGTATGGCGGCTGATCGTTGCCGTATGCTATGTACCGTTGACCGTATACCGGATAATGAGATAAAAAATCATATTTGTTCTCAAATTACTTATATGGAATCTTGATGTTCAGTGTAAAACAGTATATAATGAATTATCAAATGTAGAGGGAATAGCCATGATTTTACTTGATGAAACGAAACTAAATTTACTTCTTGAGAAAAAGAAGCGATTTATAGGCAAAACAGTAATGTGGGATAGTGTTTTATCCGCAGTTTCATTTCTGGTGTCTGTGTTCTTGGCTTCTTATCGTGATATATTAGGTATTCCTGGAATTTGTTTTAAGTGCACATTTATCATAATTGGAATATTTTTTACAGGGAAGAGCATACATGATGTTTATAATAGCCTAAAAAACACATACACGGCCGCTGATCTTTTTGCTGATATAAATAAACTGAATCAGATTACTCATAATCATTCTATTATTGCAATAAAAGATTCTTTTTCGAAGTATCCTAACAGATTTCTGCTATATTTTGATTCAAGGTGGTCTTGTGATTTATTTCTTAATTTCAAGGAGAACATCAACAATGAGAGCTTTATTATATCAGCCGTATCCCATCGATTAAAAATTGATGCCTCTGATATTTCTATTAGATATATTGCTCAAAGCATTCACGAAAAATTTTCGGTAAGCCATAAAGAAAACAGGGTATATTGCCACAGATTATATCTTGTATCGATAAAAAATTTTCCCTCTCAATTGAAGAAAAGTACGTTTGAAGTTGATGGAACATCATATAAGTGGATGAGCCTTTCCGAAATGGAAATGGATCAGCGTATAATGGAAGTAAACTCAGACATTGTACAGTTTGTTAAAAATAATTGCAGTTAGAATGTGGATTACATAAAAGAAAGAGCGGGAGTACAGCCAATCGGACGAACCGAGAAGCTGTACTCCCGTTTTGCGTTATGAGAAGTGTGTGAAAATCAGCCTTTATCCCTGCATATCAGCAGAAACAGGCTCCCATGGAAAATCACAAGGGCACCTGTTGGAAAAGCCGATGCAGGAGATTATTTTGCCCTTTTTGAACCCTTATCCTTGCAGTTTTTTGAGCGTCTGGAAAGGTAATGGGGGCAGGCCACCAGCTCCGCCCGGAAACTCTGCTTGCAGTCATGGGCGCAGCCCTGGCAGACCTTATTATACTGCCGTCTGCCGTTCGCACCTAAAAAGAAGGACCATTCCAGCCGCCATTTCTTGCTCCGGCTCATAGCTCGCCATGCTCCGGCGTGTCACGGCCGGGGCGGCCCTTCTCCGGGGGCTTGCGCTCCGAACACTCCCGTTTCGCGTCCTCCAGCCGCTCCCGAATGGAGGGCTTTGCTTTTTCCGCTTCTTCACCACGGCGGCCGTTATTGATAACCCCGTCGATCATGCCGTAGTCATCCTCCAGGGTCATTTCAGCGGTGCGAAGGGGATTGTCCTTTTCCTGCACCGGCTCTGCCGAAATCGCAAAGGCCCGTGTGCCGTTCCCCATAATGAGATATTTCCCATCCTCTGACTGATGGTGGAAGCCGTACCCGGCCGCCTCCATCTGCTCCCGGCTCATGGCCGTCACATAGAAGCTGCTCCTGGGCGTCCGCACCGTTTCACCGGTCTCCAGGGCGTCCGGGGTAAGCTCTGGCTGCCGCTGCTGCAGGAACTCCGGCACCTGGGAGAAGCCGAAGCGGTCACAGTAATGGGCGGTATCCTTGCCGTCCTGATGAAGCACCACAATATCCGATATGGACAGGGAGTGCCCCGTAAAGTCTGCCGGGCGGTCCATGTTGAACCGGGTATAAATGCTTTCCAGACTGTCGCGCTCCGTCAGCGGTGCGGTATAGACCAGCTCATAATTTGCCGGGTCCACGGAAAGACCATTGCGGTGGATACTGTCCAGCGGCTCAAAGCGGTAATCCAGTGTTTCATCCCCGCCCTTTAGCTGATAGATGGAAAAGCTGTCCTCCGGGGCCGGTTCCTCGCTGATATCCAAAGACGCCTCATACCCGGAAGCCTCCTTGTATTTTTCCAGCTCGGAGGATAAGTAGTCCTCCTGGGTCTGGCCCAGCTCCGCCAGCTTTTCATCCAGGGCAGAAATGCGGCCAGCGGTCAGGCTCTCATAGATTTCCTCTTTCGCCGCGTGTTCCTCCGGGTGCTCCGCCGCATACTGCGGATCGTGCTGCCGGAAAAACTCGTCCAGATCGTAGGCGATATCCATAGCCCATTCAGACAATTCTTCTTCCGGGATATCATCCTGGAAGGTCATCACCCGGTATTCCTCCGGGATACTGCCGGGCTCGCCGTCATAATACTCATGGAAGGAGCTCCCGGTATCCCGGACATAGCCCAGATCGGTAAAATCGCCGCTCTCGTCCATTGCCACGTCCCGGCCGTATGCCTCATAGTCAATGTAATTCCGCAAATGCTCCGGCACCTGCATGGCGTCCAGTTCTTCGATGTAGTACCGGCCCAGGTCGTCATAGTCCTGGATGGACGGGTACAGGTCATAGCAGTCCAGGTTGTCCGTGAGGTTGATGATCTCCTGCAGGCTGCCGGAATGGTCGCCCACCTCCATAGCCGCCTGAAACTGCGCGTACTCGCCCTGGCCCATTTCCTCCAGCTTTGACGCCAGGTAATTGAGTTCGTCCAGGTTTTCATACTCGCCCAGCTTGTCATAGAGGGCGCCCACATAGCAGTCATAGTCCGTGATGAACCATTCCTCATAGGGCTGCCCGAAATCGTCCTTCTGGCCGATCCCGATCCGGTCAAACACTTTTTTCAGTTCTTCGGCGGTGGTCGGGAATTTCACCCACTCGCCCACAAGCTCGCCTTCGTTGTACTTTCCCAGGTTCGTGATGAAGGCGGCAAAGGGATAATCTTTGCCATATTCAAATTGCGGCATACCGGCACCTCCTTACAATTCCGGCGCAGACTTGTCCCGGATGGGCTGCGCCCTGTCTTTTCCCGCACATTCCTTTTTGCTCTGTTCCAGCCGTTCCCGGATGGAAGGCTTTTTCTCCGTCTCCCTCCGTCCATGCTCCACGGCCTGCTCATGCTGCCACTCGTCCCCGGAGAGGGACAGGTATCCGTACTTCGTAAAACACCCGCGATCTTCCTCCATGGCCTGTCTGCCAAAGGGGACCGGGTCGATGGCCGCCCGGAGCGCCGGGGACAGCTCCAGGTCAAGGTGCTGCTCCAGGTACCGCCATCCCAGGTCCTCCATCTGTTTCACCTGGGGCTCCAGGACGAAGAAATCAATGTTGTCCGGAAATTCCCGGAACTGTTCCGCCGTGGTCAGGCGGTAGGGGGAGACCTGGACCGCCGCCAGCAGGCTTTGGTCCTCCGGGGAGAGGGCGGCGACAGCCTCCGCCACCGCCGCCAGATCGTCCCGGCTCATATCCGGCTTTTCACCGCCGGGAGGGAAAACAAAATCAGGGATCGTCTTATCTGCCATTGCCACCAGCCTTTCTTTTTGGAAATTCCAGCTTGAAATTGATGTACTTGCCGCCCGTGTCGTCCAGGATCACCGCCGCGTCATAGGCAGAGCCCTTCTTTTCAGACCACATCCCCTTGACATTGGTACGGCCCTTTTTCAGAAGGTCAGCCGCCATTTTCTTTGTCAGCTCCTTCTTGCGGGAGGTCCAGAAGCGGCCATTCTTCCAGAGGACGAACCCACAGGCCCGGTCCGAACAGGAAAAATTCTTCTTTCCCTCATACACCGGCTTTCCGCAGCGGGGGCAGAGGCCGATCACTTCCTTCTCCGGGGCAAACAGCTTTTGCCCGTCCTCGGATATCTGGGAGTAGGTCTTGACAAGATCACATACCATATCCCGGATACCGTCCAGGAATCCGCCCGGATCAGCCTCACCCTTTGCAATAGCAGTAAGGCGCTGCTCCCATTCAGCGGTGAGCATGGGGGAAGTCAGCGGCTCCGGTAAAACCGTGACCAGGTTGATCCCGGCTTTTGTGGGGATCAGGCTCTTGCCCTTGCGCTCCACAAAACCGGCTGCCACCAGCTTTTCAATGACGGCCGCCCTGGTCGCCGGGGTTCCCAGGCCCTTGCGCTCGGCGTCGTCCGGGATGTCCTCCGCACCGGCACGCTCCATAGCTGCCAGAAGGGTATCCTCGGTATAGGGCTTCGGGGGTGAAGTGAAATGCTCCGTGATGGAGGTCCCCACATTTTCAAAGGCCTGCCCCTCGGTGAAGCCAGGCAGATCACCGTCCCCGCCGTCCTCGTCCGCCTGCTTTTCCTTCAGGGAGGAACGGAAAATCCGGTCGATCTCCCGCCAGCCTTCGGAAAGGACATGCTTTCCCTTTGCCGTGAAGGAACGGCCGCCGCAGTCGAAAGTGGCCGTGACCGTTTCATACACATAGGGCTCCGCCGCCGCACACAGCAGCTTGCAGCAGACCAGAAGGAACAAATTGCGCTCACCCACAGGCAAGGCGCCGATATCCGCCTTTTCAATCTCCATTGTAGGGATAATGGCGTAATGGTCGGATACGTCCTTGTCCGAAATCATGGCCTCCACCAGCGGAAAGAAAGAACTGCACCCGTCAAAAGGCGGCACCTTCGCCGCCAGGTGGATGATACAGGAGGCCGTTTCCGCCATGTTGGAGGTCAAATACCGGCTGTCCGTCCGGGGATAGGTCAGCAGCTTCTTTTCGGCATAGAGGCTCTGGGCGTAGTCAAGGGTCTGTTTCGCCGTGTAGCCGAAAAGCCGGTTCGCCTCCCGCTGCAAGGTGGTGAGGTCGTACAGCTTCGGGGGCTGCTCCTTTTTCTGCTCACGGGTAACGGAGGTACAGACCGCAGGCATACCGACACAGCCAGCCTTGACCTGTTCGGCCTCCGCCGGATCAGCGATTTTCTCCGAAACCGTCTCGGCCCCGTCCACCTTCAGCCGCACATGATGGTATTTCTCCTTCTGGAAGCTGCTGATCTTCCAGTCCCGGTCCGCCAGCATTGCCAGGGTAGGCGTCTGGACGCGCCCCACATTCAGGGTGCGGTGGTAGAGGACGGAGAAAAGGCGGGTGGCATTGATCCCCACCAGCCAATCCGCCTTTTGTCTGCAAAGGGCAGATTGATATAGAGCCTCATACTCGGCGCCGGGGCGCAGATCGTCAAACCCTTCCCGGATCGCCGTATCCTCCATAGAGGAAATCCACAGGCGCAGAATAGGCTTGCGGCAGCCGGCCATCTCATACACCAGCCGGAAGATCAGCTCTCCTTCGCGCCCGGCGTCACAGGCATTGACCACAGCGTCCACATCGGCACGATCCATCAGGGAGCGGAGGTTTTCAAAGGCGTCCTCCTTGCCGGGGGCGGTCACATAGCGGAAGGGCTCCGGCAGGATCGGGAGGTCGTCATAGCGCCACTTCTTGAAAGTTTCGTCATAGCCCGCCGCGTCCAGCGGGGAGACCAGATGGCCCACACACCAGGAAACGATCAGGCCGTTTCCCTTATAAAAGCCATCGGCCCTGGATTTAGCACCCAGGGCCGACGCGATAGATTTTGCTACACTCGGTTTTTCCGCAATAATCAGCTTCATTCAGTTTCCTCCGTTTCCTCGTCCTCGGAGAGATATTCTTCTTCATCCTCCAGGTCAAAATCGTCCAGGTCAGACGGCACTTTCTTTCCCTGCTTCGGTTTCAGCACCAGAAAATAAGCCGCCGCGCCGCCGCCAGCCGCCAGGATCAGCAGCACCGCCAGGATCATACCGGCCCCGCCTTTTTTCTCGGCAGCGGGTTCCTCCGGCTCGTCGGGCTCCGGTTCCACAGCCGTCACAGGCTCTTTCCCGGTACACTCGCTCATGTTGTTTTTACACACAGGGCAGGAGGTATCCACATCACCGGCCGCGCACTTATCCTTGCAGGTGCAGACAATGGGTGTTTCCGCAGCCTGCTCCCCATCCATGAGCGCCAGAAGATCGGCCTCGTCCACCTGGTTCAGAAAATGGACGGTTTCCTCACCCTTATCGTCCCGGTCGATAATCAGATAAAAGACATTGCCTGTTTTGGTTTCCACGGTAATGAACTGCTTGCCGCTCCCGGCCATGCTGCCAAGATCATCGATCAGCGACAGGTTCCCGTCAGGGGTCAGGGCGTCGCTGCCTCCAATCGACAGACTGCCCGTGAACAGCTCCAACAGGCCGGAAAGTTCCTCTTTCCCCAGGGAGAAGGAGAAACTGTCTCCGCCAGCGGTTCCCGGTTTTGTATCGCTGATGGTCAGATAATCAGAATAGACATAGCCCACCCGCTCCGGCAAAAGAATTTTGATCCAGTCGCCGTCTGTTCCGATGACCTCAACCGATGTCCCGTTGGGGAGCTGGGTAAAAGCAGTATTGTCAAGCCCCGCCCCGTTGCGGACATTTAAGTTTCCTCCGTTGGTAGTCACGGTGCCGGTCTGATGGTCCCCGGTATCCTCCATACCGCTGCTGATCTGGATACCGTCATCCGTAATACGGGCGCTCACTCCAAAGCCGGACAGTGCGGAAAGCAGGTCTGTAATATCCATATCCTTCAGCCCGGCGGTATCGTCGCCATGCTCCGGGCTGTCCGTGGATGTAGTGCTGGTTTCGCCGGTTTCCTCTGTGCCCACTTCCGGGCCGCCGCCCGCAAAGGCGGTCATAGAAAAGGCGGGGATGCACAGCACCACCGCCAAGAGAGCGGCCGCCAGCCGCATAATTCCTTTATTCCTCATGCTCAAAATCCTCCGTTTCTTCTATTTCTGCGCCGCTGTCCGCCGCCATCATATCCTCCGGCAGCGTGATCAGGCCGCTGGCATAGGCTTTCAGGAAGGCGGTCAGCTCCTTGTTGTCCATCTTCACGGCTTTTACCATGCGGACGATCTCCAGGTTTTCTTCCTCCGCAAGCTGGGCCTCCAATGCCCGCTGCTTCTTCTGAAGCTCCGCGATCTTCTCCTTCGTTTTCGCAATATCATTGCGGATTTTCTCAACAGTTGCCATGTTCAGGCTCCTTTCCATTCAAAATTTTTTCATAGCGATACTTCATTTGCGCCGGATATAGCGGCTCGGAAGGCCTGCGCCTGCCCGTCCACTCCTTGCCTCCGGCAAAACCGGCACAGGTCCAGCCCGCCGCCCGCAGGCTCCCTCCGTCCTCGGTATCCAGAATGTAAGTGATGATCTTTCGGTATCCCATGACTTTCGCTGCCCGCGCCGCCGCTCCATAGAGAAAGCTGCAAGCGTTCCGGGTACCGTCAGTACACAAGCGGTTGACCTCCAGGGTGAGGCCGTCATCCAGATATCGGCTGACAGGCCGCCCGGTGATCGCCACGCCTACAAGCTGCCCATCTTTGAAGCAGCCCAGGGAATACTTATGCCCCCGGACCGGCTTATGGTGGCGGTGGTGGAGAGCGACAAAGGCGTTTGCGTCTGCCAGGGATACCGGCTTTAAGATAAGCATGGTATCCGCCTCCTATCATGGTAAACGCCCAAAACTAAAATAATGGGCTTGCCAGTAGTTCGTGTTAATGCTTGTGTAGGAGATCGGCGATCCACAGTGGATCATCATGCCTCCGCCCACATAGATACCCACATGAGAAACGCCAGGCGTATCATAGGTGCCTTTGAAAAAGATCAGGTCGCCGGGCTTTGCCTGGGAGCTGGATACCGGGGTACAGATGTTGTAAAGCCCCTGGGCGCCCAGCCGCCCCACATTCCAGCCGGAATGATTGATGACCCAGGACACGAACCCGGAGCAGTCAAAGGATGTGCTCGGTGAGCTGCCTCCCCACACATATGGATAGCCCAGATATTTTTCCGCCTCGGCGATCATGGCCGCAAAGGTTTCATCCTCCAGGGCCTCCGGGGGGATATCGTAATAGGTGGGCTCCTGCAGGGTGGAGGCGTTTGGATACTCTCCGCCGCCGAACAGGTCCGGCCGGTTGCCCAGGGTAGACATATAGGCAGCGTATAGGGAAAGCTGTTCCTCGTCCATCATATAGACCGGCAGATGGGACAGGTCAAAGTTCTCCAGGGTCACATTGCAGATGTAATAATCGTAGGGCACCTCATAGGTATCTGTATGGGTATTCCCGTCCTCGTCTGTCCAGGTATCTGTTTCCGTCCGGTAGCGGACCTCCACCGTCACGGTCTGGGTCAGGGTATATTGCCGGTCAAAAAGCGTTTGAAGCTCACTCTGAACCTCGCCGATGGTAAACACCCCTTCGTGGAGGGCTGACAGAATGGAGATCAGCACATAGGGGTCATGGCCGATCTCGTCCAGGTCGAAGCGGTATTCATCGTAGCCGGGATAGTAGGTCTCGTAGTTGTCCAGCTCGTCTTGAAGCTTCGCCTCCAAATCCGCATAGGCCGCCTCCGCCGCCAGCATGTCCGCGTCCTCGGAGAGATAGGAGGTCATAAAGACGCCGCTCACCCCGGAGCCGCCCATGATGGAGCAGGAGGACATCCCGCCGAACAAAAGCCCCACGCAGGCGCCGATCCCGATAATGAGCAGCACTACCCGGCTATGGTTCTTCACATAGACAAAGGTTTCCTTGAAGGCGTCCTTTGCCTTCTGCGCCGCGCTCTTTGTGGCAGCGGCGGTTTTCTTCGCCGTTTTTTCGGCCTGGCGGATCTCCTTTGCGTAGTTCCTCTGGATACGCTTCTTTTGCAGAAAACGGGAGACCGGATTGGAGGCGGCCAGGGCCGGATCGTCATGGAGCGCCTTTTGGTAAAGAAACTCCGCGTTTGCCTTGATGGAGGCATTTTCCGCCTTGACCGCATCCCGCCAGGGCTTCATGCGGTGCTCCCGGACAGCGGTACGGACGCCGCCCACAGCACGAGCGGCACCGCGCTCCACCAGTTCCTCGCCCTTATGCCCAGCCTCCACACCCACATTTTCATGTTCCACCTTGCGGACCTCCCCGTGGGCGGTGGCCTTCAATTCCTGTACCGGGCGGGAAAGCGGATTGTGCCGCAGATGGCCGTTAGGCTTTTTCTCCACATCCTCAAAGCGGAGGCGGGTCTTGCCTTTGCCTGCCGCCTCGTCAAAGATGCGCTCGGTCTTTAAGACCTTCTTTGTGGGGATGGCCTCCTTCGCCGCGTCCAGCTTATCCGCTGCCCGGTCAGAGCGACGGATTGCTTTTTGCAGGTCGGGGGAAGCGCGTTCTTCCTCGGTGAATTTCAGACGGGAAGAAGGGCGCTGCCGAACAGCCGAACCCTCCCGGACCGTATCCGCCTGGGCATTCGCTGCCTTTTTTGCCTTTCGCCGGTCATGGGCGCGGGCGATATGCTCCGCCGCTGCCGCCGCTGTTGTCACCGGCTCCTGTTCCGCGGAAAGATCAACCTCCGCCTCCCGGCTGCTGATGTTTGTGACCTCGCCCGTGGCAAGGTTCTCCGCCACCGCGCCGTCATGGGTCATTTTCTGCGTGACCTTTTCGGACGCTTTCAGTTCGTTCATGTTGCTTCACCTGCCTTTCCGTAGGGACAGATATTGACACACGCCCCTATTTCAATCATGGCGATATACCGGAAGATGGGGTATGCCTGGGGAGGGCAGACCGCGTTTCCCAATGTTTTCAGCCGCAGAGCCCGCCCATCCATCCGCTCCGTCATGCGGGGGACTCCATCGGGTTCCCGGTCCCAGAGGATACGTCCGTCCATCCTTTCGGGAAGCCCATCAGCCATTCCACCCAGTCCGGGTTCAAGGCCGCCGTATCCGATACCGGCTGCTCCTGGAACACCACCTGCGCCGACAGGTTCCCGTCTTTCTTCGCCGGATCGTAGGCAGAAGGTTTCAGGGTCGAGCGGAAGCCGTCCGATGCCACCGGGGTCAGATAGAACACCGCCGCCGACAGCGACAGGCTCCAGATCGAGCCGTTCCGGTTCCTCTTTCGGAAAATCCCATTGTCGGACAGGTACACATCCAGGCTTGCCGCGTCCCTGGCGGTCCCCTTGTCGGAGGCAAGGGGCGTGGGAAACATCAGCCGCGACGATAAAAGTTCGCTGGCGCTCATGCCATGCGCCGACGCCGCAAGCCGGAAATACGAATGGGAGAACAGCGTATCCCGCTTTTGCCAGGTCAAAAATCGTTTTGTCGAGCCCCATATTGATGAAGCCAGCAACATTTTCCCCAAGCACCCAACGGGGCCGCAGCTCGGCAATAACGCGGCACATCTCCGGCCATAGATAGCGTTCATCCGCAAAGCCTTTCCTCCGTCCGGCGGTGGAGAAGGGCTGGCAGGGGAAGCCGCCGGATATAACGGTGACTGTTTCAAGTCCTGTTTTTTCAAAAAACGCCTCCTTCGTGAATGTTGTGATATCCCGGAACCTGGGAACCTCCGGCCAATGCGCCTCCAGGACGGAATAAGGGAAATCCGCCCACTCGCACTGGCAGACGGTTTGAAACCCGGCGGCCTCCGCCGCCAGGTCCAGGCCGCCGATCCCGGAGAACAGGCTCACATGGGTCAATGTGGTTTTAATATTGTCGTTCACCTCCTAATTTTGAGCATAAGAAAACCCGCTTCAAGTCGAAGCGGGTTTCTTCTAAAGTCATCCTAGATTACCGAGACAAATTATATACTTTTTTTATTGCAGCTGTCCATTCTTCGGAGTTTCTTCCGTAATTCTTAAAAACATCAAAAGCATGAGTTAGTGCATCATAGATTTCTGATATACGATCACATACATCTTGAGTGACATCAAAATCTACACCATGTACTAAACCATTCCGATACATCCTAAGTTCATTTATTTCATTTAATAAAGAGCCATTTACAATTTCATTTAATCCTAGCACTTTAAGTGATTGGATGATTTGAGGTTTATAATTATAGCGGTAAGAATTCTGATCTTTCATGCACTCTTGAGCAAAATCTATAATCACACGTTCAAGCAAATTGTATGTTTTTAAGAACTCCCTAAAGTCGCCAGATGCTGATGCTGTTGATTGATAGTATTTTTCAGCACTCTTTTTCATCTTTTTTATTTCTTTATCTAATTTTCCTGGATCAAGCAACATTGTACCAAATGTCAAAATGGCAGTAATGCCAATCAGAAAAAGAAATAGGCTTTCGTTTATGACGAATGGGTAGATTGCCATCCAATTATGTAAGTCTATAATTCCTATCATGCACAAAAGAATTATTAACCCACAGGTGATTGCTATTAAAATAAGGATATGGAAATAACGATTAAGAATAGCAGTTGTGGCATCATAGAGTGTATCATCATCTTTCGTAGACTCTTTGAATTTATCTACAAAAAATACATACGCTGTCAATGTTAAACCGAACACTCCGCCAATTACTTGTGCCATTGCAGAAAAGAGATAGAGCAATTGATTTTCATTCAGCACAAATATGGCATCACAACACGCAGAAAGAATCACACTCAGAACAGTTGCAATTCCTATACTCCATAATAGTATTTTGCCAAAATAGCTCAATTGATTTTTCTTTTGCTTTTCCATATCCCTATCGCTCCTAAAAATCTATGAAATCATTATACCATATCCTTTTTGGAAAAAATAGTAGTGTTTATCTGTTTATCACTTCCTCCGGCTTCGTGGTCATAATGTTGTAAAGCTCGTTGTCCTGGGGGAAATCATCCATGAAGGGCAGGATCACATTCCCGAAAAAGATAAGCCCCTGTCCGGGGCCGGAATTGCTGATATGCGCCGCCTGCTGGGTGGAGATATTCAGACGCTCGCACAGTATCTTCCGGTCGCCGCTGGCCTGGTTCAGCAGATAAATAAAATCGCTGTTCTCAAAGATGTTCTCGATCTCCGGGGAGGCCAGCAGGTCCTTGATGTTCTGGGTGATCCCCGTGGGGATACCGCCCCATTTGCGGAAGCGTTTCCAAATCTCCACGCTCCAGCGCCCTACCTCGCCCCGCAGCAGAAGGTGGAACTCGTCCACATAGTATCTTGTGGATTTGCCTTCGCTCCGGTTCACCGTGACACGGTTCCACACCTGGTCCTGGATGACCAGCATCCCCAGGTTTTTGAGCTGTTTCCCCAACTCCTTGATATCAAAGCACACAAGGCGGTTGTTGATATCCACGTTGGTCCGGTGGTTAAAGACATTCAGCGAGCCATGCACATACAGCTCCAATGCGGCGGCGATCCTTGCGGCCTCCGGCTCCGGCTGCCGCTTGATCTCGTCGTAGAGGTCGCCCAGGATGGGGACATTCTCCGGCTTCGGGTCCGCCAGATAGGGACGGTAGACGATCCGCACCGCCCGGTCGATCACCGTCTTTTCCACCGGCTCCAGACCATTTCTGCCGCCCGCCGCCAGCTCGCAGAAGGACAGGATAAAGTCAGATTTCAGCGCCAGGGGGTTATCATCCTCGGAGTAGTTGAGGCTCATATCCATCGGGTTCACATACTGGCTGCTCGTGGGGGATATCTTGATGACTTGCCCGCCCAGGCGGTGGACCAGGGGGAAATACTCCGCCTCCGGGTCGCAGATAATGATATCGTCCTTTGTCACCAGGAACACGTTGAGGATTTCCCGCTTTGCGGAAAAGCTCTTGCCGCTGCCCGGTGTGCCAAGGATCAGGCCGTTGGGCGTCTTGAGCTGCTTGCGGTCCGCCAGGATCATGTTGCCGGAAGTAGCGTTCAGGCCGTAATACAGCGCCTCGCCGCCCTGGAAAAGCTCCTGGGAGATAAAGGGGACAAAGATCGCCACGGAGGAAGTGGTAAGCCCCCGTTCGATCCTGATCTGATTGACGCCTAAGGGGAGGGCGGACACAAGGCCCTGCTCCTGCTGAAAGTCCAGCCGTACCAGGTGGCAGTTATGCTTCTGTGCCACGGAGGACGCCCGGAAGATATCGTTCTCCAGCTTTTGCTTCGTGTCCGCCACGTTCACCACCAAGAAGGTCATTAAAAACATCCGCTCATTCCTGGTCTGCAAATCCCGGAGGATATTCTTTGCCTCGCCCGCGTAGGTGGCGATATCGGAGGGGATGATATCCATATCGAACCCTTCTCTGGCCGCCCGCTTCTGGGCGTCGATCTTCATGCTGTCCAGGTCGGTGATCTTGCGCTTGACTGTCTTGATCGCCTCATTCTGGTCCATGCTCCGGATATGGAGGCTCACAAAAATGGCGCTGTCCGTATCCAGAAGGTCGGCAAGCACCCGGTCATTCAGCTCCGGGGCCGTGATCTGCAAGAAGCTCACCGCCCCATATTTGCCTCCCATGCCAAAGCGCCTTGCCTCCCCGAAACGGAAGGAGGAAGGCGCGATAAAATCCTTGACCGACAGGCCGGAAGGCGCCAGCCAGTCCCATTCAAAGGAAAACCGCTCCCCGTCCGGGTGGAGGATGCCATGCAGCACCTCAAGCCACTCCTTCCCGCCCAGGGCCTCCGCCAATGCGCCCATTGCCTTAAAGTAATTGAGCGCGTCCAGTGTGATACGGGAGAACCGCGCCCTGGCCTCCTTGATGTTCTTCGCCTCAATGGCAAGCACCAGAAACTTTGTCTTGACCATGCCGTTATTGCCGTGTTCAAGCTGTCCCCGGAGCATATCCGTGTAGAGGGCGCGTACCCCGTCGAACCGGTCTCCCTGGGCGGCGATCTCAATTCGCTTTCGGAAATCCGCCTTGTTTACCTTCCGGCACACAAGGGAAAGCTCCATGCCGATAGAAGCGTCGTGGGCGTTATACATATCGCACAGGGCTTCAAAAATGGCCGTCTGGTCGTCCTTCTGGGCGAGCTGATAATTCACATCCTCAAATTCGATGCACCGGCTCCAGGTGGTATCATCCAACTTGCACAGCCCGTCTGGGTACATCTGCCGGAAGGGTAAGGTATCCTGGGCCGAATGGGGCTTTCCGTCGCCCCTGGCCGTTTCGATGATCCTTCGGATTTCCCGCTTTTCAGCGGCGGTCAGCTTTCGCTTTGCCTTTACCGGTGCCGCCTCCTTCGGCGGCTGCTTTCGATTTCTGAACAACCTTCTTCACCTCCTTCTCCGCTTGAATCTGCCGCTCTACGGCGGCATAGAAATTGTCTGTCTGATAAGGCCGTTCCTTCGGACGGAGAAAGACCGTCTGGATGATCTGGCCCGCGATCACCTCCAGCGGCTGCCCGTTCCGCTCATACATGGCGAGCAGGAACAGGGGCAGCATGACCACGATCATGCAGACCGTGGCGGTGCTGGAATTGACCGTTTTCCGGAGCAAAAAGAAAAGCGGTACTCCAATGAGTGCCGCCGCCCCGAAACACACAAGCTGCCGCCTGGTCAGGCCAAACAGCACCTTGCTTTTTACTTTTGTCAGGTCCTTCGGGACCGTTACATACGCCAATTTATCACCTCCAAAAGCAAAAGAGCAACCGCTACTCGCAGTTGCTCCTCATAAAAAGTATTTAGTTCAGTCAAAATCGACTCTACAATATAATAATTCAAAAATGACGATTTTCACGCATATACCGCCAGACGAATTATAAGACACTTGGTAGCGATACTGATTATCCTGCACTTCATTCCAAAACATAAATGCAGCCGATTCACCAGTGGATATGTTCTGCACGATGTATGGTGTCATACAGCTTCTCGATCCCACTTCTGGAAATAGATTTGTTTGCGGGATTTCTTCAAATCTATCAATATCTGCCTCGGACATATTAAAAACAAAATCATAGTCGATTTGTATATCGCTATCATCGAAACTGATATAATCAAGTTCAAAACCAGCATGTCCTTTTGCAAGTTTTATGAGAATACGACATAAGCGTTTTTCGTCAAAAGTATACTGAACAGTGCCATTAGTTACTTTTATTTGTTCATCAAGAAGCATTTTAAGGTTAGCGTTTTTTTCCAATCTCTGAGTTGTTGCCAAACTTCTGGAATACCCTCGATATATTGATTCTTTGAGTACATCCAAAAAACAGGCAACATATTCTTCATCATTGGAAAAACCGTTATTGCACTCAAAACATGCCGGGATAGTCGCTAAGTTATCTGGGTATGGCTCAATCAAAAATGCTTTTGACGGTACATGCTCTCTTGTTGTTGCTGGTTTTCCACAATAGATGCACCCATTTTCTTTAGATTTATCCCAAGAGGTGTAATATCCAAGTCCATCACTACCTCCAGGACGCTTTCTTTGTTCCATATAATCACCCCTAATTAAGGTAATTATAGCACAACTCCAATAGTTTTTCACCTCCTTAATGCGCCCCGAACAGACTCTTTGAGAGGCTGCCGGTTTTGAATAACGCAAAACACAGAAGCACCGTGTACCCCATGCAGGCCCAGATCGCCCCGGAAAGGTCCCCGCCCGTGGCAATGCTCTGGACCAGCACCGAATAAATACCCACGCACACCATGATAAGAAATGCCTGGAACGCCAGGGCGAACAGGGATTTCAAGTAGTTCTGCCCGGTAGAGCTCCAGTCCCGGTTTGTCATGGTGGCAAGGGGGATCGGCCCGATGGAGGTCGTCAGATACACCTCGATCATGCGGCCGTAAATGACCAGCATGATACAGATGGAGAGGGCGTTCATGGTCAGCCCCACAAAGAGAGACTGGAACCACAGGCCGAACAGTTCCCCGGTTCCCAGGGCTTCAAGCTGCTCCTCCATATCCGTGATAACGCTGTTTACGTCAATGGAGGTGTTCCCGATGATGACCCCCGCGCTCTGATTGACCACGCTCTGGCCGATATCGAAAATCCCCATGACGATGTTCCATGTGTTCGTTACGATCAGCACCGCGCAGAAGGTTTTGAATATCCACTTGAAGAACATCCAGGTATCCACGTCGTGCATGTTGTTTTTCTCTGTCACAAGCTGGATCAGCTCATAACACATCACAAAAGTAAGGATAACCCCGGCAATCGGGACGATCACCGTTTCGGAGAGGCTGCGGATCATGGAAAAGACGCCGCTGTTCCATGCCAGCGGCGTCTGTCCCACTTCTCCGGCGATCTCGCCTACTTTGGTATTCACCGTATCGAACATGCCCGACAGGTTTCCCGTGATCCCCTCGGTGAGCAGCCCGCGCAGCCATTCATCGAGTTTGTCGAGTATGCCGCCCATAAGCGATCACGCCCCGACGCTTAACCGAACAGCCCGGACAGCAGGGGCACCAGGGTAATACCGATCAGGGCCACGCCGCCGCCCGCCATGAGCTGTGTTATCCCCAATTAGTAGGAACAATACAGCTTTCTGGCGGGCGGCGGCACGTCAAGAAATATATATGGAGTTTTTAAAGAACCTCCCCGGAGCGGGGAGCGGTCAGCCTGTGACCTGCTCCACTTCCGGTATGGGTTTGAGATTAAAATGAATTTCGATAGAAATGTGTCTTGTCTTATCGCTGCCTATGGTTTCATGGACAACGATTTCTTTAATCAGGCGGTTTAAGGTGGAAGCGTCCAGTTCGGTGATGTCCCGGTATTCCTGTATGGATTCCACCCACTGCCTTGCGTCCACGGCAAGCCGGATTTCATCGGCAAGGTGCTTCCTGCCTTTCTCGACTTTTGCCTTTAATTCCGCCTGTTCCTTCTGCGTCTTTTCCAGCAGGAGATTGAAGTTTGCGTCTGTGATTCGTCCGGCAACCATGTCCTCATAGAGCCGCAGCACCATCTTTTCCAACACTTCAATCCGTTCCTCGTCTTTGGCAAGGGTGCGCTCCATCGCTTCCCTCTGGCCTTTCTGCTCGGCTTCGCAGGTGTCGGTCAGCCGCCCGGCCACCGCTTCACTGTCGGTCAGGGCAGCGGCGGCGCACTCCCGGATTTTATTCAGCACAAGGGCATAGAGCGTGTCATAATCAATCCGGTGCTGGGTGCAGTGCTGTTTCCCAAAGGCATTGTAAGTCTTGCAGGAATAAATCCTCTGGGGGTGCTTGGCATTGGTGTAGCGGACAGTCAGGGACTTTCCGCACTCACCACATTTGAGAAGTCCGGCAAACAGGCTCGGCTCCCCGGACTGCCCCGGCCGCTGGCGGGATTTCAGCTTCTCCTGCACGATGGCAAAACTCTTTTTGTCCACCAGCGGCTCATGCGTCCCTTCCACCACAATCCAGTCCTCCGGCTTCTTGTCCCGGATAGTGCCGATTTTAAAGCGGTACTCGGTCTTTTGGGAAGCGATTGCGCCGGTGTAGACGGGGTTCATCAGGATTTCCTTAATCACTGTAAAATCCCAGATGTACCGCCCATTCTCCGGGTCTTTCTTCTCCCATTTGGTGCGGATGTTCCTGTGCCCACGCTGCCGGTTCCACCATGTGGGGCAGGGGTGCTTTTCTTCCTCCAGCCTGCGCCGGATGTAGTTGGGGCCGTGCCCGTCCAGCGCATACCCGAAAATCAGCCGGACAACCGGGGCGGTTTCCTCGTCTACCAGCAGGCGGTTCCTGTCCTCCGGGTCTTTTTTGTAGCCGAAGGGGGCAAGGCAGCCGGTGAACTGGCCTTTCTGGGCTTTCAGCACATAGGAAGAATGGACTTTCTTGGAAATATCCTTGCTGTACATCTCATTCAGGATATTTTTGAAGGGCGCAATGTCGTTGTTGTCCCGCATGGTGTCGATACCGTCATTCATGGCGATATAGCGCACGCCGTTCCTTGGGAAGAAGTCCTCGATAAGCTGCCCGGTCTGCAAGTAGTTCCGCCCTAACCTTGATAAATCTTTCGTAATGACAAGGTTTATCTGCTTCCGCTCAATGGCCTTCAACATCCGTTTCAGGTCGGGGCGTTCCATGTTCAGGCCGGTGAAGCCGTCGTCCTGATAGACTGCCGCAACCTCCCATCCCTGCTTTTCACAGAACTTTTCCAGCATATCCCGCTGGTTTGCGATGCTGGCACTCTCGCCCTGAAGGTCATCGTCTTTCGAGAGCCTGCAATAGATAGCTGCCCGGAATCCCCCGGCAAGCGCCGTGCCAATCACGTCATAATCTAATCCGTTCATCATAACCGTTTACCCACACAATCCAGACGGAACACGGTCACTTTGAACCTCGTCTTTATTATATCTCATTTCTTGCGTTTTAGCAAGATATTCTTTATCTGTTTTTCTGGTGTGTTTCTGTGCGATAAGGCTCACGAAAACGTCCGTAGCGTCCAGTTCGCCGTCAAATACTGTGGTGACATGAATCTCTGTTTTATTTTTCGCCATAGGCAGTTGTCCTCCATACATGAAATAAGCCAGACAGGGGATAGCGGCAACGAAGTCCGGCAACGGGCTTCAAAAAACCTTGGAGCTAATCCTTGTCTGGCAGTTGGGTTATTTTATACTTTTTCTTTTATTTTTCTGTTGCTTTGGTTGTTAAAGGGGAGAAAAGCCCGCAG
>ERZ1643246.1163-NODE-1163-length-29632-cov-9.515333_pt1 | contig 29632 bp, 23 predicted proteins | sample MGYA00579265_ERZ1643246 | MGnify/ENA primary metagenome ERZ1643246 (study PRJEB29033, sample SAMEA4952261) | chicken gut metagenome | biome: Broiler Chicken; feature: Gastrointestinal Tract; material: Caecum | place: Ireland | collected 2018 | study: Broiler...
AGGAGGGCGAAAATACGGAAAGGGTACCCCTTTCCTATGCTTGCTAAGAAACTTATTCCTACACTACCTACAACACTTGAAAAGGCAAAAATGACGGATTTTTGCAAAAGAAAAACGCCGCAATCTGCGACGTTTCAAAATATTCTTTATGAAGAAACGAGGGAACTTTCATTCCCCCGTTGTTTCGTTGTTGGCTTCCTCAATCCCCTTTGCGGTAGCTGATACAATTTTCAAATCCTTTTCGCTCATGCTGTCGAGCATGGTATCAAGCTGACGGCGGCGGGTGGACTTTTCCTGTTCCCGTTCTGGGAAAAAGAACTGGTCTACCGATACGTCAAGCAGGGTTACAAGCTCATACAAAATCTGTAAACTTGGGTGCTGCCCGCTATTTTCAATGGACGCGATATATCGCGGTGCAATGTTCAGCTTATCCGCTAACTGGTTGCGAGAAATTCCCTTTGCCTTTCTTGCTGCTTTGATAGCCTGTCCGAAAGCCTTAAAATCAAACTTTTCTTTGTTCTGCTTCATAATCATTTCACCCAACTACATTGTATATTTCATCTCCCTTTCGAGATATGATTACACACATCATAGTATGGATAGAAATAGAGCATATTATAGGTCTTTATACGGCAAATAAATACCTACCGAATGTATCTTGACAAATCTCTCTATGCTGTATATAATAGAATTACATACCAAACGAATGATAACAAAAAGGAGGATTGGCGTGGCGCGAAATAAATACCCCGAAGTAACGATTGAGAAGATACTGGAAGTATCTCAACGACTATTCATGGAGAAAGGATATGATAATACAACTATTCAGGACATTGTAAATGAACTTGGGGGACTTACAAAGGGTGCAATTTATCATCATTTCAAATCCAAAGAAGAAATTATGGACGCTTTGGGTGAGAAAATGTTTTTTGATAATAACCCCTTTACTCTTGTTAAAAAACGTGATGATTTGAACGGATTACAGAAAATGCGTGAAGTTATCAAAATCAATTATGCAGATGTAGAGCGAGCAGAATTAAGTAGACACACACTTCCTGTTCTCAAAAATCCGCGTATTTTAGCCGGAATGATTGATACTGATAGACGCTTGATTTCCCCTCTATGGTTAGAGTTGATAGAAGAAGGACAACATGATGGTTCAATCAAAACAAGCTATGCAAAGGAATTGTCCGAGTTAATTCCATTACTTAGTGATTGTTGGTTATCGCCGTCAATTTATCCGGCTTCCGCAGCAGAAATAGAAAATAAGTTTCATTGTCTTAGCACTATTTTAGATACTATGGGATTACCGTTGTTTGATAGTGAAGTGAAAGAGCTTGTCGAACGACACATAAAAGAAATCGCAGAGTAACTATAAAAGTACCTTGTAAAAGGTGCTTTTATAAAACATTTATACATTCATTCGTTAGGTATTATTTTATGGCATAGCCTTTTTTATATCTATATTCATACCAACCAAATGTATTTAAGGAGGTAATTTTTATGACAGAAGAAAGACTTGAAAAAGTTATGGAGCAATTTGGAGATACTATTGAAAAAACTGTTGAGGGAGCAGCGACAGCTTTTGATAAATCTATGAATTACGCATGGAAATTTCGCCCAGTACGCTTTTTATCCAAATCTCTTACATTCGCAACAGGTATAGGGCTTATGGCAAGCTATATTCCGTTAGAGGAAAAAGGACAACACAAAGCGGCAAAAGCCTGCTTAATTGGCGGTGGAATTATACTTGCAATACAGACGGCAGAACTACTCTTTGTGCGAAAAAAATAGAAATGGAGAAAAGGACGATGATAAACAAACAAAAACTTTTTAATCGAAACTTTGTTATGGTAGTAATTGGACAGCTTATTTCTCTGTTTGGAAATTCTATTCTTCGTTTTGCACTTGCCTTGTATGTATTGGATATTACTGGCTCTGCAACGATTTTTGGAGCAGTAACAGCGTTTGCAGTCATTCCAACGATTATACTTTCGCCTTTTGGCGGTATGATTGCCGACCGCGTAAACCGCAGAAATATCATGGTAGTCCTTGATTTCTTGACTTCGTTTTTAGTGTTGGGCTTTGGATTTATCCTTTCGGATAAAAATGCTGTTCCCCTGATTGCTACCGTATTAGTCCTTTTATCAATTATACAGGCGTGTTATACTCCGTCAGTTAATTCAAGTGTTCCATTACTGCAAGAGGAAAAAAATCTTGTAAAAGCAAATTCGGTTGTCAATCAAGTAACCATGCTTGCAAACCTCATTGGTCCTATTCTTGGCGGTATATTATACGGGTTTTTCGGAGCTATACCGATTATCTATGTAAGTGGGATTTGTTTTTTCCTATCAGCAATTTTGGAAGTTTTTATCCGCATACCTTTTGAAAAACTAAAGCAACAAGAAAGTATGCTGCAAATCGTAAAAAGCGATTTCAAGGAAAGTATTAAATTTATGTCGAAAGAACAGCCCGACATTTTACACACTATGTTGGTAATGGCATTTTATAATTTTTTCATTGTTTCAATCATTACCATTGGTATGCCATATATGATACGGACTATTTTACGGTTGAGTAGTGAACTTTACGGAACAGCCGAGGGGCTTATGGCGGGAGCTGGAATAGTCGGAGGAATAATCAGCGGATTGATTGCAAACCGACTAAAAACAGGCAAATTATATCTTCTGCTTGTTGTTTCCGGAATATCTCTTATCCCGATAGGGCTTGTATTCTTGTTTAATTTTAATTCAATGATATGCTACTTCGTTATCACAGTTTGCGTGATGTTACTTCAATTACTGATTACGATATTTTCAATTTTTGTACTATCTGCGACGCAAAGGAAAACACCTAACCATTTACTTGGAAAGGTAACAGCCTACACTATGACACTTACAATGTGCGCACAACCTTTAGGGCAATCTCTTTATGGTTTGCTATTTGATACATTTTCTAATAGTTTATATATCGTTTTGATTGTTACATCAGTGATTGCTGTAATGATAGGAATACTTGCCCGAAGTGTTTTTTACCGTTTGGAAAAGTAAGGTTTATTTCCCGATACATAAGATTGAGGTGGTGCAATGCAAGTAGACAAATGGATTTTATGTCCGTTATGTGGTGGTAAAACAAGAGTAAGATTAAGGGAAGATACAATACTTGAAAACTTCCCTCTCTACTGTCCAAAATGCAAACAAGAAATGCTAATTAGAGCAAACAAATTAAATGTATCAGTTATCACAGAGCCAGACGCTAAGACGCAGAGCCGATAACACACAGACAATGTGGTTATCGGCTCTTTTCTGTTTATGAGATAGATTAAACTGCTATATTTCACATATAAGCAATACGTTGGAAAGCTAATTAAGGATATGGCGGTATCAAGGAGGTATTCCCATGTCCTTTTTCATTTATTATCTTCCGCCTATTAACTGCTACTTATCAAAAAAAGCCCACCCCTTACAACGGAATGTTTCGGCTATATAGATGAACTGTTAAATCGCTGTTATACTTTTAATATTTCCTTTACGCCTGTCTGCAAAATGCAGACAGGCGTATTTTGTATTTTTTCAAAAGTTTTTTTAAGAAATCATCAAAAATCAACGTCCAAAATCAAGTTTTTTGGTTTGAGGGGTTACGAAAGGGGACATTTCAAAATCCACCGCTTTCGCGGCAGCGAAAGGAGGTGAGAACATGAACGAACCTATTCGTACCCAATGGCAAATCCGTTGTGCTTTTAACGGCTTTTGTAAACTGGCATTAAGGCGGGAAGCTATGAACGCCCACCGGGACACAAAGCAGCGGCAATTACGCGAAGTGACTTTTTCCGATTTATCGCCGGAAGAAGAAAATCAGCTTTTCGTTTGCGACGAATATTTTGCAGATGATGAAGCGGAACAGTCTTTCGTTGTCGGTGGCAAGGAGATTACTGCGAAACTGCTTGCCGAAGCCCTACACAGTTTGCCGGAAGAAAAGCGGGAAATCGTATTGCTGTATTACTTCTTTGATATGAGCGAACGGGAAATTGCAAAATTCTGCAACATTCCGAGGACAACAGTACAGACCCGCAGGACAAGCTCTATTAAGCTGTTAAAACGCTATTTGGAGGAACGTGCCTATGACTACGAAGATTAGTAATAAAGAAAATGCTGAAAGCGGCTTGCTGCCTTATCCGGTAATCATAGCCGCAACAAAGGGCGACCTGGAAGCTATGAACATTGTCGTACAGCATTATGAAAGTTACATAGCGTCCCTGTCTATGCGGAAGCTGCGTGACGAGCGCGGAAACACCTACTGGGGCATAGACGAGGACATACGCGACCGCTTGCGTTCGCGTCTTATGCGGGCTGTCCTTTCATTTAAGGTTTGAGATAATCACGCAAGCAGCGTCCCCCTTTCCGCTGATTTGCTGACTTAAACCTCTTGCTTGTTCCTTGAAAAAGAAAGCGGCGCAAGATAACGGCGGCGCAGTATAGGGCAAATCGGGTACGTCCTTTTTGCGCCGAGCCATACGGCAGATACGCCATGACGCTTTTCTCATAGAGGGAAGCCGAGCGAAAAATACCATGCCGCAAAGCAAGTGTAGCGGCTTGCGGGCGACGACACGCACTAAGGGTAGACAAGCCTTTACAGCCACAGTCCGAGCGTTCAGAGCGTCGCAGGCAATGGGTAGAGCTGCCTTAACGGGCAGGGGTGGAACTCCCGCGAGGTTGTGCTGACAGCCGCCCGATTAAAGCCCGCTTTTTGTAATTTGACCTTTTAGCCATTTTACGAAAGGGGGTATTTTCCTATGGCAAAAAAGGAAACAGCAAGCCCCGCTATACAAATGTTCCCTATGTTAAAGACCGTTGAACAAATGAGTAAGATTAGCGGTATCGGGGAAAACAAGCTGCGCGAGCTTATGGACAGCGGAGAGCTTGAATATATACAGAATGGAAACCGTAGGCTGATTGCCGACGCTGCTATTTGGGATTGGTACGAACGAGCCAAAACAGCAGTCAAGCCCCCGGCAAAACAAGGGGGTTAAGCTATGGCAATCTCTACACGACAAGTAAAAAATAAACGCGACAGTAACGGCATACTGACCGGGCGACCGGGTACAGTGTATGACGTGAATATAAAATACACAGCCCCGGACGGCAAAAAGAAAACCTATGCCAAAAAGGGCTTTGCCACCAAAAAGGAAGCGGCGCAGCATGAAGCGGAAATAAAAACGAAGCTCCGAAATCCGGGGCAAATCGCTTCTATTACCACACAGAGAAAACAGACCGTCGCCGCTTATCTCAATGATTGGGTGGAGAGCTATGCAAGAGTGAACTTGCGCCCCTCTACCTATGACGGTTATAAAAGGACGATTGCAAACTATATCAATCCGTATATCGGCGGCGTTGCCCTTAATCAGCTTACCCCCGCAATGGTAGACAAGATGTTTCAGCAGATTATCGACAAAGGCTTGAAGCCGTCTACCGCAGCCGGGGCAAAGCGTGTTTTAAGTGTGGCGTTGAGCCATGCACGAAAATACCGCTATATCGAAACTAACGCGGCAAAGGACACACTTACAAAGTTTGGAAAGAGTGATAAGACCCCCGACCCGTACACGCCGGAACAGGTAAAAGCCCTTATGCAGCGTGTCGAGGGTACAGTTTGGGAAATGCCCGTCATTTTAGGCGGGCTTTATGGTATGCGCCGTTCTGAAATCCTGGGCTTGCGTTGGCGTAACGTGGATTTGGAAAACAACACTTTTGACGTTACCGAGCAGCTACCTTTTAAGGTGCCGCCGAAAACAAAAGTCATTGAAGAAATGGCACCGCCGAAATCCAACGGCAGGAAACTACCGATTACCGAGCTTGCCCGTCCGTTCTTCCTCAAACAGTTTGCTATGCAGGAAGCGCAGCGCGAACAGGCAGAGAAAGACGGCAAGCCCTATTATGACAATGACCTTGTTGTGGCAAAGCCGGACGGCGCGCCTATCTCCGCGTCTTGGGTATCTTCACAGTTTGGAAAGCTGCTTGAAGATTTGGATATGCCGCATATTCGTTTTCACGATTTGCGCCATACCGCAGCTACCAATATGCACCAACTGACGGGCGACTTCTATACCGTCGGCGAAGTCTTGGGACATACGCTTGCGGGTATCGGGGTATCGCTTGGGCTATCCATGAACTTTGAAGCCGTTACCGCCCGTTATGTGGACGTGCGGCTTGAACGGAAAAAGGAAGTCCTTGACGCATACCACAGCGCAGTCAAACAGGCTGCCCCGCCCAAAGAGCAGAAAGAGGAGCCGAAAAAAGCAAAGAGCGCGGCGAAGAAAAAAAGCAGCGATTTAGAGCTTTAACGGCTGTATCTCTTTACCGCTTCTTATATGCTTTTATATCCCCGCGTGGGATTTGGGCACCATTTAGGCACCATTGGAAGAAAAAGCACCATAAAAACAGAGGGCAAAAGAAACGCCGAGAACTCACAAAAACGTAGTGTTTATGCGGGTTTCCGGCGTTTCCCATTCCCTCAACCGACCTTAAATCATCTTGTGCGAGAGAGAAAAATTCTACTATTTTTTATGATAGATAATTTAGCAGAATCTGTGAAAGGTAAAAGAGACAATATGAGTATTTTAAAATTAGAGCCGGCTTTTAAAGACTATCTATGGGGTGGCAGCCGGCTTGTGAAAGAATATGGAAAGGAGTATAGTGGGAGCGTTCTGGCCGAGAGCTGGGAATTATCCTGCCATCCGGACGGACCGTCGAAGATTGTGAACGGTCCTTATTCGGGAAAAACATTGAAGGAATATATTGAAGCAGAAGGCGCAAATGTGCTGGGAACGAATTGCCGCAGATTTAAAGATTTTCCTGTTTTGATTAAATTAATAGATGCCAGACAAGATCTGTCCATTCAGGTACATCCTGATGATCAGTATGCTTTGGAGAATGAGAACCAGTATGGAAAAACGGAAATGTGGTATGTTATGGATGCAGGAGAGGATGCTTTTCTATACTATGGATTTAAACAAGAAATCAGCAGGTCTGAGTTTGAAGAACGTATATATAATGATACGCTTCCTGAAGTACTCAACGCTGTACCGGTTAAAAAGGGAGATGTTTTTTTCATTGAGGCTGGAACAATCCATGCAATCGGAAAAAATATTTTAATTGCAGAAATTCAGCAGAATTCTAATCTGACTTATCGGGTATATGATTATGGCAGAATTGGAAAAGACGGAAAGAAAAGAGAACTTCATATTGATGCGGCTTTAAATGTAACGAAAAGGAAACCTATAGTAAAGCATAGAAATGACTATCCACATATGGCGGACTGTGATTATTTTACGGTTGATAAACTGTATATGGACGGTAAAGTGATGAAGCGAATGGAAGGTGATGTATCGGAAGGCTCTTTTGTCAGTTTACTTTTCCTAGATGGAAACGGGACAGTATGCTGTATAGATGAAAAGAGAAAAACGGCACAGGATCGAGGAGATATACAGGTCTCATATAAAAAGGGAGACAGTGTTTTTCTTCCGGCTAAGAGTGGAAGATATGGGATTGAGGGGAGTTGTGATGTATTAGTGACAACAATCCGGGAAAAATCCGGTAATAGTGAAGATAGTGTTTGAGTGAATAGAATCTGTAGAAAAGGTATTTGCCTGTAAGGTGAGGAAAAAAATATAGAGGTGATGAAGACATGAAGACAATATGCCTGGGTGTTATCGGATATGGGGTCAGAATTGACATGCTGATGGATCAGCTTGCTGAAGTTCCGGGAAATGCAAAAGTTGTTGCCGTTGCAGATCCGAATCCGGACAGGGTAAAAGCTCTGATGAGAAAAAACGACACGGCAGCTGTACAGCATCAGATGGAAATTGATAAGATAGATGGTCTTATGAGACAATGTAAGATGGATCCTGATGAGGTGAAGTTCTATACAGATGCGGAAGAGATGTTTAAGAACGAGAAACTTGACGGCATAATGGTCGGAACCAATTGCGATACCCATAGCTACTATGCAAAGATGGTATTGGAGAAAGGACTTCCGTTATTTCTGGAAAAACCGGTCGGTATAAGCCGGGAGGATATTAAAATTCTTGAGGAATGCGACAGCAGGCCGCATGCGCCTGTCGTTGTGTCATTTCCGTTGAGAACAACGCAAATGATTCAAGAGGCGAAAAAACTTATTGATTCTGATGTGATAGGGAAAATAGATCATGTGCAGGCATACAATGATGTTGGATATGGGTTTGTTTATTTTCATGACTGGTACAGGGACGAATCCAGAGCTCATGGGCTGTTCCTGCAGAAGGCAACCCATGATATTGACGTGATTAACTATCTGACGGGTGAGAAGGCAAGGACTGTGTGTGCGATGAAGTCTAAACAGATTTTTAAAGGAAATATGCCGGCAGGCCTGCGTTGCAGCGAGTGTGACAGAACGGAAGAATGTATGGAGAGTACATATAATATAGAAAAGACACGTAATGATATTCCCAGAAGTGATTACTGCTGTTATGCTGTGGATACAGGAAACGAAGACAGCGGAAGTATGATAGTGCGTTATGAATCAGGGATGCATGCCATCTATTCACAGAATTTTTTCGCAAGAAAGAAAGCAGCAAGGAGAGGTGCTCGCCTGTATGGATATAAAGGCACACTGGAGTATGATTTTACAAAAGATGAGATAAAAATTTATGATCATATGAGCGATAAAGTGACAACGATTCAGTTCCCGACGGTTCAGGCGGGGCACGGTGGCGGTGATCAGGTGCTTATCCGGAATTTCATTGATCTGATCAGGGGAAAGACAGATACTTCCATTGCCCCACTGCATGCCGGTATTGAAAGTGCTAAAATTTGTCTGTGTGCAAAAGAGGCATCCGAGGAAGATATGTATAAGGAAATATAAGGCAAAGGAGAGATAATATGTTTCAGCCAGATTATCTTAACATTGTTAAAGCGGCATTGAATCAGGAGGCTGAGCGGCTTCCTCTGTATGAGCATAATGTATCGCCGAATAAAATTGGGGAAATTGTTGGAAAAGACATGATCTCACTGTATCAGGGCAATGACAGCGATGTTCATGAATTTTTCCGTTTGTACTGCGGATTTTTTAAAGACCACGGATATGACGTGGTAACATTTGAAGAGTGTATCGGAGATATTATGCCTGGAGGCGGTGCTCTTGGAGACAGCCGTGTTGTACCGGCTATTCAAGATGCGGAAGATTTTAATAACTATCCATGGGATGAAATCCCGGAAATATTCTTTAAAGAATATTCTAAATATTTCCGTATCCTGCGCGAGGAGATGCCGGAAGGCATGAAAGCAATCGGTGGACCGGGCAACGGTGTCTTTGAGTGTGTGCAGCAGGTGACGGGATACCAGGGACTGTGCTATATATCAGCAGATGACGAGGAATTGTATCATGCATTGTTCCAAAAAGTAGGTGAGACAAATCTGAAGATTTGGAAGAGATTTATGGAGGAGTTTGGGGATATCTACTGTGTCCTTCGTTTTGGAGATGATCTGGGATATAAGAGCAGTACACTTCTGTCTCCGACCGATACAAAAGAACTGATTCTTCCGCAGTACAAACCCATTGTGGATCTTGTGCACAGTTATGATAAACCATTCTTGCTTCATTCCTGCGGAAAAATATTTGATGTAATGGACGATTTGATTAATAAAGTCGGAATTAATGCAAAACATTCCAATGAAGATCAGATCGCACGATTCCCGGTCTGGGTCGAAAAATACGGTGACAAGATCGGGAATTTTGGAGGGATTGATGTAGACGTAGTATGTCAGTCATCCAGACAGGAAATGAAAGAGTACATTCTGGATGTGATTGCAAAGTGCGAAGGTCATGGAGGGTTTGCATTCGGGACAGGGAACTCCATTCCGGATTATGTGCCGGCAGAAAATTATCTGAATATGATTGAAATTGTGCGTGAGTACCGTGGAGATTTTGTATGAAATAGATTTTTTCATAAAATTGTATAAAGGTAGTGTTGATGTATAAGGAGCAATATGATCAATGAAGGAAATGTAATATGTCTTTCGTTGGTTGTATTGCTTTTTGTGAATTAGAGATATAATTATTTGATTAAATATATAATAATTGAAATTGAACAAATAATAATAAATATGTAAACTAAAATAAATACAAATTCCGGGAGATACTCTTAAAAATCATAAAATTTTTATCAGCAATACAGAAAAAGGAGAGTGAAAAAGTCGTAGAATTTTGTGCTGTACAAAAGATTTTTCAGAGAATATAATCGGTTGGATGTAGAGAAGGAGGTATTTTGTGAAAAAAATAAAAAAACAAAAGCGCATATTTGCAGCAGGACTTGCAGGGATTATGGCGGTGTCTATGGGGGCCATAGGGCCCATGGGGGATATGAGTACAGTAGAGGCAAACTCTGTACCCGGTACAGCTCCCTTTATCAATACCTGGCTGGTTGCAGGACCGTCTCAGAACACCATCTATGGTGATAACACAGGAACAATTCAAAGACCTGTTGACGGAAACTGGGCCAAAGTAGCGAATGCGTCTGCAACCAGTTCATGGGATCGCATATATGCCGAAGACGGGGAGCATATTTATTCGGGACCTGACAAAGCGGTTGATGGCATATTAACTACAATGTGGGCAACAGTACCTGACGACGGGGTGGAAAACAAACAGCTGACTCTGGAATGGGAGACAGATATTACGGTTAAGAAAATTGAGATGGCAGGCACTATATCCAAAGTGGCTGACAGTGTGTCACCGGATAATGTCAATGTAATACTTTATGACAGAGAGGGGAATCAACTGGCGGCTGTGGATATCAAGGATTTACAGGATACATCACAGGAACCGGCCGTATACGAGTTTGAACAGGCTGTTGAGGGCGTTGCAAAAATAGTGATTACGCCTTCTGCTGAGGAGGAAAATACCCATATCGCGATCAGTGAGGTCAGGGTTTTTGACGGTGCAGGAAACGGCGGAGATGAAGGAACACCTCCGGAAGATGCGGCAGAACTGACAGAATTCAGCGTTGAGGTCAGTTCAACATGTACTTCAGGCGGGAGCGGTTATGATGACGGAAAACAGGACGCTCCGGAACTTGCATTTGATGACGATCTGGAGACTGCCTGGATGTCGGCAACCCATCAGATGGTAACATGGGATGACGATGCATCAATGACAGTGACACTGGACAGAAGTTCTCTGATATCACAGATCAATCTGACAGCTCATGAAGATGCGGGAAATAAAAAATTTGATGTGGTATACCAGATGAGGAATTCTAAGAGAGAAGTGCTCAGAGAAGGTCTGGTGGAATGCACGGGCACAATCGATGACCAGAAAGAGATAACATTTGGCTCAGGAATTCCGGATGTCAAATATATCAATTTTTCATTTGCACCTAAATCCGGAGGAGAAAATCATCTCGGATTCCGTGAGATTGATCTGATCGGTGTACCGAATGAGAATGAAGACGGGGAAGTAGAAGTGATCGACGTTACTCCCCGGATCGGAGAAGAACTTGGAGATACAGGAGCTTCCTGGGAATATTTCGATGACCGTATCTTCAACCGCACAACAGATGATTACAATGATCTGTTCGGATACTTCAAAGTAAAACAGGGAGTAAATACAATGGGGCAGTACGTATATGCCCACACATATGTATACAGCCCCAAGGAACAGGAGGCTGAATTACAGTTCGCGTCTCCCGGACCGTGCAAAGTATTCCTGAATGATGCGGATGTATGCATTAAGGATAATAATTCATCTGAGAATCTGAATAAAGATGATACAAAAGTTGAAGTTAAATTAAAAGAAGGATGGAACAAACTTCTGTTTGAACTTTATCACACGGATGAGGACTATATTTTAGGATTGTATGCACGTCTGTGTGAGCCGTCAACAGGCGACGAACTGGAAGGTCTGGAATATTCTGTTATGGGAGATCAGGTTCAGGATGAAAAACTGAGTATTGTTACCCAGGGACTTGCAATTGACAGAGAGGCTTTTGAGGAGCGCAACAAAGATATCCTGGAACAGAATACATATCCTGAAAATGAACTTCCCTACGGATATACAGAATGGCCGTATGTATGGAATGAAGCGGTTGTGAACAGCGGGGATTCCTGCACCACACAGGCGTCAAAATTCCAGTTCCAGGCAGCCGGCGGAGCCCCGGGATATACATGGAGCCTGGAAGAGGGAATCCTTCCCGAAGGACTGACACTGAATGAAGACGGCACCATTGATGGAGTCCTTACTGAGGAGACCGGAGAATATCCGATCACAGTAAAGGTAACAGATGCAGATGGAAATACCGCGTTGAAAGAGACCAAACTGATCGTCAAAGAACGTCCGAATAAGTGGTTTGAAGAAGGAAGAATGTCAGCATTGACTCACTGTATCGGATCCTATAACTTTGAGATTGATCCCAATTATTCGCTTGACACATGGGCAGAGAGAGCGAAGGACGCGGGAATGAACATGCTGTCCGTTGAAGCGGCTTTTGAAACTTATTACTGGCCAGCTCCATCATGGGAAGCAGCGAAACATCTTGTTGACGAGAAGAATTTGGAAGAAGTTGACGGAAAGCTGCAGCCCAAAGATGGTCTGACAGAAGCAGTAGAGGCGGTCAAGCGTCATGGCATGAAACCGGGATTCTATTATGGATTCAGCCATGGACTTCCTGGAGCAAATTCACTGGCAGCGAAGGATGTAGAAGATTTGATTATCCGCTATGATCCGTATTATTTCTTCCTTGATACGAATGTAAACTTAAATAAAAACTCGGATATCCGCTGGTCAATCATACACAGTTACAATGATCATATTCTAATCCAACACAACGACAGGAGTTATGCAGGTGATAATGACTTGGGAATCTACGAAGCCGGGGAATATTTCCGGATGCCGTATACATCTGGCGGGTACTGGGAAAACAACATGAAGAACCAGACATATAAGTATAATGTAGAAGAAATCTGGAGACATCCTGTAATTAAAGATTTTGATGCATGGTCACAGTATCACGGTGGAGCGATGCGTGATGACTGGCGTATGTTTGCAAGATCAATTATAGGAGACATCGGACATGGATTTGTAACGAACTATGATCAGATGGTCATTAACGAACGCGGGGAAAAGTATCCGCAGAATATTAAGAATGATACAGTAGAGAGCCATTTGTCGCTCTATCCACTCATGAACCAGGAAATGATGTCTATCCGCAATGGCTTTAATAACTGGATTCAAAATGAGAAGGGTTCTGACTTAAGAGAAAGTCTCTATGGCACTTATCCGTATACATTTGACTATGAAAAGCAGGAAGGCTGGCATGACGATCCGGAACTTGCTTTCAAATACGGCGAAGGTCCGGAATGGGGATATGTAGTGAGCCGTGACCAGTTCGTATACATGCACATGATCGAGAACAAGATCGAAGGCAAGAGCAAGACAGGATTCACGGGTCAGGATACGGTAAAAGCAGGACCGTTTGACTATGAGGTCACAGACGTAGAATGGATGAACGAAGCCAAGAAGCTTGAATTCGAAGAGACGACCGGTGATGTAGAAGGGAAATATTACTACAATATCAAGATGGACGGCGTGACAGCAGACCCGATTGATACAGTCATCAAGATCACAACAGCAGATCCGGAGAGAGAATTCGAACTCACAAGCGTGAAGCTGTACAGCAGCCAGCAGGAAGACAGCCTGAATCAGCTTCAGCTGAGCGCAGAGGCATATCTGAATGATTATCCGAATGTACTGGCAAATGCAGCACTTACTTATACATCAAGTGATGATTCTGTAGCGTCTGTCAATGAAGACGGACTCGTCACAGCAGGAAATGACGGAAATGCAGAGATCACAGTCAGTGCAGAATATGATGGAGTCACGAAAACAGATACCTATCCGGTAGCAGTAAAAGACGGAAAGATCCATGCGGACCTGGCTCTGATTGGAGCAGTGCTCAACGTGGACGGGCTGGAAGTGTTCGGCAAGTTCGGAACAGAGCGCAGCCTTCCGGTTACTTTACAGGGACGTACAGAAAAGGGCGGAGCAGTTGATCTGTATCATGCAGACAATGTCACATGGCACTTTGGAACAGCAGATGCAAAAGCGCAGGTGACAGAGACAGATCTGTCCGACTTGATGACTCTGGAAAATAACCAGATTGTGTTCAAACGCGGTGTGGATGAGCGTACGGACGTTGCAGTATGGGCAGATGTCGAGGTCGGCGGACAGACATATACAACCAACAAGATGTTCATGTGGCTGTCTCCAAGCAGTGAGCTGAGCGCTGGAATCCTACCGGAAGCAAGCAGCGGCCAGGATACAGCAGCCAATGTGACAGACGGAATCATTAATAATGATGATGGTACAGACAGCTCGAAGTGGACGCCGGATGCGGATGATGACAATCCGAGCCTTGTATTTGAACTGGATAAGGAATCCCAGATTGATTTTGTGACTGTATACTATAACAACGGATTTGTACGTTATCAGAATGCGCCGAAAGCTGTGCAGGTGCAGATCAGCAGCGACGGAGAGACTTGGAGCGAACCGATCAGCGGAGATGTTCCTGAGAACGGCAAAACGATCTACAACTGGGAAGATGATGTCTATTCCTATGATGTGGGAGCAGAAGGAAAGTATGTTAAATTAACGTTCCCGGGCGGAGCTCAGGGCGATGTTATGGATATACTGGAAGTCCAGGTGAAAGGTTCCTCTGAATCTGCAGAGGCACCTGTCAGCAAGAAGACGCTGGAGTACTTCTTAAACGAGGCAAAAGAGTATCAGGCAAATGGCGCTGTGGATGATTGTGTAGAGTCAGTTAAGAAACTCTTTGAAGAAGCAATCACAGAAGGCGATGCAGTGATGGCTGATGCAGATGCTACTTATGAAGAAATACAGAATGCAGCAATGAAGCTGATGCTGGCGATCCAGGCATTGGATATGAAGGCAGCAGATAAAACAGATCTTCAGATGGCGGTAGATCTGGCAAACGGAATCGACCTGAGCAAATATGTGGAAGCCGGACAGGCAGAGTTTACTCAGGCACTGGAAGCAGCGAACGCAGTACTTGCAGATCCGGATGCAATGCAGGAAGAGACAAATGCAGCGTGGGATGCACTTGTAACTGCTATGAGCAACTTAAGACTGAAAGCGGACAAATCCACACTGGAAGATCTGATCAACAGCGTGAAGGATGTGGATCTGAGTCAGTACACAGAAGAAAGTGTAGCAGTATTCAGATCAGCGCTTGCAAAGGCAGAAGCAGTGATGGCAGATGAGACGCTGTCCCAGGATGACCAGAAGACAGTGGATGCAGCAGTACAGGCACTGGCAGACGCAAAGGAGCAGCTGCAGCCAAAAGATACTTCCGCCGGAGATGGAAACAACAATAGCGGAACAGACAACAGTGGAAACGGAAGTGCAAATACAGGAAATTCTGGCGCATCAGATGCACCAAAGACCGGAGATACAACGATGCCGTTCGCGATGCTGGCACTTGCAGGACTGGCAGCCGGGACCGGAGTGGTTACTTTCCGGAAAAAACATAATCGTTAAAAATTAAGTTAAAAAAGGAGACAGGATTGAAGCGCAGGGCTTTTTTCCTGCCTTCTTTTTTATGATATGTTGAAAAATTTTATGGATGTATGATTATTTAATAAAAACTACAATATTTGAAATTGAAGAAAAAAAAGTAAATTAATATAATAAAATTAACTATAAATCCCCTGATAATCGAAAGAAATTTATGAAAATTATATTAAAGATAATAGGATAAGGAGGATGAAAAAACTTTAAAATCAAAGGAATTTTGGGGAGCAGAAAAAAGGAGGATGAAAAAGTATATAAAAAAACTCAAAAAATGGCAATAAAAACGGCAAATAGCCACATATAAGAGAAACTTAAAAAATAATAAAGGGCATGTATAAAAGTATGTGCTGCTCTTTATAAGGAAGGAGAGAACTTTTAGTGAAGATAAAACGAATTTCTACGATGGTATTGGCTTCAGCTCTTATACTGACTTCAATCTCACAGGGGATTCCTGTGTATGCAAAAGAACTGAGTACAGGGATCATGAATGGAATACAGACGGAATCCACAGATTCGGCTGACGAGAAGACAAAGAGTGTAGAGCTTCCTTTTAATGATGATTTTAATTCATACGAGGCAGGCGCAGCTGATCTGGATAAGATGCCGAATTATAAGGATCTTAAGGAAGTTTCGGTTGTGGAACTTGAAGAGGGGAACAATGCGGTTCAACTCAGTGAAAAAGGGTATTTTGCACTGGATATCAAAAAGGCTGACAAGCAGTTACAATTTGACTTTCAGTTTGATGCTCCCTATGAAAGCTGGGGCGGAATATATGTCAAAATGTATAAAGGAGAGGCAGACAGAGATGATTATTACTTTTCTCTGAATCCCAATTATTCCAGCAAAATGATTATTTCCAATGGGGATTCAAACCTGGCGAAAAATACGACAAAAGAGATGGCTGCGAATAAATGGTATACGTGTAAAGCTGTTTTGTCAGGAAAAACAATGGCTGTTAAGGTATGGGAAAGAGGAACGGAAGAACCGGAAGGATGGGATCTGACTCATACGGGTCAGGGTATCACATTTGATGAGGAAAGCGGGTATTTCCGCTTTGAAGTGGATCCCAAAGGTGCGGGCAATCATACGCAGATTGATAATCTGTCCATCGGAGAAATTGAAGGAAAATATTGTGCGAGTGTAAATGCTGTGTCAAATGATGAGACAATGGGAACAGTGACAGGCAGCGGGCAATATATTATCGGAGCAGAGGCAGTTGTAACAGCAGAGCCGGCAGAAAATATGAAATTTGTTGATTGGCGCGACGAAGAGGGGAATGTGGTAAGTACAGATCAGAGTTACACATTCACAGTAACAGGTGATTGTAAATTTACAGCCAATTTTAAAGAAAATGAGCTGATGCTGGAGTCCTTTATGGCTTCCGGTCTGACGGAGCTTGCAGAGATTGACAGCGAGAATAAAACTGTAAATCTCCGTTTTGCATCAGATGTTGATCTGTCAGAAGTATATCCTTATTTTTATTGTAAAGACAGCTTTAAACCTTCTGTGGAGCCATACGAGCGAATGGATCTGAGCAAAGGCGACGTTACGTTTAACGGATGGACGATCCATGCAGAGCAGAACAGCCTTATGTCGGAATTCTATGTTGACGCAAGGAAAGGAAATGACGAAAATGACGGACTTTCCGAGAAGAATGCATTCCGTACGATCGAGCGTGCGCAGGAAGCGGTAAGACAGATTAAAGACTGGACAGGAGATGTTGTGATTCATCTTGCAAAAGGCGAGTTCAACCTGGCGGAAACTCTGGAATTTAATGCAGAGGATGGAGCACCGAAAGGGTATTCTGTCCTTTATAAAGGAGAAGGCGCGGGCAATACAAGGATTACAAGCGGTGTCAAATTAAAGGGCTGGGAGCCGAGTACAGATGTTCCGGGAGTTGAAGGCGTTTATGAAGTTTCTGTTCCGGAAGGTGTGGAGTATTCCAGAGATCTCTATGTGAACGGAGAGCTCGCAGATCTGGCGCAGGGGTCTTACAATTCGGGTGAAATATCCAACCGCATTGATACGGCGACAGGCGGTGCATTTAATGGATATACAATCACCGGCGGGCTTACAGAAATGAAGAACTGGAGGAATAAGAGCGATATCGAATTCGTTTATGATGTGAAATGGACAAGCAATATTCTTCCGGTTCAGGATGTGGTTGAAGAAGATGGCACGACAAAGATACTTATGGTTCCGGAGCCGTTTGAGCAGTCACGTGTCAAACTGAATTGCAATCCAAACAAGCCTTCGTATATTCAAAATGCTTTTGAACTGCTTGATGAAGAAAACGAATGGTATTTTGACAGAGAAGCACAGAAGATTTATTATATTCCGGCAGAGGGTGAAGATCCGGATGATATGAATATTGTTATTCCTACGTTGGAAAAGCTGGTAGAAGTCAAAGGGGAAGGTCAGAATAAAGTTTACGGACTGGGATTTGAGGATATTGGTTTTTCATATACTTCTTATCTCAGACCACATATTATGGGACAGATCGAACTCCAGGCAGGGTTTGTTTATGATCCGGATATGAAAGCAAAGCAGGATCATGATAACTATATAGCTCCTCCGGGTGCCATCGAAGCAAATTATGCCGAAGGAATGCGGATAGACGGATGTGTTGTATCCGGAATCGCGGCTGCAGGCCTGAATTATGAAGTAGGTATGGTGGCAAGTACGATAACGGGAAGCCGTTTCCAGCAGATCGGTGCAGCGGGAATCCAGGTCGGCGGCGTTCGTGTCCGTGATGCACAGCCATTCTCAGAAGTGACTTATGAACAGGGCGTTCTCAATGAACACGCAGGGGCAGATCCGGATCGTGTTACAGAAGACATTCTCGTTATGTCCAATGTTGTGGATACAGTAGGAGTCAGCTTTAAAGGAAGTATTGGCATCTGGGCAGGATATATACGGGATTATACGCTGGCTCATAACGAGATCAAAAACATAGCTTATAGCGGAGTATCCGCCGGCTGGGGCTGGGGATACTGGGATGAAGGCGGAAGAACGGACCGTCCATATTACCACTTTGACACTCCGACTATACAGGAGAGGTATGTATTTGAAAATAATGATATTTCCAGCTGTATGCAGCGCCTGAATGATGGTGGTGCGATCTATACTTTATCCAATATGCCGGGATCGATTATTCGCGGTAACTATATCCATGACGTACCCAATCCATATGGAGCGATTTATCTGGATGAAGCCACAGGCGGATTTATTGATATTTCAGAGAATGTAGTATTTGATGTTTACAGTCCATATTTTTATCATGATGTAGGATATCCGGCAAGGAGACAGGAGTGTCAGGATGCTCAGCATGATAACTTCTTTACAAACGGTGCTCCGGAAAATCCGGATGATCCTTTGCTGGTGGAAATTCAGAGTAATGCCGGTACGATAGAATCTATGACTCCGCCGGAATTTAGCGGGAACATACCTGAAGATCCTGTCAGCAAGACGACATTGGAATATTTCTTAAATAAGGCAAAAGAACATCAGGCTAATGGGGATGTAGACAGCTGTGTAGAATCTGTTAAGAAACTTTTTGAAGAAGCAATCGCAGAAGGCGAAGCAGTGATGACAGATCAATATGCTACATACGAAGAAGTACAGGATGCAACAATGAAGCTGATGCTGGCGATTCAGGCAATCGATATGAAAGCAGCGAATAAGACGGATCTTCAGATGACAGTGGATCTGGCGAACAGTATTGATCTGAGCAAATATGTGGAAGCCGGACAGGCAGAGTTTACTCAGGCACTGGAAGCAGCGAACGCAGTACTTGCAGATCCGGATGCAATGCAGGAAGAGACAAATGCAGCGTGGGATGCACTTGTAACTGCTATGAGCAACTTAAGACTGAAAGCGGACAAATCCACACTGGAAGATCTGATCAACAGCGTGAAGGATGTGGATCTGAGTCAGTACACAGAAGAAAGTGTAGCAGTATTCAGATCAGCGCTTGCAAAGGCAGAAGCAGTGATGGCAGATGAGACGCTGTCCCAGGATGACCAGAAGACAGTGGATGCAGCAGTACAGGCACTGGCAGACGCAAAGGAGCAGCTGCAGCCAAAAGATACTTCCGCCGGAGATGGAAACAACAATAGCGGAACAGACAACAGTGGAAACGGAAGTGCAAATACAGGAAATTCTGGCGCATCAGATGCACCAAAGACCGGAGATACAACGATGCCGTTCGCGATGCTGGCACTTGCAGGACTGGCAGCCGGGACCGGAGTGGTTACTTTCCGGAAAAAACATAATCGTTAAAAATTAAGTTAAAAAAGGAGACAGGATTGAAGCGCAGGGCTTTTTTCCTGCCTTCTTTTTTATGATATGTTGAAAAATTTTATGGATGTATGATTATTTAATAAAAACTACAATATTTGAAATTGAAGAAAAAAAGTAAATTAATATAATAAAATTAACTATAAATCCCCTGATAATTGAAAGATATTTATGAAAATTATATGAAAAATAATATGAGGAGGATAAAAAATTTAAAAATCAAAGGAATTTTGGGGAGCAGAAAAAAGGAGGAAGGAGAGAAATGTCGGCTTATGAATATGCCCAGGCTAATGATTTCATTTACCGGTTATATAAAAAATACGGGAAAGGTTTGGAATATGAGGAGTGCCGTGGTATGGGCTTCCTGGAATATGCAGAGGTAAGGCGACGATATACTGATATATATAATACAGAATATCTGTGGCTTTATGCCGCCGAGCGCATTATTGATGTGTTCAGCGAAGCGCGGGCGATAAGGAATGAGAAAATCCGATTGGAAGCCACACTGTCGTTAAATCAGTGCATCGGGGAATCTTGGGAACCTGTATATACGTTTCTTCCGTCTAAAAAGAATAATTTTGATCGGTCTGTATGTTTGTGGTTTGATATGAAACAGCTTGAAAAAACGGACTATCAGATCTTGTGCGGTTTGTATTGGGGAGAGGATGACTGGGAATTGATCAACCGGTTAAGGATAACAACAGACGAATATTTTGAACGGAAATGTATATTGAGGGAAAATCTGCGGGACTATCTGGAGGAATGGATATAGAAGAGATCCAGAAGGAGAAAAGGATGTCGAAATATAGTTATGGGAACAGCAGAAAATGCGTGATGACGCCATCCTGAAGTTACTTGCAGAAGCAAACGAGTCCGGGGAAATCTGCAAATATTCGGAAGAACAGATCCTGGCGGCTCAGCAGCAAAATGCTAAAAATAAAATCAATCATTTGTATAATGAATTGATTTTTCCGATCACCAACAATATTCTTTATCTGATCTATTCGCTTGCAACCCTGATTATCATGCCATTTATATATGCGGGCGGGGAAAGCGGCGCAGAGCTGGGAGCGGTGGCAGCGTATTTTCTGGTCTTTTCAGTGGCGATTGTATTAGCTGCTGTCGAAAAGTATGTAAAAAACAGGCCGGAAGGTAAAGAAAAATGGCCCAAAGGGTTTCAAAAATTTTCTAATAATACATTTGCGCTTAACTATATGTTGACATCGATCGGATATATGCTGGCGCTGTCGGGCGGAGTGGATTCTTCTGTTGTGGCTGCACTGCTGATCAAAGCAATTGGCAAGCAGTTGGTGTGTGTGCATGTAAATCACGGTCTGCTCCGAAAGGGAGAGCCGGAACAGGTGGTTGAGGTATTCCGTAACCAGATGGATGCAAATCTGATCTATGTGGATGCTATTGACCGCTTTCTCGACAAGCTGGAAGGTGTGGAGGAGCCGGAGCAGAAGCGCAAGATCATTGGTGCAGAGTTCATCCGTGTATTCGAGGAAGAAGCAAGAAAACTTGAAGGGATTGAATTCCTGGCACAGGGCACAATCTACCCGGACATCCTGGAAAGTGACGGTGTGAAAGCGCATCACAACGTAGGCGGGCTTCCGGAAGACCTGCATTTTGAACTGGTCGAACCGTTGAAGCTGCTTTTCAAGGACGAGGTCCGCGTTGTGGGCAAGGCGCTCGGACTGCCGGACGGTATGATTTACCGTCAGCCGTTCCCGGGACCGGGACTCGGAGTGAGATGTCTTGGCGCGATCACGCGTGACCGTCTGGAAGCAGTGCGCGAGTCTGACGCGATCTTGAGAGAAGAGTTTGCAAAGAATGGTCTGGAAGGCAAGGTATGGCAGTACTTCACTGTGATCCCGGATTTCAGATCCGTAGGTGTGAAGGGCGGCAAGCGCTCCTTTGAGTGGCCGGTGATCTTAAGGGCAGTGAATACGAAAGACGCGATGACTGCAACGGTTGAGGACGTGCCGTTCTCCCTGCTGCAGCACATCACAGAACGGATCACAAAAGAGGTGCCGGGCGTGAACAGAGTGTGCTTTGATCTTACGCCAAAGCCGACCGGGACGATTGAATGGGAATAAAATAAAGCGCAATAAAAATCCACTGTACCGTTCCTTCTGTACAGTGGATTTTCAGCTTATTCCATCCATTGGCTTACCCTCCTTATTAAATTGATATCTATCTGAAACTATTTTTTCAAATAGTGTTTTCCGTTTGTAAATTAATATCCCATTGGACTATACCTCTTTTCTTCTATATTTTCAGGATTAAAATTAAGTTTTTGGTGGTCCGTCCTCCTTTTCTTTTGATGTATTTATAATACCTCAGAGGGTTGAAAATGTCAAGCTAAAATCAGATAAAAATATATAAAAATCATAAAAAACTGAAAATTAAATTCTAATAACACGAATAATTAAAAAACAAAAGCGCTGGATAAATGGTTAATAACAGGCAGCGCGGCGTTGAGAGAAAGCTTTCTCAGCTTATAAATAGCTTATAAACAGGATAATGGCAGGATAGGGGCTTGGGAAAGGGGATATACAAATCCTGTGTATAAAGTTATACTGAATGAGACGAAGAAAATATGCAGAGGGATGAATGTGAGAAGAAAAGTTTTTTTGGTACTGACGATTTTATGGATGGTTTTGATATTTGCATTTTCTGCGCGTTCGGCAGAGGTATCATCAGAGGACAGCAGGAGCGTAGGGCTCCTGATCGGAGAGCTTTTTATACCAGGTTTTGAGGAACAGTCTGCAGAGGCGCAGAACAAATTTGCAGAAAAAGTGGATCATCCGGTAAGAAAGGCAGCCCATGCATCGGAGTATGCGCTGCTGGGACTGCTGACAGCGGGCGCTTATATCGCGGGGGGAGCCGCTGATATGGGGAATGGGAATGAGAAAAAGAAAGCGGATACCAACAGCAAAAAGAGGACGTCCATCAGCAGAGGGATATTGATCCCCTGGGTGATAACCACGGCGTATGCAGCGACAGACGAGATGCATCAGTTGTTTGTACCGGGGCGCAGCGGGCAGGTCTCAGACGTGCTGCTGGACAGCGCGGGGGCGATAGCCGGACTGGCGTTACTGGGAGGGATCCGGTTTTTGGTACAGAGGAGAAGGGAAAATGACTGTAAATGAACTGAATGAGAAATTTGAATTTCGGGATATCCGCCCAGAAGAGGCGGGGCAGGCGGCTGAGATCGAACAGATCTGCTTCCCGCCGAATGAGGCGTGCACAGAGAAAATGATGCATGAGAGAGTGGCGGCAGTCCCCGATCTGTTCCTGGTGGCAGCAGACAGAGTGACAGGAAGGATTGCCGGATTTTTAAATGGCCTTGCCACGGGTGAGCAGGTGTTCAGAGATGAGTTTTTTACAGATGCAGGGCTGCATGAACCTCAGGGGGAGAACATTATGCTTCTTGGCCTGGATGTGCTGCCGGAGTACCGCAGGCAGGGACTGGCAAGCGAGATCATGCGGCAGTATAAGCGGCGGGAAGCCCGGCGCGGCAGGAAGAGGCTGATCCTGACCTGTCTGGGAAACAAGGTGGGGATGTATGAGAAGATGGGCTTTCAGGGATCACGGCATCTCTGCATCCGGCTGGGGCGGTGAAGAGTGGCATGAGATGAGCTGTGTATTGGACATGAGCAATAGTTAATTTTATATACTGCCAACATAATGCCTGCTCAATTGTGAAAAGTGTCCTGGTCTGTTATGCTGAAATCAGCAAAGGCCGATGCGTGATCATTAAAAGAGGAGGCGCTGTATATGCAGATTGGAGAGACGATACGGAAATACAGAAAAGAAAGGAACATGACGCAGGAGGAAATGGCAAAGCGGCTGGGCGTGACACCGCCGGCTGTCAATAAATGGGAGAACGGGAATTCTTACCCCGACATCATGCTTCTGGCGCCCATCGCAAGGCTGCTGGATATTTCGGTGGATACGCTGCTGTCTTTTCAGGGAGAGCTGACCGATGAAGAGATCAGGCAGATCATGAGTGAAGCTGATGAAAAATTTAAAAATCATTCTTATGAAGAAGCATTTACATTTATCAGAAAAATGCTGGAGAAATACCCGAATTCCGAGCAGTTGGCATGGCAGCTGGCATTGATGCTGGATGCACACCGTATTTTCGGGGAAGTGAAGGATCCGGAGCAATATGACCTGTTTATTACGGAGTGCTATACCAGGGCGCTGGAAAGCAAAAACGAAGATATCCGGTATAAAGCTGCTGAGTCGTTATATAATCTCTGGCTGAGAAAAGAGCAGTACGAAGAGGCGGAAAAGTGTCTGGAATATATGTCCCGGCAGAATCCGGAAAGAAAACGGATGCAGGCGCTTGTTTTCGGGAAAACAGGGCGTGTGCAGGAGGCATACAGAGCATACGAAGAGCTTTTGCTTGCTGATTATCAGATGATCAGCATGATCTTTAACAGCATGTATATGCTTGCGGTCCGGGATGAAGACATGGAAAAAGCGCGCTATTACGTGGAAAAGCAGGCTGGGCTGGCGAGGCTTTTCGAGATGGGAGAATATTATGAGATTTCGGGAAGACTTGACCTTGCCATCGTGGAAAAAGATGAAAAGACAGTAGCGGATACGGCGGAAAAGATGCTTTTCAGTGTTGAAAGGATCAGAGATTTTACTGCTTCACCGCTGTATGGGCATTTGACGTTTAAAGAAGCGGAAACTGATCTTACGGCAAAGATGAAGCAGAACCTGCTCCGGTGTTTTAAAGATGAAGACGCATTCGGGTTTATGAAGGAGAATGTCCGCTGGAAGAAGCTGATGGAGAATCTTTAAATTTGCGGGCGCTTTTTGCGAGAAAGATGCTTCGGATCATGAGAAAAGGATCAGATGTACAGGATAGGACCAGAGGCACAGGATAGAACAGAAGCTTTCCTGTGCCTCGCCTGCATATGGGAAAAACAGAAATATTGAAAGTGTAAAAGCATTATGTTTTAAAACCGGATCCCTGTCTGGCGTCTTACTTCATCCAGCACCCGGATCGTGCCCAGGGAATATTTCAGATATTTGTGATCCACTTCTTTCTTTTCAATCAGTTTTAAAAATTCCTGAATTTCAAAAATCATATTGTTTTTCGCAGGTGTATAGGGCAGCTTTTCGATAGTCCCGCCTGTCAGCGTGTCGCGTGCACTTTCTCTGAGGCGGAGGCTCACTGACTCCGGCTTACTGATGTAGTCGATCATGATCGAACCGTCCTCTCCCTGAAGGACACTGGGGGTTACGGAGACAGCGATTTTTGAGTATACGGCTTCTGCTGTCATATCCTCATATTCCATGAGTACAATGCCGCTCCCATCGAAACCGTTTGATAATTTTGTGGAAAATGCTTTTACATTTTTCGGGGCTCCGAAAAGGCGCACCAGCGAATGGATACAATAGACACCGATATCCATGACCGCAGCGTTTCCGAGCTCCGGATTGAAAGCGTTTTGGATGATGCCTTCCCGGAAGCTGTCGTAGCGGCTGGAATACTGGCAGAATTCAAAAGTGGTGCGGCGGAGTTTCCCGATCCGCGGGAGATTCTGTTCGATCAGGTCATAGGCGGGATCAAAGTCCGGGCGCATTGCCTCCAACAGGACTACGTTATTTTGGCGGGCGCAGTCGATCATGGAACGGACTTCCTGCTCATTGACCGCCATGACCTTTTCGCACAGCACATGTTTTTTGTGGTTCAGAGCCTTGAGCGTCTGAGCGCAGTGCGCGAAATTAGGGGATGCAACATACACCGCGTCCAGGCCGGAGTCCAGGAACTCATCGTAGTCTGTATATACCTGGGGAATGCCATGCCTGGCGGCGAAAGCATCCCCGGTTTCCTGCTTCCGGGAATAGACTGCAAAGAGCTCTGCGCCGGGTACCTGGGCTGCTGCTGCGCAGAAGTCATCGCTGATAAAGTTTGTCCCGATCATTCCGATTTTCAATGCCATAAAAATGTCCTCCTTTACGGGTAGAGTCTTACCCCTGAGCTTATTTTGCCAGATAGAAAAAGGCTTATATCAGAGCCTTGTATCAGCCACAAGCCCTGTGCGTCAGCAATAGAATGCCTGTGCTGCACGGATCAGATAACCTGTGTCCTCTACGCCTGCTGTCTCGTATGGCGAGTGCATGGCGAGCTGAGGCAGCCCGATGTCCACGGTGTTAAGGGCGACCTGTGTGTTGGAAATGTTACCAAGCGTGGAACCTCCTGCCATGTCCGAGCGGTTGGCAAATGTCTGGACCGGCACGCCCGCTGTGTTACAGAGGTCCCGGAACATTGCGGCTGATATGCCGTCCGTGCAGTATTTCTGATTTGCATTAAATTTGAGTACAATGCCGCCGTTCAAATAAGGTCGGTTGGATGGGTCCGCCTTGTCCGGATGGTTGGGATGGACTGCATGGGCATTGTCCGCGGAGAGCATAAAGCTGTCTGCCAGATGGATCAGATAATCCTCCCGTGTGTAACCGAGACTGCTGTGTATCCGCGTGAGCGTATCGTAAAGGAAGGTGGATGCGGCGCCCTGTTTGGTCGTGCTGCCCACTTCCTCACTGTCCAGTATGCAGTATACGGCAAGATGGGAGGTTTTCTTTCCTCCAAGAAAGCCCTTCAGAGAGGCAAAGGCACACTGGAGATCATCCAGGCGCCCGCAGGAGATGAACTCCTCCGAAGCTCCCCAAATGCTTGCCTTCTGTCTGTTATAGAGAAAGAGGTCATGGCCCAGGATTTCATCTTTCTCAACTCCGGCGGCGTCGGCGATCATCTTCATAAAGGTCCCTTTTGCCGTGAGGCTGCCGTAGAGAGGGAGCATATCTTTCTGGGCATTGTATTTATAGCCGTTGTTAGCCTCCCGGTTCATATGGATGGCAAGATTCGGGATCAGCAGGAGATCCCGGTCTATATTGACCAGTCGGGAGCAGAGCCTGCCCTGGCGGTCTTTTACAATGACCCGGCCCGCCACAGAGAGAGGGCGGTCCAGCCAGGGAGCGCAGAGCATTCCCCCGTAGCGCTCCACGTTCAGCCGGATATAGTGTCCGTCGGTTTCCAACTCCGGGTTTTCCTTGACCTTAAAAGCAGGAGAATCACTGTGGCTGGCGATGATGCGCATACTGTGGAATCCAGCCTTCGGAATCGTGAACGCGATCAGCGAAGCGTCACTGCGCGTGACAAAATAACCGCAGCCGGGGCGGAGCGTCCATTTTTGATTCTCGTGTAATTGTATGAATTGTTTTCCCGAAAGGATATTTTTTATATTGTTTATGGCATGGAAACAACAGGGGCTGGTTTCCAGAAATTGAGTGAGTTCAGGTAAAAATGAATGCGGCATAAGAGAAAAACACTCCTTTGTGAGATGATTTTGCGGAAAGGGGTCAGACCCCTCTTCAGAGGGGTCTGACCCCTTTCGTTACTGTTTTCAGAATATAATCTACATACTCCTCTGTCAAGATGAATTTTCTGTATCTTTACTTTCAATCCGCGGATGCGTATACTGGACATCAGAAGGAGCTGATCGTATGAGAGTGTTGATTGCGGAAGATGAGAAAGATTTAAATAAGATTTTGACGGACCGCCTGAAGGCGGAGCACTACAGTGTGGATTCCTGCTATGATGGGCAGGAGACTTTGGATTATCTGGCGAGCGCGGAGTATGATGCCGTGATCCTGGATATTATGATGCCTGTGCTGGACGGGCTGAGTGTCCTGAGGACGATGAGGCGGAAGAATGACAGTACGCCGGTGCTGCTCCTGACGGCTAAAGACAGTATTGAGGACCGTGTGCAGGGGCTGGACGCGGGGGCGAATGATTATCTGGTGAAGCCTTTTGCCGTGGAGGAGCTGCTGGCGCGGATCCGGGTGCTCCTGCGCAGGCCGGCGGAGACGCCGAAGACCTGCTACAGGGCTGCTGACCTGGAGGTGCACATGGATACCCGGAAGGTCCTGCGCGGAGGGCAGGAGGTGAAACTTTCGGGGAAGGAGTTTGCGCTTCTCAGATACATGATACAGAATAAGGGGATCGTGCTGTCCAGGGACCGGCTGGAAGAGCACCTTTGGAACTTTGACTATGCGGGCGGATCGAATGTGATCGATGTGTATATCCGCTATCTGAGAAAGAAGATCGATGAGGGGCATGAGCCGAAGCTGATCCATACGGTGCGCGGAGCAGGATATGTGCTGAGGGATGAAAGCGGAGAATAGAAAAACAGGCGGAATAGAAAAGGAAAAGTGAGAATGGAAAATCGCAGCTGGAGAACAGACGGTAACACAGATGGGAGCTGGCAGGGGAGATGAAACGGATATCTCTGAAATTAAAACTGACATTATTATATACATTTTTTATGGCAATGCTCACATGTGCGGCGCTGGCGATCCTGTTTTCCCTGAGCAGCAGGGAAATTTTATCTTCTGCGCAGTCGCGGCTGGAGCACAGGGTGCAGGAAAGTGTGGATGATCTGGATTATGATGACGGGGAACTGGAAGTGGGATCGGATTTCTATTCCGTCACCAGGGATGTATATCTGTCGCTGTATGACAGCGAGATGTATTTCCTGTACGGGAAGATCCCCCAGGGCTTCGATCAGCAGCCGGAGCTGGCAGAGGGCGTGACCCGGACGGTAAGAGACGGGGCCCGGTCATGGTATGTGTATGACCTGTCCTTCCGACTGACATCTGATTATACGGTGTATGTCCGCGGGATAACGTCTGTGGCAGATGCGGAGGAGAGTTTTACGGTCACGCTGCGTTTCGCAGTGATCCTTCTGCCGCTGATGGTGCTGGCGACGGCGGTGATCGGATACCGTTTTACAAGACGGACGCTGCTCCCGGTGCGCAGGATCACATCCACTGTGCGTGAGATCCGGGCGGATGCGGACCTGTCCAGGCGGATCGGTCTGGCTGGTCAGGACGGGGGAGCGGATAAAAAGAGGGCGAGCAGGGATGAGATCTATACCCTGGCAGCGACATTTGATGATATGCTTGGCGAGCTGGAAAAAGTATTTGACAGGGAAAAACAGTTTACGTCAGATGTCTCACATGAACTGCGCACTCCGGTAGGCGTGATCCTTGCCCAGTGCGGGGAAATGCTGAGGGATCCGTCCCTTTCGGAAGAGCATCAGGCGGAGGTCAGGCTGATCCAGAGAAAGGCAAAGGGCATGGCGGATATGATCTCCCAGCTTTTATTCCTGTCGCGGGCGGATCAGGGCAGGCAGCCGCTGAGCCGGGAGCTGATCGACCTGAGCGGGCTTACGGAAATGACCGTGGAGGAAGGGCAGCTGCTCGCGGATTCCCAGAGGCGGGGGATCCGGATCGAGTCGGAGATCGAACCGGGGATCGAGGCATGGGCGGATGAAACTCTATATATCAGGATGCTTGTCAATCTGATCTCAAATGCAGTGCGGTATAGTTTTGACAATGGGACCGTAACTGTGGGGCTGAAAAGAGAGGGTGCAAATGTAGTCGGGACTGTCATGGATCAGGGAACAGGGATACCGGCGGATTCGCTGCCCCATATTTGGGAGCGCTTCTACCGGGCAGACAGTTCCAGGACAGGAGAAAACCATTCCGGGCTTGGGCTTTCCATGGTGAAGTGGATCGCGGAGGCGCACGGGGGGAGTGTGTCAGTGACGAGCCGGCCAGGGGAAGGAAGCACATTTACATTCCGGCTCCCGGCGGGAAAAAGAGAAGAAAATTGAAAAAATCCGAATTT
>ERZ1643246.1164-NODE-1164-length-29628-cov-9.729483_pt1 | contig 29628 bp, 27 predicted proteins | sample MGYA00579265_ERZ1643246 | MGnify/ENA primary metagenome ERZ1643246 (study PRJEB29033, sample SAMEA4952261) | chicken gut metagenome | biome: Broiler Chicken; feature: Gastrointestinal Tract; material: Caecum | place: Ireland | collected 2018 | study: Broiler...
ATTCATGGTACTGTTATCAATTCAGATACTGTTCCGTGAATAATTTAGGTTAAATTAAAGGGAAGGGCATTTCTATGCCCTTCCTGGTACTTATTATTATACATATTGATGGGTTATCCACTTTTTATGAGCTTTTTGGAAATCTCCTTTATCAATCATTTCGGCTGCCGTAATCAAATCCATTATTGAAATATAGTTTTCATTAACCATGATAATTCCTGTATGATTATCTTCTACTGTCAGAACTTCCAATTGTCCTTCAGGTATATTTTCCTTTTCCCATTTGTTAATTTTTCGAACAGCCTCCGCCCTTTTTAACTTTTCATTATCCTTACTTATATCGTTATTATCTTTGTTTCTACGATAGGCTTCAACATCTGCTTTATAGTATCCCTCATGTTTACTTCCCACAATACTGATTGTTCCCGCCAGATCTGTGAGCATTGATAATTCTTGAATAAATTCTTCATAGCTCAGTTTTTTACACAGGGCCCCTACTTGTTTCCATATTGTTTCATCAGCTTTATAGGCTTCACGATTATCGTAGAGTTGTGCATGATCATAATCCTCGCCGAGCTCTTTAGAATAGATCACCCCGTAAAATCCATTAATTTTATCATTATAATTATTGTTCATAGCTTTTCTCCTTTGTTTTATATTTTTTCTGTTGTTTATCTCTTATTGAGATGACTATAGTATAGCAGCTTGTATTTCATTAATAAATGTTTTATAATAAAAATATATTTCAATTTATTTTATGTAATAACTGAATTATAATAAAGAAAAAATTAAAATATTTTCAATTTATAAAAATAATATTATATATATATTGGGTGAATATTATGGAAAATACAACATCAGAAAAATTTTATGAAGAACCAAAATACAAAAACAGAAATGGTAAACTTTATCGGAAACCGCTGTACTATCGACAAACTGTACCTTTTTTCGGACATGACGGCCCCTGCATATCAAAATCTGATATACTAAAACATGCACGAGGTATCATCGAACCCATTTCCTTCATCCGGGAGTCTGTTTATATGTTACCTCGTGAACATACAGTTCGATCTACTGTGTATACTTATATGAAAATATTTCCAGAAACCACTATGTCTGAAATTTTTCATTCAGCCTTTGAGTTTCGTATAGACGAAAAGTATATCACCTATGAAATATGTTATAAAAATCACATTTCCAACACTCTACTAAGTCAGATTTTGAAAAAGATTAAAACTGGTGAAGAACTACATGTCTCCAAACTATCAGACTTAGGAGGATCCATACGTTCTATATTGTCCAATATTAAAAAAATACGTGACAAGGAAGTCATTCTCCATATAAGCGGAAGCACCAATGTAGACCTTACTTTTAATTTTGCGCCAATCCGTTCATTAAACAGCACTGCAAAAAGATACGATGATACATCTTATAAAATGTTAGATTTCTTTTTAGAAATTTACAAAGGGAATTCCATTTCCTCCGGTACCCCTAAAAAAGCCTCTATACCTGTTACAATAAATGATTTCTCTGATGAATTTCTTAAGTTTTACTATGAATATAACAAAATCAAATCAGAAACAGCTAAACGAATAGGCACAACGATTCAAGACTATTCCAAGCAGATTGGCCTTTCTCAAGCTACAGTATATAAAAAAATTGCTTGGCTTAATGCGCATCCTCTTGAGGTGTCCCAACGATATAAGCATATTAGTGGATTAATCTACAACGAATCGGTTCCCTTTTTAAGGGAAAAGAAGCGAAGGGCATATAACATTTATATGGATTCCCTTAAAGAAAAAGAAGAGCTCTCTTTCTTTAATTATATTGTTGACCTCTCCAAGGAAAAACAAAACATTACCTCTATTGATTACATTGTAGAAAGTCATGTATTTTACTATAAAGTTACCAGTGACACATCTTTAGACGATATTATAAAGTTTTGTAATTATTGCAATGGCTTTCTCTACGAACAGATTGAGATGAAACAAATCCAGGATTACTATAAACTTGCCAAAAAAATTGTGTGGGAATACTCCTATCACTCTAAGGAAGTTTCTTCAAAATTCCGAAAACTGCTTTGCGAAGAGTTTAATGGCTGTAATATGGTCATCCAGAATTTTTCTTCATTAAGTAGATATCCAACTAAATTATTTCATATCATGAAAAAGCTATTTACACATTATGGCCAGTTATGTAGTCCTGGATTAACTATATCCGATATCGATTTTGAATTTTTAAAAGAAATTTTTGAAAATTTAGAAAAAGCTTCTACAGCGTCCAATAAGCCAGAAAAGAGAGGACGTCCACGCTTATCGAGGGATGATTTACCAAAAGATTTTTTCCCCTTTTACACTGAGTATAAGCAGCTGAAAAACAGCCAGAGTCCATTAAATGGTATTGTTGCCAAATATGCCAATCAATCTGGGTATTCCATTAAAACAATCTATGATTGGATTAACCGCGTAGGCCAAAAAAAGCTATGAGTATCATAGCTATATTCCAACTTATAAAGAACTCTGCGGCTTCCTTTTTACTGGTCGTAAAACTCAAGTTCATCAACAGCGGGGATGTTCCCCGCTATTTTTATAATTTCAGGAATGTCAAACATAGAAGGGATCACACAGATATGAAGAAAGTTTTTTATAATCGGTGACACTACAGCCAAAACTTTATTTATCTTACAGATCAACAGTTGCTTAAATCGAAAGGGATGGATGCTTGACAGTTCAAATTTTTAACGACATTCCAGAAAATATCTCCTCTGCACCTCTACAATCATACTGTTCTTCAATGCATGTGTAAGATCAGAAGGCTCATATAGTTCTAAATAATACTATCTATCATTCCCATCAACTTCGCTGCATTCTTCAATTCCTCTGATAAGACTTCTACGTCTTCTACTTGCGATGTAATAAAAGAGGGGAAAAAACTCAAGACAGGCTTTTGACCAGGACAAACGCTAATAGAAAGTTCCTGTATTCTATTATTCTTTATCCTACACTCTGCCGGTAAAGCTCCCAGAGTGTCAGTTTCTACTTCGATTTCAAAATTCCTATACTGATATATGCGGCTCAATAATCCTGTACTTTTGCTTCTTCTCTCCTTAATAAGTTTTAACTCTTGATGAATGCTCATATCTTATTCCTCTTAATCTCTTTCGCCTGCAATTCCAGCAGCATATCGAGATGCCTATCTGCAAATTCCTGGTAATTTTTCTCTAATCTATGGTATTTGGTCAACAATGCCGTATCATCTGTATGCTCTAGTACGCTTAGATCCTCTTGACTATCATCTATCAGCCATGTTTCACTCAAACCATACATTGCTGATAGGCAGTTAATAAGCATCTGCGTAGGACGCACATAACCATTCTCGATGTTCGAATAATTTGCGCGAGTTGTTCCTAATTTTTTGGCGAATTCAGCCTGGGACATACCGTAATACTTTCTTATTGCCTTGATCTTATCAGATATCTGCATTGCATAACCTCCAGTCACTAAAAGCACATTATACACTATTTAACCGAACAGTGTGCTCTAAAGCGGCAAATTTACACTCCAATATTTTAATAATAACAATCAGTCAATTTTCTGTCAATAATTATGTTTTTATAAAATCTTTTTTTTGTATTGACATAATCATTATTTTGATGTAATGTATATATACAATCATTTTTTTGTTTTTTTACAATCATTTTCGAGGAGGTCAATTATTATGACAACAGAACCGATTAGTTACTCCCAGGATTTACCATTTCGTCTCATTACAATGTCAGCAACTGTAATCACACCTCAGCTAATGACAATCCTGCAGGATATTATTGATGCCGCGAGTTGGGACAGTAATCTGCATAGATGCGCATCGCAGACACTCCAACATTGCCAAGACTGTAGCCGTCATTATCTTTTCAACGCCTCAAGGCAATTGGGAATCAATACTGAAACCTTGCTTCTCGCTCAAAATTTATATGGGATTCTGGAGTCGTCGATACTCGCAGCTTCCATCGAAGACAAAATCTCACTGTATCAGACCGTATATCTCACTGCCATTAAGCAGACGGAAAACGATTTGCCTTATAACATTAGCTTGCAAGCCTGCTCCTTCTACCAGCCAAGTATAACGGCAATTTGTAATCGCCAAAACCTCGCAGAAACCATCAATGAGTATTCCGAAGAGATTGAGGCCTGGCTTGATATACAGTTTGCCGATGAATATGATGATTTCACAGGTCAGCCAGATTTTGACCCTATTACAGAACTTATGGTTTCTTTGGAGATGTTAACTGCGCTTTTATCCGGAGGCAGAGAAAATTCATTATAAAGCCCTTGAGCTCCCGCCTCATTAGATTTACAAATTTTCAGAAAATAATAAAACCGCTTTTTCAGGCAAATGTCTATCCTCCTGAAAAAGCGGCTAAGCTATTTAACGCTCTACTCCAATCTGTTTTCCACCACCATTATCCTACTCTACTTAAACAGTGGGTGTTATTGGTATATTATTCTGGCGGGCAAACTCTTTGCGTTCCAAGTACCTTTTTGCCGCTAAAATATTAAAAATGCCTCTTAACTGTTTATCTACAAAATCCTCTACTTTTTTCTGCGAAAGCAACCGTACATTTTTTCTGTTTCCCTCTATCAAATCCAAATATGGTATAAACAGTGAGAGATGTTTCTCTATTAAGTCAAAGTCTGACCATTTACGTCCATTCTCATTTGTTTTAAAAATACCCGTTTCCAATTTAGCATCTGCAAAATGGCTAATAACTTTCAGATCCTTTTTATCCTCCGATCCATTCACTAATACATCCAAAAGGTGCTTAATACTATCGATCTCCCACTGTCCAGACTGAATCAAAAGAAAAAACATTGCTCTAAAATATACTTTTGAAACTTCTCCCTCTTCTGGAAACTTTAACTGCTTATATTTATAATAACGCGTCCCCCTATCAACCTTAGTGATATATACATATTCTTCTGCCAGCATTGGATGTCCCCATCTGAGTTCGTCATCTCTTATAGGCACAAAAGAGAATCCAACATACCGATAGAGAAATTCTACCACCTCTCGGTATGGTTCTCCATATGACTCGTTATATACTAATCTGGCAATCTCATCTAATGTCCGTGGTGTCGGGCCAAATGGGAGTGGTTTGAATTCTACTCCAAATCTAATGGTCACCCATAACTTTAAATCCGCTGCATAGCTCATGACCCTTCTCATTGCCTCCAAACGCTGAATGCCATCATGGACTCTTCCCTCCTTATCAACTGCTATAATTCCTGTATCCGCGCTCCACTTTCCTCTTTCAATGAGATCCACAACCCCTTCAACTGCTGGCTCACATACCTCCGAAGCCATTGGATGCTTATTTTTTAATAGATCTTCAACATTTTCTTTATCTATTAAACCACAATAGAATCCTTCCATCCGTATTTTGCCATCTGCATCTTTAATAAATTCCATAAATTTCTCTCCTTTTCTCTTACTTTTCCTCATAAAATTTTTTGTTAATAGCTTTCTCCAGCATTCCTTAATATCGCTACACTATAATTATATAGTTGGATCTTGATTAATAAAAAATTTTTGTTCTCTTATTCCTCCATCCTATCTTACTTAGCGTTTTTGTAACAAAATCTATGGTTTTCTTGTATAAAATACAGATTAAACTATTTTGCAAAGTAAAATTAAAAGGCAGAAATTTCAAGGAATACGCCAGCAATAAATATATCGGCAAAACATGGGCCGTCCGAAGTGTCAAAAACTAATACAGGACATTGAGCGGACTGATTGCAAAGGGTTATTGTTTATCAGTTTGACCGTTCGGCTCCATACTGGGCTTTGCCAGCATAATAAAGTGTTCATCAATACAATGTTGAGTTTGTAGCCTCTACTGAAAAGCTTAATGTTTCCACACTGATAGATCAGGTTATGCCGAATGTCTACGCCCAACTTGAGCGGGAAATAGTACGGCTATTCCCACAATCAGCAAGGGTTCATGATGAGTTCAAAAGCCCTCTTGCAGGCACTCTTTCTCCCTACTTTTTATTCATATCATGGGGCTTTCTTGGCTATATGGCTATATAGTGCCAGCATTTTTTATTGTCTACTTATCTTTATAGCCCAATATAGTGCATGGCTTTTGTCATATGCCCGAAATTACTTGCACATATATGCCAGGCTCCTTATTTTCTCGGTCTCAATTCCTCGCCATATAGTGCCAGGTTTTCTGCCAGACTTCTACAATTCCATGCATATATGTGCCAGCCTCTTTATTTTCTCCACTTTAATTTCATGCTATATAGTGCTAGGAATCTCTATCATATTAAGGAAAATTACATGCATATATATGCTAGGCTTCTCATTACCTCCATCCTAATTCCTTGCTATATAATGCCAGGATTTTCTACTATCCTCTCATCTTTATAATCCAATATAGTGCATGGATTTCTACCATATGCCCGAAATCCCTCGCAAATATGTGCTAGGCTCTTTATTTCCTCCAGCCTAATTCCATGCCATATAGTGCCAGGAATCTCTATCATATTAAGGAAAATTCCATGCATACATATGCTAGACTTCTCATTGCCTCTTTCCAATTCCTCGCCATATAGTGCCAGGATTTCTAACTTTTCTTCGTCGATACTAGGCCCAGTTCAGGCATCTCTCATATATAACTTATCTAATTTTATATCAAGATAGGCCTGAAAGAAGATCCCTCCAGTAGCTCCATATTTCATTTCCCTTAGGTTTAAATACGCTCTAAATGCTGCTCTTTATTTGCTCCTAATATTTAAATAACTGAAGATTTCTAAACAGCCGTATCATCTTTCTTCGAGATAACAAATACTATCTGATCATATTTTTCCGATGGATCCGCTCTAGGCTACGTCTGCGTAGCTATTTAGCATTGTCGTTTAGGATACCTTTTGGCTCTGCATAACATATTGCATCTATCGATGGCTTGTATGATGTGATTGGTTAATGGATCAGAAGGTTGTTACGATAAAGCTATGAAAAGAAAAAACTGAATAAGATATGTAAAAATAGCGATTGAGAAAATAATTCCATCCTCCTATCGCTTTTCATATAAAAGCTCAGTTTTCTAGCTCTGTAGTTATTACCATTATCGTTTAGGATACCTTCTTAGCTTTGCATAACGCATTGTATTTATCTGTGGTTCAGATGACGTAATTGGTTGAGGAATCAGAAGTTGGCTGCGATAAAGCTATGAAAAGAAAGAACTAGATAAGATATGTAAAAATAGAGAAAAATTAGGAAGTTCAGTATTTCCTATAGCTTTTCATATAAAAACTCAGTTTCCTAACTCATTAGGAATTTTAATTTCCTATAGGCATGTAAATTCGATAACCCTTTCAAACTGGCAAAACATACGTTTGAAGGTTATCGGAAATGCTAAATACAGTCTCAAATATTCTCTCTTTCTGAATTGCATAGAGCTTTACATACCCTACTCCAAAATCGCCTTAAAAGTAAACTATTTAAAAGCCTTCCTCTATCTCTTTGATTCTATTGTTACCTTCCCTTATCTCAAATATTTCTCATAGACGAGGCCCACAACCTGGTCTCCCGCGCTAGGGAGATGTACAGCGCCGCCCTCATAAAAGAGGATGTGCTGGCGGCCAAGCGGCTGATAAAGGACAGAAACCGGAAACTGACCAGGGCCATGGACCGGGTCAACAAGCTGCTTTTGGAGATGAAACGGGAGTGCGATGGCTACGGGCTTTTGGAGAGCGTGGCGCCCCTGGCCCAGGTGTTGGCCGGGATGCAGGGGGAGCTGGAGGAATTTCTGGAGGAGAATCCGGTTTTCGAGGACCGGGAAAGCCTGCTGGAGTTTTATTTTCAGGTGCGGGATTTTCTCATGGTGTACGAGCTGACGGACGAGCGCTACCGGATGTACTCGGAGCTGCGGGAGGACGGGACGTTTATGGTGCGCCTGTTTTGCGTAAACCCGGCGGGGAATCTCTCCGCCTGCCTGGAGCAGGGCCGCTCGGCGGTGTTCTTTTCCGCCACGCTGCTGCCGGTAAACTATTATAAGGAATTGTTCACGGGGAACACGGAGGAGTACGCCGTCTATGCCAATTCCCCCTTTGACCGGAAAAACCGCCTGCTTTTGGTGGCCTCCGACGTGAGCAGCAAGTACACCCGCAGGACCAGGCGGGAATACGAGCGGGTGGCGGAGTACATCCGCCGGATCGCCGGGGGACGGGCGGGGAATTATATGGTGTTTCTGCCGTCCTATCAGTATCTGGAGCGGATCCGGGAGGTGTTTGAGGAGCTGGGAACGGGGTTTGACTGGGCGGTGCAGAAAAGCCGGATGAACGAGCGGGAGCGGGAGGAGTTTTTGGAGCAGTTTGAGACGGAGCGGAAACGGCCCTTTGTGGCCCTCTGCGTCATGGGCGGGGTGTTTTCCGAGGGGATTGACTTAAAGGAAGAACGGCTCATCGGCGCCATCATCGTGGGAACGGGCCTGCCCCAGGTGAACACGGAGCAGGAGATTTTAAAACAGTATTTCGACGGGACGGGAAAGCGGGGCTTTGACTTCGCCTACCAGTATCCCGGCATGAACAAGGTGCTCCAGGCCGCCGGCCGCGTCATCCGCACCGCCCAGGACCGGGGCGTGATCGCCCTTTTAGATGAGCGTTTCCTCTACGAAGGCTGCCGCAGCCTGTTCCCACGGGAGTGGGCGGATTTCCAGGTGGTGAATCTGGGGAGCGTGGAAGGGGAGGTGGGGAGGTTTTGGGGGGAATAAAACCCCCGCTACCGCAGCATCTCCATAAACTGTTTCGCCGCCTGGGAAATCGGAAGGTTCTCATTGTGAGCTACCACGATCTGCCGTTTCGGCAGGGTTTCCTCCAGGTCCAGCACAAAGAGCTCTTTATCGTCCTTCGGGATGCAGAAATCCGGTACGAAGGCGATGCCCAGGCCGATGCGGGCCAGGTCGATGAGCAGGTCGTTGCTGGTGAGCTCGATCTCCGGCACCAGGTCCAGCTGGTTTTTCTGGAACATATGATGTAAAAATTCGCTGGTCGTACTCTTGCGGTCCAGCATGAGGATGGGATAGGTCTGCAGTTCCTGCAGGCCTATTTTTCGTCCCCCTAAGGGGAAATGCTCCGGGTTTGCCACGAACACGTCGGAGAACTCCCGCAGGGAGCGGATGCTCTGGACGTTGGATAAACTGGAGTTGGGATAGTTGGTGATGATGAAGTCCACCTGGCCGTTTTCCAGCATTTTCGCGCAGGCGATGGAGGTCTGGTTGGCCACCTTGATGTGGACGTTGGGATATTTTAAATGGAATTCCCGGAAAAAGGGCACCAGGTAATAGCGGCAGATGGTGTCGCTGGCGCCGATGCGCAGCTGGCCGCCGTTTAAGGTGTTGGCCTCCAAAAGCTGGTTTTCGCCCCGCTTGATCAGGTTCATGGCCGGCTCAATGTGCTTTAAGAGGATCTCTCCCTCCGGGGTGAGCTGCACCTTTTTCGTGCTGCGGATAAAGAGCGTCTGGTTCAGCTTTTTCTCCAGCACCTTGATGGACTGGCTCACTGCCGACTGGGAAATGAACAGCTGCTTGGACGCTTCGGAGAAACTGAGGGTCACTGCCACGTGGTAAAACACTTTGTATAATTCATAGTTGATGTCCATTATTAGTCCTCCTTATAATACACTGTTGATTCTATCACAGAATGACCAGATTGGAAAGAGGATTTTCATATAAAAAGTGTGCGCTTGGCGCACACACGCGCCGGAGCGCGGCTGCGTCAGCAGCCATTGGCCTTTGCGCGGAGTATGCAAAAAACAGTTCCCATTTTCCCAAAGGATTGGTACAATAGAGAGGAAAACGTGCCGTCGGGCAGAACAGCAGCAGGGAGGTTTCGCGATGCGTGAGGAGATAAACAAGCTGATCATGGAGGAAGATAAGAGGAATCCGTGGACGGATGAGGAGCTGGCGGGCCGGCTCCACGTCGCCAGGGAATACGTGACCCAGATCCGCAGGGAGCTGGGGATCCCGGACTCCAGAGACCGGAGAAAGCAGTGTCTCCTGGAGGCGGCCGCCCGGATCCTTCAGGAGGAGCCGGACATTTCAGAACGGCAGATGACGGACCGGCTGAACCGCCAGGGCTTTTCCGTGGGGAAATACGTGGTGGGAAACTGTGTGCGGCAGCTGCGGGAGGCCCGCGGGGGAGAGCGGGAGAAAACCGTCCGGCCGTCTGCCGCCCCGTTTCGGAGCGCTCCGGCATCCCCGGCCAATCCTTTGCCACAATCCGCCGTTTCCACGCCGGGAACCATTTCCGCCCCAGGGAATCCGCCCGCACCAGGGAAACCGCCCGCCCCAGGAACCGTTTCCCCGCCCCAGGATGCGGCCTGCGGCGGCGCCGTCCCGCCCCGGAGCATTTCCCCATCCCAGGATACGGCTCCCTCATCCGGGGCCGTCCCGCCTCCCGCCGCCAGCGTATTTGCCCGTTTCATCGGCTGGGACGGCAGCATGAGCCGGCAGATCAAGAAGGCCCAGGCGGCGGTCTTATATCCGCCAAACGGCATCCACACCCTGATCCACGGCCCCTCCGGCGTGGGAAAGAGCTTTCTGGCGGAGCTGATGTACCAGTACGCCAGGACCACCGGCAACTTTAAGCCCAATATGCCCTTTTACCAGTTCAACTGCGCCGACTACGCGGAAAACCCCCAGCTTTTGCTGGCCCAGCTGTTCGGCTACCGGAAAGGGGCCTTCACCGGGGCCACGGAGGAGAAAAAGGGAATTGTGGAGCAGTGCGACGGAGGCATCCTGTTTCTGGACGAGGTGCACCGCCTTCCCCCCGAGGGCCAGGAGATCCTGTTTTACCTGATGGACAAAGGGAAATACCGCCGTCTGGGCGAGGTGGAGGTGCAGCGAAAGAGTCAGGTGATGGTCATCGCGGCCACCACGGAAAACCCGGAGAGCGCCCTGCTCCTCACCTTCCGCCGCCGGATTCCCATGGAGCTTTCCATCCCGCCGGTGAGCGAGCGGCCATGGCCGGAAAAGATGGCCCTGATCCAGGACACCTTCATGCAGGAGTGCCAGCGCCTGAAGAAACGGCTGGCGGTGCCCAAGGAGGTGCTGCGCCGGCTGATGCGCAAAGACTACCCCGGAAACGTGGGAGAATTAAAATCTGTGGTTCAGGTGCTCTGCGCCAAGGCCTTTCTGGAGCACCGGTCCGAGGACGGGGAAGAAATCCCAGTGGACGAGGAGCTGCTGGCGGACGGCATGGAACACTCCATGTTTTCCGTGCTGCCGGCGGAGGCGGAAAAGCTTTGCAGCCGCGACATGGTCTTTTCCTACGACGAAAAGCCGGTCTACGCCCCGCAGCGCCGGGAGGACGGAAATCTGTACGAGGAGCTGGGGCAGCAGTACGACGCCATGCGGGCCAAAGGGATCGCCAGCCAGGAGATCGAGGAGATCCTCTATGACCGGTTAAACAGCCAGATGTCCCGGTACGTAAAAGAGGCGGGAGAGAGCGGTTTCAGCAGAGAGGAGCTTTTGGGCATCGTGGGGGAAAACTACGTGCAGATGGCCACCGATCTCTACACCTTTGCGGCAGAGCGGCTGCCAGGCTTAAGCGATCAGATGATCTTCCCCCTGGCCATCCACCTCCACATGGACCAGCAGCGGCTGCGGCCGGGAAACCGGCGGGAGGGCCGGGAGATCCGCCTGGAAAACGTGCGGGAAACGTACGCGGCAGAGTACGAGGTGGCCGCGGAGGCCGCCGCCTGGGCGGGGAAGAAATACTACGTGGAGTTTACCCAGCAGGAAATATTGTTCCTCACCATGTACTTCCAGAAATTCCGCCGCGAGGCCGCCAGAAAGGACGGGAAAATCAAGGTGCTGGTGGTCTCCCACGGACCGGTGGCCAGCGGGATGCTCCAGGTGGCCAACACCATCATGGGCGTGCGATACGGGGAGAGCCTGGATTTTGACCTGTCAGAGCCGGCCGCCGGGATGCGCCCGGCGGTGGTGCGGAAGGTGCGGGAGATGGACGAGGGAAAGGGCGTCATCGTCCTGGCGGACATGGGCACCCTGGTAAACGTGCGGGAGGATCTGGAGGAACTGCCCTTTAAGACCGCCCTCATCGGCCGCACCGACACCATGATGGTCATAGAATGTATCCGCCGCACCCTGTGGACCGACGACAGCCTGGAGGAGATCGTGGAGGAGCTGGACGACCGGCGGGCCTTCCGGGAGAGCGTCCGGCCGGATCACCAGAAAAAGAAGGCGGTGGTCTGCCTCTGCATGACGGGGGACGGCGGGGCCGTGCTCTTAAAAAACCACCTCCAGGAGCGGCTAAAGAGCTGCCTGGGGGATGTGGAGATCCTCACCAGAGGTTATTTAGAGGAAACGGACGCCGCCCATATAATAAGGAAACTGTCCAGATCCTACCGGATCCTGGCAGTGGTGGGCACCCTGACGGTGGAGCTGGAGGACTGTTTCTTCATGCCCTACAGCGAGGCCCTGACGGCTGAGGGGATCAAAAAGCTGCGCAAGGTCATCAAAAAGACCACCCAGTTTGAGAACAACTGCCTGTCCCAGGTCATCACTGAGGAGAATATCCACGTCCACAGCGGCCGCCTGGAGAAGGAGCAGGTGATCGACGAGGCCGTGGAGATCATGGTCCGCCAGAAGGCGGTGCGGCCGGAATTCCTCTTGAGCGTGTACAAGCGGGAGGGAATGATGACCACCTTTTTAAAAGGCGGGATCGCCATCCCCCACGGAGCTCCAAATTTAGTTACAAAATCAGTCATCAGCGTTACAAAATTAGACACGCCCATTGTGTGGGACGGGGTCAACATGGCGGATCTCATTTTTGTGATCGCGTTGAATGAAAATTCCAGACAGATTTTTGAGCAGTTCTATTCGATTATTTCCGATGAAACCGTCATTTCCCAGATCCGGGAGTGCGGGGACAGCCAGGAAATTCTAAAAATTCTTTGTAAATCTACATAATTGGTCAGAAATTGGCACCTTTCTTGCTTTTATATACAGTGAAAAAGCAAGAAAGGAGCAGACCAATGGAGATCAAACAGTTTCCCAAAATTACCGTTATCCTGAGAGGATATACATACGAGCAGGTGAGATGCGTGGTGAAAAATCTGGTGGGGACCAGATTAAACGCCGTGGAGATCACCACCAACTCCCCGGATGTGTTTACCACCATCCGCAAGATTTCTGAGGAGTTCGGCAAGGATGTATACGTGGGAGCCGGCACGGTCTTAAACATGGAGCACGCGAAAGCGGCTGTGGAGGCCGGATCCACCTTCCTGCTGTCGCCCATTATGCTGGATCAGGAGATCCTGGACTTCTGTAAGGAAAAAGGCGTGATCAGCGTCCCGGCTGCCTTCAGCCCCTCAGAAGTGTGGAAGATGGCACAGGGCGGCGCCGACATCGTGAAAATCTTCCCGGCGGGGCGGGTAGGCAGCCAGTATTTTGCCGATGTGCAGGCCCCCTTAGGAAAGCTGCCGCTTATGGCGGTAGGCGGGGTAAACGGAGAGAACGTCCAGGAGTATCTGGACAAGGGCGCCTCGTTTGCGGGCATCGCGTCCGGCATTTTTAAGAAAGAGGACATCCTGAACCAGAACGAGGAGGGAATCCGGGAGTCCATCCGGCAGTTTGAGGAAAGGGTTCAGTGGTAGAGGAGAGTATATGGAAGGAATCAAATTTGACAGCAGACAGGTACTGATGCTTACGGGAATGGAAAATGACGAGCAGGTCCTGTCGGCGGTGGCAGATGCCATGTGTGAGATGGGCCTGGTAAAGGATACCTACAAGCAGGCCATACTGGACAGGGAGAAAGAATTTCCCACCGGCTTAAATACCGGTGGCTGCAACATTGCCATCCCCCATGCGGACGTAACCCATGTAAATGAGGCGTCCATCTGCGTGGGAATTTTAGAGGAGCCGGTGATGTTCCACGCCATGGACGAGCCGGATGACTTAATCCCGGTGAAAATGGTGATTATGCTGGCCCTCAAGGAGGCTCACAGCCATCTGGATATGCTCCAGAAAGTGGTGGAGCTGATCCAGGACCAGGCACTGGTAAAACAGATCGTGGAGACGAAGGAAAAGGATACGGTCTGCCAGCTTTTAAAAGAAAAATTATTATAATAAATTTCAGGAGGAATGAATCATGAAACGAGTATTAGTAGCGTGCGGAAACGGAATTGCAACATCCACAGTGGTAGCCACCAAGATCAGAGAGGCCTGCGAGAACCATGGCGTTCCGGTAACGGTAAGCCAGTGCAAGCTCCTGGAGGTAGAGTCCAAGGCAGACGGTTTTGACCTGTTAGTAACCACCGGAAAATTCACCGGCGGCAGCGTGTCCGTTCCCGTTGTGGGAGCCATCAACCTGCTGACCGGCATCAACGAGGATGCTACGCTGGAAGAAATTCTGGGCTATTTAAAATAAACAAACTTGTGGTTAGGGAGGGATAACCAATATGAGTATCTTTTACGCGATTTTTAACACGATTATGGACGCGGGAGCGACCGTCATGCTTCCCATCATTATCACCATCATCGGGCTTATCTTTGGAGTAAAGCTTTCCAAGGCGTTCCGTTCCGGTCTGACCATCGGCATCGGCTTTGCCGGTATCAACCTGGTGATCAACATGATGAAAGCGGACCTGGGCCCGGCGGCACAGGCCATGGTAGAAAACTTCGGCATTCAGCTGGACGTGCTGGATGTGGGCTGGGGCGCCATCGCGGCCGTTACCTGGTCTTCTCCCATCATCGCCATCCTGATTTTTGCCATCCTGGCGACGAACATTATCATGCTGGCGTTAAAGGCCACCGACACCATGGACGTGGACATCTGGAACTACCACCACATGGCCATCGTTGGCATCATGGTATACTACGTGACCAAGAGCATTCCTCTTGGAATCCTGGCATCCGTGATCATGGCAGTGATCACCTTCAAGCTGTCTGACTGGACGGCCCCCCTGGTAGAGGACTTCTTCGGCATCCCCGGCGTGTCCCTGCCCACCGTGTCCGCCCTGTCTTCCGTGCTGATCGCCGTTCCCATGAACTGGCTGTTAGACAAGATTCCGCTGTTTAGAAACTCCAAGCTGACGGTGCGCAACGCTCAGAAATACCTGGGATTCTTCGGTGAGCCGGCGATCCTGGGCCTGATCCTTGGCTGCGGCATCGGCGCTCTGGCCAGATACGACGTGTCCAAGATCCTGTCCTTAGGCGTTTCCATGGCGGCAGTTATGATTTTGATCCCGAAGATGACATCCCTGTTCATGGAAGGCCTGATGCCCATCTCCGAGGCAGCGAAGAATTTCACCCAGAAACGGTTTAAAGGCAGAAAGTTCCTCATCGGACTGGATGCGGCCGTTGTAGTAGGTAACCCGGATGTTATCACCACATCCCTGATTGTAATCCCGCTGACCATCTTTATGGCAGGCGTGCTTCCCGGAAACCGGATGCTGCCCTTCGCGGATCTGGCAGTTGTAACCTTCCGCGTGGCCATGGTAGTAGCTATCACCAGAGGTAACCTGTTAAAGAACATCGTCATGGGACTTGTCAGCACGGGAACCATCCTGTACGCGGGAACTATCACGGCCCCGGTGCTCACCAGCCTGGCCCAGTCCATCGGTCTGGACATCGCGACGGACGGAACCATGATCTCCTCCTTCGCGGCTACCAGCTTACAGCTCAGCTTCCTGGTATACGAGGCCTTTATCACCAACCCCATCATCTTCGTGCCTCTGCTCATCGTAGTATTCGCGGCGATCTGGGTTCTGGTGGAAAAGAGAAACAAAAAGAAAGCTGCCGCGGCAGCAGAGTGATCCCCTCGGGTCACAATCATGAGAGAGAAAGAAGGAAATCCATATGGAAAGAGCCATTGACCGGATCGAACCGTTTCAGAGGGCCATCGCGAAGGCCCATCTGGCCTCAGCCGGCATCTCCATCGACGCTTTGGACCACAAGCCCCTGATCGCTGTCGCCAACAGCTGGAATGAGATCTGCCCCGGCCACGAGCCGTTAAAGCAGCTGGCAGAGGAGGTAAAGAAGGGGATTCTGGAGGCCGGCGGAGAGCCCATCGAGTTTAACACTGTGGCCATGTGCGACGGCATCGCCCAGGGCAGCCCGGGAATGCGGTACTGCCTGCCCCACAGGGAGATCATCACCGACTCCATCGAGGCCATGGTGGCGGGAGAGGGCGTATTTGACGGAATCGTATTCCTTGGGGCCTGCGACAAGATTGTCCCGGCCATGTTAAACGCCGCCGCCCGCCTGGACCTGCCGTCCATCCTGGTGACCGCAGGACCCTGCGTTCCCAAGATCAAGCCCAGCCAGTCAAAGGAGCTGCGCCAGCGTTTCCTGCGGGGCGAGATCACGGAGCGCCAGCTGATTGAGGGAACCTTAAAATACTACACCGGCCCCGGCATCTGCCCGTTCTTAGGCACTGCCAACACCATGGGAGCCCTCTGTGAGTCCCTGGGCATGATGCTGCCGGGAGGCAGCCTGATCCCGTCGTCCACCAGCATGAGACGGTTCTCCGCCAGAAAATCCGGGGAAGTGCTCATGAAGATGGTGGAAAACCAGGTGAAACCGTCCCAGATCATGACGAAAAACGCTTTGGAGAACACCGTCACCCTGCTCAGCGCCCTGGGCGGATCCTTAAACGCCATGATCCACCTGCCGGCTCTGGCAGCGGAGCTGGGCCTTTCCCTCACCTGGGAGGAGATCGCCAAGATCACCTCCAAGACACCGGTGCTCACCGCCATCGTGCCAAACGGCGACGAGACGGTGGTGGACCTGCACTTTGCGGGAGGCGTTCCCGCGGTGATGAAGGAGCTGGCCCCGGTACTCCACTTAGAGGAGAAGGCGGCGGACGGCCGCACCTGGAGAGAGGTATTGGCTGAGACGGAGGATGGAGACAGAACCACCATCCACACCATGGCCGATCCCATTTCCAAAGCCGACGGCATCCAGGTGCTCTACGGAAACCTGGCTCCCGACGGCGCTCTGGTGAAGACCTCCGCTGTGCCGGAGGACTACCGGGTATTTACCGGGACGGCCAAGGTGTTTGACAGCGAGGAAGACTGCTACGTGGCATTCCGGGAGAAACAGATCCACGAGGGAGACGTGCTCATCGTCCGCTACGAGGGCCCCAAGGGCGGCCCCGGCATGAAGGAGCTGCACCGGATCACGGAGATCATCAAGGGGATCCCCGGCACCGCCGTCATCACCGACGGACGGTTCTCCGGCGCCAGCGGCGGCTTAAGCATCGGCTACCTGTGCCCGGAGGCGGCAGAGGGCGGCCCCATTGCCCTGGTGAAGGACGGAGACAAGATCTTTGTGGACTTAAAGAAGGAGATCCTGCACCTGGAAGTGACGGATGAGGAGCTGGAGGCGAGACGGAAGGCCTTCGTTCCGCGGCAGGCCCGGGCAGAAAAGGGACTGCTGAAACGGTACGCTCAGACGGTAAACTCCGCCAAGACGGGAGCTACGGTGATCTGATGAAACATGGGGAATGCCTGCGTGACAGCCTGGTCACGCGGGCATTCCCTTTCTGTATATCCGGCAAAGCCAGGCCCGTTTCCGCAGAAAGGAAAACGCGCCCGGGCGGGGGAATGAAACGCGAAACAGCGGCCCATGCGGGAGACAAAAAAGACAGAGTTAGGAGGAGAGACATATGGAGCGCAGGGTAAAATTAGTGGCGATGGATCTGGACGGAACCCTCCTTCGGGACAGCGAGGAGGTGACGGAGCGGGGGCGGAAAGCCCTGGCGGCGGCCATGGACCGGGGCATTCTGGTGGTTCCGGCCACCGGACGGACCTACACCCAGCTGCCGCCTGCCATCCGAAACGGCGGCATGAGATACGGCATATTATCCAACGGGGCGGTGATCATGGACCTTCTGGAGAAACGTCCCGTGTGGTCGGGGGGCATCCCGGTGAGCACCGTGCTCCGGCTTTTAAAGGGGGTAGAGCCCTGGGATCCCATTTTCGACGTGTTCGTGGACGGCTGCGTGTTCACGGAAAAGCGGAACCTGGAGCGGCTGGACGATTTCGGCCTGCCGGATTCCGTGAAACGGCTGGTGCTGCGGACCCGGTATCCCGTGGACGATATGGAACAGTTCTTAAGAAACCTGGGGACGGACAAGATACCGGAGCGGTTAAACCTCTACTGCCTGGAGCGGGAGCCGGTCTGCCGCTACCTGGAGAGCCAGGCGGGGCTGACGGTCACCACCTCCCTGGGAGGAAATGTGGAGGTCACCGGGGCCGGGGTGGGAAAGGCGGAGGCCTTAAAAACCCTGGCGGGCCTTCTGGAAATCCCCATGGAGCAGACCGCCGCCGTGGGGGACAATGAGAACGATCTGACCATGATCCAGGCCGCCGGCCTGGGAATCGCCATGGGGGACGGCAGCCGGGAGGTGCGGCTGGCCGCTGACTGGGTCACCGGCACGAACCGGGAGGACGGGGCTGCCGCCGCCCTGGAAAAAATCCTCTGCGGCTCTCCTTTTACTTGAAAATTGCCGGCCCACCCGCTATACTGGTTACAGCAAAGGAGTGAATCAGAAATGTACGATGATTTTTACCAGATGTATCTGGAGGAGCTGGAGGCAGTGGCGGAGGCCGGCCCGGAGGAGGAGCTGTCCCTTTTGGAGCGGCTGGCGGCAGGGGATGTCTCTGCCAGAGAGCGGCTCATAGAGGGAAATTTAAAGCGGGTGCTGGAGTACGCGAAGGAGTACGACGGCCGCGGCCTGCCCATGGGAGACCTGGTGCAGGAGGGGAATATGGCCCTCACCGCCCTGGCCATGGAGTATGAGAGCGGCGCCTTCCAGGAGCTTTTGCGGGAGCGGGTGCGCGCCTGCATCGAGGCAGCCCTGGAGGAGCAGCGGATGGAGGCGGAGATCGAGGAGAACGTGGCCGCGCGGGTAAACGTCCTCCAGGAGGTGTCCCGGGTGATGGCAAAGGAGCTGGGCCGGGAGGCCACCGTGGAGGAACTGGCGGCGAAGATGAAGATGACCGAGGATGAGATCCGGGACATCATGAAGGTGACCCTGGACGCGGTGAATGTGGGAACCGCCATGAGGATGAATCTGGACGGGGACGGAAACGAGCCGGAGAGCGATCCCTTCGGCCTGGAGGAGCCATAAGATGAAACTGTACCTGATACGCCACGGCCAGACGGACTGGAACGTGGCAGGAAAGATCCAGGGATGCCACGACATCCCCTTAAACGCCACTGGAAAACGGCAGGCGGAGTATCTGGCGGAAGGGATGAGCCGCCGCCCGGTGACCCACATTTTTTCCAGCCCCCAGAAACGGGCCCTGGAGACGGCCCAGGCCATCGCCGGACGTCAGGGCGTGGGCGTCACCGCCCTCTCCGGGCTGCGGGAGGTGGAATTTGGCGGCTGGGAGGGCCTGACCTGGAAGGAGATCGAGGCTAAAGACCCGGAGCGGTATGCCAAATGGGTGGAGACGCCGGCCAAGGTGACGCCCCCCGGCGGGGAATCCCGCGCCCAGATCATGGAGCGGGTGGGAGCTGCGGTGGAGGAGATCCTGGCGGCAGCGAAGGGGGACGTGGCCGTGGTGTCCCACGGGGCGGCCCTGGTCTACGCCATCGCCTATATGCTGCGAAACGAGGTGGAGCACCACGAGGAGACCATTGTAAAAAACGTGAGCATCACCACCATGGAATACGACAGGGCCAGCGGCCATTTCCGCCTGCTGGAGGCCAACGACGTGAGCCATCTGCCCGCCTCCCAAAAAGAGGCCAGGCCGGGAGTGGTTACCTTTTAACCGGAACACTCTATTGATTAATACACCTAATTTATGTAATAAGATATATTAATTTTACTAATTTACTTACACTATGCTATGATAAGGGCAGATGATGAGAATGACGTCACCTGCCCATTTCGTTTTCCGGCCGTCCAGGCGCGGGATCGGGGGCGGGTGCTGATTCGCTATGACCTGGAAAATCTGTCCGAGGCCGTATACCGGGAGTCCCTGGGGACGATTTTTTCCGAGCCGCCGGTGGACGAGTGCTACGAGATGGAATTTCCGAAAAACGAGGGGGATGCGGTGTTTTCCGTGGAGTACCTGCCGGGCCAGTTTGACCAGCGGGCCGACTCCGCTGTGCAGTGCGTCAAGCTCTTAAAGGAGGACGAGGAGCCGGTGATCCGCACCGCCACCACCTACGTCATCTCCGGCGGACTGACCCCGGAGCAGGTAAACGCTGTGAAGGCCTTCTGCATCAACCCAGTGGATTCCGGCGAGGCCTCCGAGGAGATTCCGGACACTCTGGTGACGGAATTTGACGTGCCGGAGGATGTGAAAACCCTGGACGGTTTCTGCGGCCTGGGAGAGGAAGATTTAAAGGCTTTGTACCAGTCCTTTAACCTGGCCATGACCTTTAAGGACTTTAAGCATATTCAGAACTATTTCGCAGGCGAGGAGAAACGGGATCCGTCGGTGACGGAGATCCGGGTGCTGGACACCTACTGGTCCGACCACTGCCGCCACACTACCTTCTCCACGGAGTTAAAGAACGTGTCCTTCACCGACGGCGAGTACCGGAAACCCATCGAGGACACCTACAACCAGTACCTGGCAGACCGTGAGGTGATCTACAAGGGCAGAGACGACAAATACGTCTGCCTTATGGACCTGGCCCTCATGGCCATGAAGAAACTGCGGGCAGAGGGCAAGCTGGAGGACATGGAGGTGTCCGAGGAGATCAACGCCTGCAGCATCGTGGTGCCGGTGGAGATCGACGGAGTGACAGAGGAGTGGCTGGTGAACTTTAAAAACGAGACCCACAACCACCCCACAGAGATCGAGCCCTTCGGCGGCGCGGCCACCTGCCTGGGCGGAGCCATCCGCGATCCCTTATCCGGCCGTACCTACGTGTACCAGGCCATGAGAGTGACGGGAGCGGCAGATCCCACCAGGCCTCTTTCCGAGACCTTAAAGGGCAAGCTGCCCCAGAAAAAGCTGGTGACGGGAGCGGCCCACGGCTACAGCTCCTACGGCAACCAGATCGGCCTTGCCACCGGCTACGTAAAAGAGATCTATCATCCCGGCTACGCGGCCAAGAGAATGGAGATCGGCGCCGTCATGGGCGCTGCTCCCAGAAAGAACGTGATCCGGGAAACCTCCGATCCGGGAGATGTGATCATCCTGCTTGGCGGACGGACCGGCCGCGACGGCATCGGCGGAGCCACCGGCTCCTCCAAGGTGCACACCGAGGAGTCCATTGAAGTCTGCGGCGCGGAGGTGCAGAAGGGAAATGCCCCCACGGAGCGGAAGATCCAGAGAATGTTCCGCCGCCCGGAGGTGAGCCGCATTATCAAAAAGTGCAACGATTTCGGCGCAGGCGGCGTGTCCGTGGCCATCGGCGAGCTGGCTGCCGGCCTGGTGATCGACTTAGATCAGGTGCCGAAGAAATATGCCGGCCTGGATGGCACGGAGATCGCCATTTCCGAGTCCCAGGAGCGTATGGCTGTGGTGGTGGACCCGAAGGATGTGAAGGAATTTTTAGGCTACGCCGAGGAGGAGAACTTAGAGGCGGTGACCGTCGCCACAGTGACGGAGGAGCCGAGACTGGTGATGGACTGGAGAGGAAAGACCATCGTAAACATCAGCCGTGCCTTCTTGGATACCAACGGCGCCCATCAGGAGGCGGACGTCACCTTAGAGGTGCCCGGCAGAGAGGGGACCCTCTTTGACCGGAAGGACGTGGGGGATGTGCGGGAGACCTGGTTAAAGCTGTTAGGCTCCTTAAATGTCTGCTCCCAGAAGGGCCTGGTGGAAATGTTTGACGGCTCCATCGGCGCCGGCAGCGTGTTCATGCCCTACGGCGGAAAATATCAGCTGACGGAGACCCAGACCATGGTGGCCAAGCTCCCGGTGCTGGAGGGCCACACGGATACGGTGACCATGATGAGCTACGGCTTTGACCCCTATCTCTCCAGCTGGAGCCCCTACCACGGAGCGGTGTACGCGGTGGTTTCCTCCATTGCCAAGATCGTGGCCGCCGGCGGAGACTATTCCAAGATCCGTTTTACCTTCCAGGAGTATTTCCGTAGGATGAGCGAGGATCCGAAACGGTGGAGCCAGCCCTTCGCGGCTCTCTTAGGCGCCTACGCGGCTCAGATGGGCTTTGGCCTGCCCTCCATCGGAGGAAAGGACAGTATGTCCGGCACCTTCAACGACGAGCAGCACGGGGAGATCAACGTGCCCCCGACCCTGGTATCCTTCGCCATGGACGTGGCCAGCCACAAAGACATCATCACCCCGGAGTTTAAGCGCCCCGGCAGCAAGATCGTGGTGTTTGCCATTGAAAAGGACGAGTACGACCTGCCGAAATACGACAGGATCATGGAGGGCTACGGAAAGCTGCGCCAGGACATCCAGGCGGGCCGGATCATTTCCGCCTACGCGGTGGAGCGCCACGGCATGGCAGAGGCGGTGAGCAAGATGGCCTTCGGAAACAAGCTGGGCGTAAAGATCGAGCACAACGTGGATCCCAGAGACTTCTTTACCCCCGGCTGGGGAAATATCGTCTGCGAGGTGCCGGACGGCAAGGTGGGCGAGCTTGCCATCACCTACACCGTGATCGGTGAAGTGACAGACAGAGGCTGCCTGGAGTACGGAAACGTGTCCATTTCCCTGGACGAGGCCTTACAGTCCTGGAATGCCACCTTGGAGAAGGTGTTCCCCACCCGCTCCGGCGTGAAGGAGGAGGCGGTGGGGCGTCCCCTCTACCACGCGGATTCCATCGCTGTGTGCGGCCACAAGCTGGGCCAGCCCACGGTGTTTATCCCGGTATTCCCCGGCACCAACTGCGAGTACGACAGCACGAAGGCCTTTGAGCGGGCCGGCGCCAGGGTGGTGACGAAGGTGTTTAAGAACCTGACGGCAGACCACATCCGGGAGTCTGTAGAGAGTTATAAAAAGGAGATCGCGAAAGCCCAGATCGTCATGTTCCCTGGCGGTTTCTCCGCGGGAGACGAGCCGGAGGGCTCCGCGAAGTTCTTCGCCACCGTGTTCCGCAACCAGGTGATCAAGGAGGAGATCGAGAAACTCTTAAACGAGAGGGACGGCCTGATGCTTGGCATCTGCAACGGATTCCAAGCGCTGATCAAGCTGGGCCTGGTGCCGGAGGGCGCCATCACCGAGCAGCGCCCGGACAGCCCCACCCTGACCATGAACTCCATCGGACGCCATATTTCCAAGATGGTGTACACCAAAGTGGTGTCCGACAAGTCCCCGTGGCTGGCGGGAGCGGAGCTTGGCGGCGTGTACTGCAACCCGGCGTCCCACGGCGAGGGACGGTTTGTGGCCAATGAGGAGTGGTTAAAGAAACTCTTTGAGAACGGACAGGTAGCCACCCAGTACGTGGACGACAAGGGCAATGCCACCATGGACGAGTACTGGAACCCCAACGGCTCCTACATGGCCATCGAGGGCATCACCAGCCCGGACGGCCGGATTCTCGGCAAGATGGCCCACTCCGAGCGCCGTGGCGAGGCTGTGGCCATGAACATTTACGGAGAGCAGGATTTGAAGATCTTCGAGAGCGGCGTGAAGTATTTCCTGTAATGGATCCAATCCATCAGAGGATTTTGCCCGTGAGAGACGGGAAATAAACAGTAAGAAAAGGCGGTATGGCTGTGAGCGGTTTAAGCGCGCGGCTGTGCCGCCTCTTTTGTTTTTTCGCTCGCAGCTTTTCTGTTTTAGCAAGACAGGGAACCGGGATCATAAACATGATATAATATAGTTGACAGATACAATATTATATGATATATAATATACAACAGCAAACAATATGAGTTTTAATCTAATATTGTATCAAGATAAAAAAACAGGAGGTGCAGCGTATGGTATTCAACACAGGAGCTGCCCTGCTGGACGCCATCGTGCTGGCGGTGGTGTCCAGAGAGCGGGAGGGGACTTATGGGTATAAGATCACACAGGATGTGCGGGAGGCCATTGACATTTCCGAGTCCACCCTGTATCCGGTCCTTCGCAGGCTTCAGAAGGAGGAATGCCTGGAGGTCTACGATATGGCCATAGACGGAAGGAACCGCCGGTATTACAAAATCACGGAAAAGGGACGGGTGCAGCTAAACCTGTATCAGGGAGAATGGATGGTCTACTCAAAGAAAATTACGGGGATATTGGAGGTGGCGGTCTGATGAGCAGAGAGACGTTTATGAAAGAGCTGGAATACCTTCTCCAGGACATTGGGGAGGAGGAGCGAGCGGACGCCCTGGCTTATTACCGGGATTACCTGGATGAGGCCGGCCCGGAGCGGGAGGAGCAGGCCCTGGCGGAGTTTGGCAGCCCGGAGCGGGTGGCCGCCATGATTCGGGCCAGCATTGACGGAAATATGGAGGAAGGCGGAGAATTTACGGAGACGGGGTACGGCGACGAGCGGTTTAAGGATCCCGGCTACCAGGTGCAGAAACGCTACGACGTGCCGGATATTTCCCCGGAGCCGGAGAAGACAGGCGGGGAAACGGCGGGCCGGAAAGGTGAGACACCGCGGAAACCGGAGAGCGGCACCAGCCGGGCGCTGAAACTGGTGCTCTGGGCCATCCTTCTCATTGTGGCCCTCCCGGTGATATTCGGGGTGGGCGGCAGCGTGCTGAGCGCCGTCATGGGCGTGGTGATCGTCATTTTTGTGATCTTTTTCTGCATCGCCCTGGGCGCGGTGGCCTGTTTGCTGGGCGGAATCGCCGCCGTGGTGGGCGGCGGGATCTACCTGTTTGCCGACGCGCTGAACGGGGCTTTGGCCATCGGGTTCGGCCTGATTCTTTTTGGCGGCGGTCTGCTGCTTTTGGTGCTGTCTGTGTGGTTTTACGGAAAGCTGGTGCCTCTGGTATTCCGGAAACTGCTTGACGGATGCAACCGGCTGCTGCACAGCGGAAGGAGGAGACTATGAAGAAGTTCGCCATTGTGACCAGCATCGTGGGAATTGTGTGCATTGTGGCGGGGGTAATCGTGGTGACGGTGGCCTCCGTATCCGGGGCCAGCGTGTGGAACGTAGTGGAAAACGGCCCCTCGTACGCGTACAATTCCAGCTGGGTAGAATTAGAGGACAGCGCTGGAAGCATCGAGGACATCAGCGAGTATTCCTATGAGGGCATCACGAAGCTGGAGCTGGACGTGGGCAATATGGCTCTGGCAGTCCGGGAGCGGGATGGGGACGACGGCTCCATCCTGGTGCGCCTGCTGGATCCGAACAACACCGTGTTCTGTGAGACGGACGATGCCGGCACAAAGCTGACCATCTGGTCTGATCCGGATATGGCCAGGGTGTCTTTAAAGGACGGGGCCAGACGGTTTTTAAAGGACGGCAAGGATACGGCTCAGGTGGAGCTTTTGGTGCCCGCCGGTTACCGGTTTCAGTCGGTGGATATGGATCTGGGAGCGGGATACCTGACGGCGGATGTGCTGCGGGCGGAGGACGTGGAGCTGACAGTAGGAGCCGGGGCCGCGGAAATCAAAACCGTGGATGCCGGAACGCTGGAGACAGACGTGGGCGTGGGCTATCTGAAAATAGACCGTGCTGCGGCCGCCCGGTCCCTGTCCGCGGACTGCGGCGTGGGCAGCACGGAAATCACCCTGGAAGGCCGGAAGGAAGATTTTGACAGTGTGGTGGAATGCGCTATGGGCACCATTGTACTGGATGGAGACAAACACGAGGGCGCGTTTTCCAGTGAGAACGGCGGCTTTGGATTTCCCCAGGGCGGCAGCAAGGAATTGAAACTGGACTGCGGCATCGGGATGATTGAGATTGATTTTGTGGAGTAAAGGAGGAACGGTCATGGAAAAACGGTTATATCGTTCAGATGAAAATAAGGTGCTGTGCGGAGTGTGCGGCGGTTTGGGAGAATATTTTAACATTGATCCTACGATTGTAAGGCTTTTGTGGGCCATTCTGGTATTCAGCGGCCCGGGGATCTTCGCCTACATTGTGGCGGCCATCATTATGCCGCGGCGCAGATACTAAAGGGCAGGGGCCGGTTCGGGATTTCCGGCCCGCGGCGGGGCCGGCCGGCGGACTTTTCCGGTTGGCATTTCCCGCATTTTTCCGGCATTTCCCCGGAAGTGAATAGGGGGGTAAAACGGGGGTATACTCTTAATGGAAAAACAGAAAGGAGGAACCCCTATTATGTCGGATAAAAAGAAAAAGAAGGAAAAAGAACCCTTTGACCCCAGGAATTTAAAGCCGGAGGAGATGTTAAAATTTGAGATCGCCACGGAGCTGGGCCTGGGAGATAAGGTGATCGCCGGGGGCTGGCGGAGCCTGACGGCCAAAGAGAGCGGCCGCATCGGCGGCCTGATCACCAAGAGGAAAAAGGAAATGAAACGGGAGGCCATGGAATCCTGACCTCCGCGGAGAGAACATAGGATAGGGGAGCTGCCGGGATGCCGCGGCCCCTATCTGTTTGACAAGCCATCATCGCAGAAAAGCGGCGGGCCATCCGGCCCGCCGCAAAAATTATCGAATGATGGTTCCAGCCTTGCCTGCCAGGGCATCCTTTGCCAGAGCCTGGGTGGTGATCACCGCCGCGCGGCCCTTTCCGGCCCGGATGAAATCCACAGCGGCCTGGATCTTGGGAGCCATGTTGGAGGCTCCGAACTGCCCTTCCTCCAGGTAGGAGCAGGCCTCGTCGGCAGTCATCTCCCGGATGGGCTTCTGGTCCGGCTTTCCGTAATTTAAGGAGACGCAGTCCACGTCCGTGAGGATCATCAGCAGGTCGGCGTCCACCTCCTTGGCCAGAAGGCCGCTCACCAGGTCCTTCTCAATGATGGCGCTGGCCCCCTTTAAGAGCTGTCCCTGCTCCATCACCGGGATGCCGCCGCCTCCGCAGGCGATCACCAGCTGGTCAGCGTCCAGAAGGGCCCGGATGGAGTCGATCTCCACGATGGCCACCGGCTTCGGCGCGGCGACCATGCGCTGGAATCCCTTCCCGGGGATCTCCGCCACGTAATTCCCCTTGGCCTCCTCGGCCGCCGCCTCCACGGCGCTCATGATGCGGCCCACCTTCTTGACCGGGGTGTAGGAGGAGTCGTCGTAGGGGTTCACAGTCACCTGGGTGAGGAGTGTGGCCACCGGCTTGTAGATGCCCCGCTTCACCAGCTCGGTGCGGATTCCATTCTGCAGGTCGTAGCCGATGTAGCCCTGGCTCATGGCGGAGCAGACGGACATGGGGGCGGGGGTGTAGCCCTCGTGGTGCCGGCCAAATTCGTTCATCGCCGTGTGGATCATGGAGAGCTGGGGGGCGTTGCTGTGCACAACGGCCACCTGCCAGCTGTCCTGGATGAAGTCGCCGATGATTTTGGCGGTTCTGGCCACAGCCTCCTTCTGCTCGGGAAGGTTGGTTCCCAGGGCGTCGTGGCCCAGAGCGATCACAAGTCGTTTTTTTGCCATATACATATACCTCTTTTCCTGGTTTTTCTGAAAGGATTCAATAACACCAATTATAGTGGCGGCGGAGAAAAAAAGCAAGAAAGAAGTTGGAAAGACGGGTGCCATATGGTATGATAACCATGTTATGAAGAGAATACTGAACTATGTCAGAATCCTCTGGCAGGTCCTAAGCCCGCTGTTTATCTTTCTCGGGGCATCCGTGGCGGTGGAGTGCGCCTTCGCCATCCTGTGGATGATCCTGGGCAGCCGCATGGACTTTGTGCTGGACCACAGGGAGGATGTGATTCTGGCGCTTTCCGGGACGGCCGCCCTGTGGGCTGCCTGGATTTTATGGAAAATTGACGGGAGAGAGGGCATCTGGTACGGGGAGATCCGGCGCCGCCTGCCGCGGAGGGCCATTCTTCCCTGCGTGGGCGCCGCCCTGGGGGTCAGCGTGGCGGGCAACTGCCTTCTGTCCCTCCTGGGACTCACGGACTTAGGGGGGAACTCGGCGGCCCCCCTTCTGGAGCGTGGGACTCCCCTTGTGGTTCTCCTCTCCACCTGCGTGGCTGCGCCCCTGGCGGAGGAGATGGTCTTCCGGGTGGTGATCTACCGGAGGCTTCGCAGGGAGACGGGATTTTGGATGGCTGCGGCCGTCTCCTCCCTGCTGTTCGCCCTGTACCACGGCAATCTCCCCCAGGGCATTTACGCCCTGCTTGTGGGAGCGGTCCTGGCGTTTCTCATGGAGAGTTACCAGGCGGCCCTGGCCCCGGTGCTGGCCCACATGGCGGCCAATCTGCTCTCCGTCCTGCTCACCTGGGCGGGGACGGGGGACATACTCGCCGCAGGCGTTGCGAGGCGCGCGGCTGCGGCTGCCCTTGCCGGCGCGGTCCTGCTTTTCAGCCTGCGCCAGGCGGCAAACGATGGAAAAAGAATTCGATCATAGGAGGTTACGGAGATGAAACTGTTGTCGGTGGCAATTCCCTGCTATAATTCGGAAAACTATATGCGTCATTGTATAGAGAGCCTGCTGCCGGGGGGGGAGGAGGTGGAGATCCTCATCGTGGACGATGGCTCCACCAAGGACAGAACCGGGGAGATCGCGGACGAATACGAGAGAAACTATCCGGGCATCTGCCGGGCGATTCACCAGGAAAACGGCGGACACGGGGAGGCGGTGAACGCCGGCCTGCGAAATGCCTCCGGAATCTATTTCAAGGTGGTGGACAGCGACGACTGGGTCAATGAGGAGGCCTACATGGAGATCCTGGATACCCTGCGCACCTTCGTGAAGGGGGAGACGACCCTGGATCTTCTGGTGAGCAACTTCGTCTACGAGAAACAGGGCGCCAGGAGAAAAAAGGTGATGAACTACCAGAAGGCCCTTCCGGTCCGCCAGCTGATCACCTGGAGCGATGTGAAGCACTTTATGCTGGGGCAGTACATCCTCATGCACTCCGTGATCTACCGGACGGAGCTTCTGCGGGAGTGCGGGCTGGAGCTGCCCAAGCACACCTTCTACGTGGACAACATTTTTGTGTATCAGCCCCTGCCCTACGTGAAGACCCTGTACTACCTGGATGTGAATTTCTACCGCTACTTTATCGGGCGGGAGGATCAGTCGGTGAACGAGCAGATCATGATCGGCCGCATCGACCAGCAGATCCTGGTGACCAAGCTGATGCTGGGCTACCACGATGTGATGAAGCTCCCCAACCGCCGCCTGCGCAGCTACATGATCAAGTACCTGGAGATCATGATGACCATCAGCTCTATCCTGGCCATCCGCTCCGAGCTGCCGGAGAACATGGAGAAGAAGAAGGAACTCTGGAAATATCTGCAGCAGAAGAACCTGCCCCTCTACCTCAGAATTCGCTGGGGATTCCTGGGCCAGGGCGTGAATCTGCCTGGAAAGGGAGGGCGCAAGGTGTCCTCCGCCGGATATAAAATCGCCCAGAAGTTTTTTGGATTTAACTAAGGTGTATAAATTGCGACATTTTTTTTGCTAAAGTATTGTATATTATCGGTAAGTGACCGTTGACGAATCCGCCTTTACCTAGTAAAATAGCATATAGGATTAACGGGGACGAAATCCTGTAAAAACCCGCCGCCTGAATCAGAGGACAGGCCTGCGGGAGGAAGAAAAAAGGAGGATAACATCATGAAAGAATTCAAGTATACGGTAACGGATCCGGAGG
>ERZ1643246.1165-NODE-1165-length-29561-cov-11.129906_pt1 | contig 29561 bp, 29 predicted proteins | sample MGYA00579265_ERZ1643246 | MGnify/ENA primary metagenome ERZ1643246 (study PRJEB29033, sample SAMEA4952261) | chicken gut metagenome | biome: Broiler Chicken; feature: Gastrointestinal Tract; material: Caecum | place: Ireland | collected 2018 | study: Broiler...
CAAGCAAGCGCGGATGAAAAAAAAGAGGTAGAAATTCATGTCACCATGCGTTCCAAGGAAAGTATTTTTAATGTTACCGTCAACGGAACAGACGAGCCGATCGTCAAAACCATTTGTTTGCATCATGGAAAATCCTTTTATGATTTCCGGTTTGAAGATGAGTCCGGCGGAACAAGGAGGCTGTTTGATTTAATTGATATTCTGCTGAATCAAAAGGAGGATGTTGTATATATTGTTGATGAGTTAGAGCGCAGCTTGCACCCCAAGCTGACAGAACACTATTTGGAGCTGTTTTCCAAGTTTCATGAAAATCACCGCAATCAGCTCATTTTTACAACGCACGAATCCTGCATTATGAAGCAATCCCTATTCCGCCGTGATGAAATATGGTTTATTGAACGAAACATAGACAACGCAAGCACCATTTATTCCTTAGATCGCTTTAAAGAACGCTATGACAAGCAGCTTAGCAAGGCCTATTTAGAAGGCCGTTATGGGGCGATTCCTGTCTTTTCTTCCTTTGATTTTGAGAAAGGAGAAGCAGAAGATGGCTCCCGTTCGTAATTACAGCAACTGGAACAAGCGTACATATGACCAAAAAGAACCGATTGAACCCTACAAAAAATTTTTCTTTATTTGCGAAGGGGCCAATACAGAAGTATTTTATTTTAAAAGCTTGATCGACTTGCGCAAACAGCTTGGTATTCATGCGCTGATTGATCTCTGTCTGCTGGAGAAAACACAAGAACATAAAGACATCAGTCACCCGAAACAACTGTTAAAATTTGCAAAAGACACCAAAGTGCCCAACGGAACTTAAAATGATGCACCTGATTCTGCTGCAAAAAACCGCCACAATGCAAAAATGCTTGTGGCGGTTTTTCTTATTTTGTCGGATTCATTGACCCATGCCGTTTTTTACAGAGCAGAATATTTCCTGTGCCCATGTTTCCAGCAGCTGCTTTTTCAAATAGGTTTTCAGCTCAGAGAGCTGCAAGTGCGTGTCAAACTTGTTTAACGCGGCATAGTACTCCGTTCGGCTTTGCTCGTGAACAATGAGCGGGGGATGGCCATTGCAAAGCAAAAAGTAATTCGTCAGTAATCGCCCTGTGCGGCCGTTGCCGTCGGCAAAGGGATGGATATTTTCCAACTTGGCATGCAGATAGGCAGCGGCGGTGAAAACGTGCTGCGGCGCAACCGACTGCACTTCCTCCAAAAGCTCCTGCATCTCCTGGGCGACATCCTCGGGCGGTGCGCCCGTTTCGTGTTTACCCACGACATAGTCATGCCGTTTATACGCGCCCGGCTGTTCGCCGCGAGCCGTTTTTGCTGCATCATAGACGCCCTGCATCAGCGTCCTGTGCAATTCCTTTACAAAGTCTTGCGTGATGGGGCGTTTTTGCTCCCATGCCTCAAGCATCCAAGCATGGGCTTTTTGGGCGTTTTGAATTTCCAAAAGGGTGCGCGCGTCGGCGCTTGAGCCTTGCGCTTGTCCGGTTTGAAAAACCTTGTACACATCGCGCCAGCAAATCCCATCGTTTTCAATCTTGCCCGAATGATAGGCAAAATCGACCGCATACTGCGAAAGCATGCGCTGTAAATCTTCTTTTTCGGTCAGGTTCCTCTGCCGCCATTTTTGCACGATTGCTTCATATTCCATTTCAAACTCCCGCCTTATTTTCTGCAAGTGTGGCCACACTTGCAATGCTTGCTGTGCTTTCCCACAGGGAAAGCACAAAGATATTATGACACCGTGTCATAATATCTCTGCAATGTTCAAAATAAATCGCTGTGTGTTCCTGTTCGGGTGAGATACAAAAACAATTCATTCCCATCAATTTCATAAATCAACAGCCAATCCGGCGTAATATGACACTCCCGACATCCTTTATAATTGCCGATGAGTGCATGGTCTTTATATTTTGCCGGAAGCTCCTGACCGCAAGCCAGCGTATCTACCACCACTTCCAAAAGAGCCGGATTGTATCCGCGCCTTATCATCAATTTCAAATCTTTTTTAAATTTTGTAGTTGGTACAATCCGATACTTATTCATCATTCAGATCTCCCAGCAGCTGCGCAAAAGATTCATAGCTTTTTTTATCGGGATCTGCTTTCAGTTTTTGAACTTCCTCAATTGCTGCAATCGTATCGGCATTCGGGGTTTCATAACGAATCACGCTCATCATGTATCTGACAAGATTTCCTTTTACGTTTTCGCCTTTTTTGCACACAATGCTTTTATAGGCATTGTAAATCTCTCGGTCCATCGTAAAAGAACAAGTCACGGTATTCGATTTACTCATATCAAACCACTCCTTTAATTACTTAGTAATATTACTTAGTAATCTTAGTATATGCTCTTTTTTCTGTTTTGTCAAAAGCAATTTTCCAGCTTAACGGCAATGCTTTGCGCATGGGTGCGATTACAGAAAAAAATAGATATTGTGACACCGTGTCATCATATCTTTGCTTACAAAAGCAAAAACCTCGGGGAACAACATTCCCCAAGGCTTTTCATCTACAATTCACTGCGCTGTCTGCGGCATCAGATTTCATACACATTTCGTCTATGCCCCACTGTTAACGCCAAAATCACCAGCTGACTGTCTTGTATTTCACAAATCAAACGATAATCGCCAATTCGGTAGCGCCATTCTCCGCTGCGGTTTGCCGTCAGCCCCTTGCCGTGTCTGCGCGGGTCATCGCAGTTTACTAAATTTTTTTCAATCCATGCTTTCAGCATACGCTGTGTATATCGGTCCAGCTTTCGGAATTCTCGGTCAAACCGCGCTGTCGTTTCGACACGGTACATCATAAGTCCAATTCCTTCCAAAGCTCGGAAATGGGGGTGCTTTTCTTTCCGTCCTTGACATATTCCTCGTACGCTTCTTTTGCAAGGGCCACATCATATTCCTCTTCTATTTTTTCAAACAACGCTCTTTTAAAGGCTTCCCCCACAGACATGTCGTGCAGCTTTGCATAGCTCTCGGCAAGTGCTTTTTCCTGTGTTGTCAATCGAATGGAAAAACTCATTCCATCAGCCCCTTTCTCTTTTGTAATACATTGTATTACAAAAGAGGCAAAATGTCAATTCTTGCGTATCATTGCACGCAAAGCACAAAGATATTGTGACACGGTGTCATAATATCTGAGGCTTCCAAAAGGGATGCGCCGCAAAATGAAAATTTTGCGGCGCATCTTAGGTTCTTTCTGAATCAGGCGGCAGTTTTTCGACAGTCTCAGATTAAGTGCGTTCGTACAGCTTCACTTTAATGCCGTCGATGGTGCGGCCTGTTTTGGTGAACTCATACGACTTGATATAGTTTTGCTCCATCATGTGCTGCAGCACCACTTCGGTGTAATCCCGGATGCGCTTTTTGCGCACCTTGCCCGCGTCCTGCTCGCCCAGCTCCTCATAAATCGCCGAAAACAGAATTTTGTTGCTCTTCACATGGTTTTTCTGGTTTCGCATACTCTCGCACCGCGCCACCAGATAACTTTTCAGCGGAATGGTGGTGGCGTTATTATTCAGCGGAGCATTTAAAATTTGCAGCGGCACGGTGGCAAGATGGCGTTTCATTTTGGCATACGCCAGCATGGGCGGCACGTCCAGCAAGTGATACACCTGCACTTGTCGGCCGTTGATACGCGCTTGAATCAAATTCATGGGCAGCAAATAGCCCTGCACCTGTGTATCGTGAATTTCTACATCAAAATATTTTGCCTTGATTTCCTCGCTCAAGTCAATCGTAATCAAGGTGCGGCGCATTCGCTCAATGCGTCTTTGCAATTCTTTCAGCGCCGGCTCTTCCACGGTCGGATTCTCCTTGCCCGTCATGGCATGGTACAGCATTGGGATGGTAAAATTCTGCGTCCCGTTCTCAAACAAACTGTTGACCCCGTTCAGCACGGCTTTGTCGTAAGCATCCATTTGGCGGATGCCCTCCAGCTCAAACTGTTCGGGCATTTCCAAACTGACGAGCGTGTTGATCTCCTTACGCCCTTTGCGCCCCACATAAATCATCGTTTCGCCTTCCAGCTGCGGCAGATTGCGGAACACGTTATCCACCTGCATGACATAATTAGTGGGGCGAATGCTTTGGATATTCACAAGCCTTTGCTTTTCCATCACGGCGCTGGGGCTGAAATGCTCGCGCCACTCGGGGGGCAGGGTGTTTTTCTCGATCATCAGGAGAATGAGCTTTTGAAAGGTAAGCAAATCCGTGGGAATGGACGCAATCATATTGTAAAACTTCGCCGTTGCCTTTGCCAAAATATTTTCTGCCTTTTCCGGCGATCCCGTGCTTTTTCGCACGGCTGCCACCATTTCCGCCTCGGCTTTGGCAAGCTTTTCAAAGGTATCATAAATTTCTTCTTTGGTATATTTTTTGCCGATGACCTTTTCCACTTTGGCAAAATCTTCTTTTGCCAGTGCTTCAAGGTTTTCGTCACTGCTGCCCGGTTCGTTCAGCAATGCTAAAATTTGTTTTTCCGTCATGGCGCACCTACTCTTTCTTTTAACCAGTGCTGTGCCATGTGCAAAAATTCTTGCTGGAGCGAAGCCGGGACTTCCATCTGAACGGTGACATACTGCTGCTTTGGTTTCTCCGGCTGAAACAGGCGTTTCAATTCCTCATCACTGATGCCGGGCTTGCACGCGGCGAGCTTGACCCCTTTCACGCCGTGCTGCGCCACACACTGCGCCGCCAGTGCCTGCTGCTGGGGTGGCAAGTCGGCAAACTTGACACCGGCGGCAACGCTCAGCGCGCCGCTGTCTAAAAGGCGCAGCAAGTCCTCCTGCAAGCTGCCCAGCTTGACATAGCGCGCAATCTGCCGGCCGCTCAGCCCGTACTGCTGTGCGATGATGTCATAAGTAGACGTGTGTTCACTGCCGTTTGCCGCGCGCGCTTTTCGCCCGGCTAAGGCATATTTTTGCCGAATGGAGCGCGCTTTTTCCGACGGGCTGAGGGTGCGCTGTACCCAGTTGCTGTCCACCACAATTTCCTGCGCCTGTGCGGGCGTGAGGTTGGTTTTCACCATACAGGGAATGGCGGCATACTGCTCGTCCCCTGTGGCCTGATACAGCTTTTTATAGGCTTCGAGCCGGTTGTGACCGCTCAACACCATGGTGGGCGCGTCCTTGCGTTTCCACACCACGATGGGATGCAACAAGCCGTTTTCCCGAATGCTTTCAATCAATTCCAGCATTTTGTCGTCGGGCAGCGGTGCGTAGAAGTTCCACTCTTTGCTGGCAGGAACAAGCTTATCCATGGGAATCCGCTCGCTTTCCTCCAGCGGCAGCGCTGCTTCGCGCATCAGCTGCGGCAGCAAATCGGCCCCTATGGGTGCGGACAGTTGCTTTGCTTTTAATGCCATCGTTTGCCCTCCTTAAATGCAGCGTTTGACAATCTCTTTGCTGAGTGCGCGGTATTCTTTTGTGATGCGGCTGTTGGTGTAGGCCAAAACCGGCACATTCTCCCACTGGCTGGCTTGCAGCTTGCTGTCCACTTGGATTTTCGTTTCAAACAGCAATTCACCATACCCTTGCTGTAACTGGCTGACGGCTGTTTCGCTGATGATGCGGCTGCGGGCGTCATAACGGTTGATGACGATACCGGCGATTTTCAGCTTGGGGTTATACTTTGCCACGCCCTGAATAAACTCTACTACTGTTCCCAAGCCGTCCACGTCAAAGCCCGCGGGCTGCACCGGAATGATGCAATAGTCGCAGGCGTTTACAACATTGAAGTTGAGCAAGGAAAGATTCGGGTTGGTGTCAATCAGTACATAGTCATACCAGCCCTTCTCCACCACCGGCTGCAAAATGCTGCGCACGATGTTCTCGCGGTGTACCTTCGTGAAAATATTCATGTCCAGCATACCCATGCTGACATCCGCGACAATCATATCAATTCCCGCATAGTTGGTGGGCTGGATGTAGTCGAGCAGGCTTTCTTCCTGCAATACGGCTTTGCCGAAATGCTGGGGCGTGCGGGGCATGTCAAAGCTGCTGGACAAGTTGCGCTGTGCATCCGAATCAATCAGCAATACCCGATAGCCCTGCTCGGCCAGCGCACTGCCCACGCCGCAGCACAGGCTGGTTTTTCCGCAGCCGCCTTTGTTGTTCAGCACTGCCACCACGCGCGTGTCATGGAAATCCTTGTGGTATACGTCGTCTAATTTCAGGCCCAGCACTTCGCAGATGGCTTTCAAATTGTCCTCATCCGTGTTGCTGCGTCCCGTTTCCACCTGCTTGATGATGTTCACATTGACGCCGCTGCGCTCCGACAGGTCTTTTTGCGTAATATCCAGCTCAATGCGCTTGGCCCGAATGGCTTCATAATCGACTCGTGTCATGCTGTCCTCCTGCACTTAAAAAGTTATAACCTTTTGGTAATTTGAGTATAAACGAAAAAAAGTTATAACGCAAGTGGCTTTTGGGGGAATTTCTCATAAAAAAAATACCCTTGCTTACAAAGCAAAGGTAAAAAAGATGCCATCTACTTTTTATATTGTGTTATCTTGTCCCAATTTTGCGGAAAACCCATTTGGTTGTATAATTCCTGTTGACTCATTGCCGTTGATTCCTGCCAATAAGTCGCCATTCTCTTTTTGAGTGCCTTTTTAAAGTTTTTAAAATCTTCGTCGGAAAGCAAATAGCGAAAGGCAATCACCATTGAAAATAAGTCCTGCTTACCCAGAACATACTGAGTACCTTGTTTTGCAATGTTAAGTTTTTGGTGCAAAGGCGTATCCGGAATGGCATTGCGTGTTTGATAGCAATAAAGGCGTTCCCCATGTGCGCAAACATTTCGAAACTTTGTCATAACATGCAAATATTGCTCAAGCTGTTTTTGATTCACTTTTGAAAAGTTTTGGGCAACCTTCGAACGAAGGTCGAGTGTTGTAAATTCATAAAATTTTGAGAGCGTGCCAAAACTCAGGCTGTTGACCAATACCCAAAGTGGCACATTTTGATAAAGCTCTCTTTGGTGATTGATATACGGATACTCCTGATTTTGATTAGCTAAAAAATCCAGCCGCTTTATGAAGCGTTCTATCTCTTTTCTGCTGTTTTTCCCTTGTCGATAGTTGGCCGCATTTAAATATTCTTCCTGCAATTCGCCGTATTTGCTCGTAAAATGATACGATAACAAAGAGCGAATATGCCTTTCTATTTTCAAAATATATTTTAAAAACAACTCGCGCAAATCCTCATCAAAATAGTAAAGCGCTACAATATCCTCTAGGCGAACCCCTTTTTTATACTTTTTGACAGATTTGTTCTGAAAAGGATTTTTATAGCCGCTAATCAAACTAAAATATCCCAGCTGCTTTAAAATCCTTTCCGCATCACTGTCATCTGAAATCTCTAAGCATTTTCTTTTTAAATGCTGAATTTGCTCTTGATAAGAAAAAAAGGGCTTTGCCATCATGAAATCCTCCAAAAACAAAAAAGGGAGCTTCCGCAGAAACTCCCCCGGTCGCAGGCCTCGCAGGTATCTGCAACACGATCACTGGATCCAGTTTAGCAAAATAGCCGTTTTTTGTCAACCCGTTCCTTGAACAATGCGGCTGTTTTTATTCTATGCAAACGCAAAAAATATATGCAAGCAAATTTTTCTCTGATACGCTTTTTTTCTCTAACGGTATACAGTTCCGGTGAGTGCTTTGGCTCACCGTTTTTGTATACCTCGCTCACCGTTTCTGTATACCACGGTCACCGGAAGTGTATACCATGCTCACCGTTTCTGTATACCATAGAAAAATACGCAAAACCCGAAAAAATGGCTTAAAATCAAGGAAAAACTGCACTTTTTTTCCTTTCAAAAAATCCCTGTAAGTACTGTAAGTTATGTAAGTACTGTAGGAGCTTTTTCATGTACCTTTACAGAAAAAACTCCTGTGATACAATCACGATAAACACGCAAAAAGAATTTTCCAAAAAGAAAGGGAAAGCGATGGAACCAATCCCAAAAGAAGAATTGAAAAAGCACCTTCCTCTTTGGCTCAAAGAACACGGATGTTCTCTGAATAAAAATTTTCGTTGTTTCAACCCGGAGCATGAGGACAAGCACCCCAGCATGCATTACTTTCCCCAAACAGAAACAGTGCATTGTTTTGCTTGTGGGGTCACATACGACATTTTCCATCTTGTTGGACAAGAGGAACACATCCCGGATTTTCCAAGCCAGCTCAAACGCGTACAAGAACGCTATGGGTTTTCGCAAAGAGAGCCTTCTTCCTTTTTGGGAGAAAAAAAAGAAAACGATGAACAAAGCGTTCCTTTGTTTGTCAAACAGCATCGAACGAACCAACCGCCCGAATTGCTGGAGTGGTTTTCCACAAGGGGAATTCCTGAGCAAGCGGTGAAGGCTGCCGACATCTTTCTTTTTGAAGGACGAGCGGTGTTCCCAGTTTCCCGTCATGGAAGATGGGTCAGCTGGTGCGGACGGGCTTTGCAGGATGGCGTTACTCCCCGTTATCGGAACAGTGCTGGGAAAATGGGAATTTGGGGCGTGGATGCACTTTTTTCACAAACAGGGCAGCCGATTGCCGTTTGTGAGGGAATTTTGGATGCGATGAGCTTGCAGCTGTGCGGCTGTAAAGCGGTAGCGCTTTGCGGTGCTGGAAATACCGGGCGATTGATTCAGGAGCTGCAAAACCTTCCCGGTTCTTTGCCGCCGCTGATTTTTGCCGGAGATGATGATGAAGCCGGGCGAGAGATGTGCCGCCAGCTGAAAGCCTGGATGACCGAAGCAGGCGGTGTGTGTACCTGCCTTGCGCTTCCTGACGGCTGTAAGGATGTAAACGAGGCTTGGGTGCGTGCGCCGCAGCAGTTACAAGCAGCGTTAAGCGCAGCAAGACAGGAGTTGGCGCTTTTGCCGCATGAGGGCAAAACGGATGCTTGCCCAAGCATGGCGGCACTGTCCGAGGATTTTTTGTCTTATCTGAGCCGCTGTCAGCAAATGGGGGTGCTGTCCAGCGGTTTGGCGGAGTTGGACGAGCTTCTCGGCGGCGGGCTGTTTCCGGGGCTGTATGTGCTCGGCGCACCCAGCAGCCTGGGAAAAACAACGCTGCTCTTGCAGATGGCCGATGAAATCGCAGCATCCGGGCGGGATGTTTTGTTTTTTTCGCTCGAAATGAGCCGCTGGGAATTGCTTGCTAAAAGCTTATGCCGCACAGCAGCGCCCCAGACAGCCCTGTGTGCGCGTCAATTGCTGCGAGGGGAAATTCCTTCCTCGCAGTTAAAACGGCTCTTAGAGGCGTACAATCGGCGCTCTGGTGAACGAATTTTTATTTCAGCGGAACAGGAAGCGTTGACGCCGGAGACTTTGAGGGAAAAAGCATTGCGGCATCGTGCGCAGCGTGGGCGCTCTCCGGTTGTGGTCGTGGACTATCTGCAAATTTTGGCACCGTCTGATGCGCGCAGCAGCGATAAGCAGAATGTCGATCGCGCCGTGGTCGCGCTCAAGGCATTGAGCCGCGAGCTGGAAATCCCGGTGCTCGTGGCGAGCAGCTTCAACCGGGAAGCCTACACAAAAGAGGTGTCGATGGAAGCGTTTAAGGAGTCAGGCGCGGTGGAGTATGCCGCAGATGTGCTGCTTGCCTTGCAGATGTCGGCAGCGGGGGAAAAGGATTTTGACTTAAACCGGGAGAAGATGGCCGACCCGCGTCGTGTCGATATCGTGCTTTTGAAAAACCGCAGCGGTGTTCCTTACGGCAAAGTTCCGCTGCTTTATTACAGTGCAGAAAATCGGTTTATCGCGGCAAAAGAGCCTGTTTCTCCCGCGCGTCAGAGTGTGCGGCGCATCGGAAGAAAGCAATAAAATGGTATACAGAAACGGTGAGCCATGGACAGAAAATGGGATGTCTGTTGTGGTAAAATGGCGAAAAAAGCGCGAAGATATGATGACACCGTGTCATCATATCGTGGTTTTTTCTGCCTTTTGGCCGCGCGGAGGGCTCACCGTTTTTGTATACCAAACAGGCGAAAAAGAAGGATTTTATTTCAGAGAATGTCTGGAAAAGCGTGGTTTTATGCCGTTTTTGACAGAAAAGGAAAGACTGCAATCACAGTCGAAACAAAACGCCCGCAACCCGGAAAAAAACACCGTAACATTGAAATCTCTTATCAAACAATATATAATGATGGGGATATAGCTTGAACAGTAAGTTTTTTCAAAAGTCTGTGTTTTAAAGCGAGAAATCATACGCTTTTTAAATTCCTACTGAAAGCTTCAAAAGGTGTACGATTATAGCGGATGTTCTGCACATGAAAATGATGGGCATATACGGCGTTGGGTCCGTGATCAAAAAATAGGATGGAAAGCATCACAGCTGATGTGTACCGAAAAATAAGGAGTATGGAAGATGAGAACAGCGTGCTTTATTCCAATCAAATCCAATTCAGAACGTGTTCCCGGTAAAAATTTTCGTGTACTAAACGGAAAAAAATTGTATGAATATATTTGCGAGCATGTGAAAGAGGCAAATGTATTTGATGAAGTGTTTATTGACACCAATAGTGAGGAGATCGCACAGTATGCTTTGCAGCAAGGCTTTCATGTGATTGAGAGAAAAGAAGAGCTTGCACGAAATACGGCAAATGGGAATGACTTGCTGGTGCATCACTATACACTCTATCCCGAGTTTGATTATTATTTCCAGCTGTTTGCAACAGCACCTTATCTGACGCCGACAAGCATCCAAAACTGTGTCAATGCATTGATGCAAAGTGAAACACACGATTCCTGTTTTACTGCCACAGAAAACCATGGTTTTTATTGGTTAAACGGCACCCCAATCAACTATCGTCCGGGAATTTTGCCAAGAAGCCAGGATATGCAGGCAATGGTAGAGGAAACGACAGGCTTATACGGAATTCGCAAAGACTCCTTGGAGCGCTACCGCTGCCGAATTGGAAGAAAGCCGTTAATTTACTTTGTGAGCAAGTTTGAGGCAGTGGACATTAACACAGAAGAAGATCTCAAGGTAGCGGAGTACGTCGGTAAAGTAGTTTATGGCTTTTAAGTGATTGATGAAATACCAAGTATAATACGAAGAATAGCCAGCCGCATTGCCGTCTGGCTGTTTGCTTGTCTGTTGGCTCATGTATAGGATAAATCGATTAGGATACTGTGTGCCAGACAAGCGATAAGATAATGTTAAGCTAGAGGAGCGAAAAATGCTTTATTCGTATGATATTTTTGATACGGTTCTGTATCGATTTGTGCCCAAATCCGTAGATGTATTTCGGGTTATGGAACAAAAAGAAAGTGTTGTGGACCTCTGGACGATTTCAACACCATTTTCCGAGTGCAGAAGAAAGAGCGAATTTTGGCTTCGTAGAATGAAAAATACCGAAATCACCATTGATGATATCTACAATCGGCTGTATACTGCAACAAAAATTGACAAGCAGGCTTTGGAGAAAATCCGGCAAATAGAGCTGGAAACAGAAAAGGAGCTTTCCTTTTTAAATACAGCAATTGTAGATGAGATAAAGAGCCATATCGCGGCAGGCGAACGTGTCGTTTTGATCTCTGATATGTATTGGGGGGAAGACGCGATTCGTTCTATTTTGCAGGAAAAAGACGATGTCTTTTGCGATATGCCGATTTATGTAAGTTGCGATTACCATTCCTCCAAAAAAAGAGGAGATTTGTTTTCCGTGGTATCTAAAAAAGAAAACTGCAGTTATTCCGGCTGGATCCATGTGGGAGATAATCAAAAATCTGACTACATCAATGCGAAAAAGTTAGGAATACAGGCAAGAAAAGTGCAAGATTCTGCACGTTTTGATTTTGAAAAACACTTTCACAACTATGACGTGAATTTTGCACTGACCTACGGAATTGTTTCAAAATCTCGATTGATGGTGTCGAACAGGGAAGCATTATTGGGGGCATCTGTGGCAGGCCCGATGGTGTATCAGTATGTCAGCTGGGTTTTGGAGAAGGCGTGCAAAGAAAAAATTAAAAAGCTGTTTTTTGTGCTGCGTGACGGGTATATTCCAAAGCTGGTTGCTGACGAAATTATCGCACAGAGGGGGCTGCCCATTGAAACAGGATTGCTGTTTGGTTCTCGTGTAGCGTGGAGATTTCCTGCGTTAACAGTGGAAAAACTGATGTCAATGTCTGTGTGGGAAAAGTCGAATTGGATTTTCAGGGATCCCTGTTATCTTTATGTGGCGTTAGAACGTCTTCATTTTTCAAAAGAGGAATTGGAAGAAACTTTCGGAAAGAAGTTTGCTCATCAAAAAATTTCTTCTTTTTCTGAATTTCACGCAGCTTTAAAGCAGGTGCTGAGCCATAAAGAGTTTGAAGAGCAATTAAAACACGATATTTTAAGCGCCAAAGAAAACCTGCATGAATATCTTGTGCAAACTATCGATGAGCCTAATTGTGCCTTTGTAGATACGAACAGTACGGGAAAAACGCAGGCGGATTTAGAACAATTGTTTTGCACAGGCCAAACAGAGCATTTAAAAAAGCTGCGCTTTTTCTACCATACGTTTCTGGCCGACCACCAGCCCAATCCGCAAACACAGTTTGTGTTTATGCAGACGCTGGATGATGAAAGAAGATTTCCAGAGGCGCTTTTCAGAGCGCCTTACAATCCGTGCTATGGCTATGAAAAAAGGAATGGAACGGTAGAGCCGATCTTTGCCCAAACGGAATTTTGTGCATGGAACGGCAGCTTTGACTATGATAAATATGTTGATGGTATCTTGAAATTTACAGCTGCATATGAAACGGAGAAACAAAAGTTTGATGCTGATTTATCGGCTTACACAGACTTTTTAATGGATGTAGTCAATTTTAATGTTCCTTCCAAAGATATTACAAGTCAGATGGCAAAAATTCCGTTTAATCCGGCGATGGATGGAAGCGAGAGCATTGATTTTTATCCCAAATTAAAGTGGGGTGCGCTGCTTCATCCGTTTTCTGAGCTGATTTATTACCCGAAGGGCTCTTATTATTTGTCAGGATACGGCTGGCCGTTGTTGTATAAAGCATTGTATTTCTTAGTGAAATTAAAGAGAAAGCACAGTTGAAATTTTCAAACAGCTGCAGCCGTTTAAAGTTTGATGATTTTGGAGAAAAAGAAGTTCATGACAAAGATAAAAGAAAAAGTGAGAGATGACTTTTGCGATTTGGCAAAAGGGATAGCGGCTTTGGATGTGATTGTGATTCATACCACCTTTTGGTCTGGCGAGTTCTATGCCCCGGAATGGTTAAGAAATCTCACATTGATAGCGGAAGTTCCTTTTTTAATCTTTTTATCGGGCTATTCTTCCAACTATGTCAAATCGATTCAAAAGCAATGGCGTTCCTTGCTCTTGCTGTATCTCAAATGGTGTCTGTTTATCCCCTTATTTTGGCTGTGCTCCATCTTGCTGGGGGAGGCAATGACGCCAGCGCATTTCAAAAACTTTTTATTCCTTACCGGTGATAATACCGCGTTGCCTGTTGTGATGGGCAGTACATGGTTTTGGCCGGTTTATTTCCTGGTTGTCTTTCTTGGAATTTGTGTCGTAAAAAAGATCCCGAAATCGCATCTTGATAAAATCACATTTATCCTTGCAGTGTTCTATGCGCTGTGTGTGGTATTCAATCTCAATAAACAAGTGATAAAAGTTGTTTTTTACCTGTTGATGTATCTAATCGGCAATATTGCATTCTCGTTAGACGTAAAAAGATGGAAGAAAGTTTTGCTAGCTACCTTGCTTGTTTGCGTTTGCATTTCCATTCCGTCCATTTTGGCTGCTGAACCCAGTGGACTTGTCGTTCCGATGGCAACCGCAAAATCCCCGCCGGTTTTCTGGTATGCGGCATATTCCCTCATTGCACCGTGCTTCATGATGCTGCTGAAAAGTAAAAACCTGAAACAGCCGCTGTTATCGTGGATCGGGAAAAATTGCTTTTTGTTTTATTTAGCACAGGGAATCTCTTCTTCTTTTTTATATTTTCTTTTGCCCTATTTGGGAAACATGCCGGTAAGTTTGAAGTTTTTCATTTGTGTTGTTGTTAATGTTTTATTAGCATTTGTCATTGTGAAGCTTTTGTTATGCTACTATACCCTTTTGTTTGGTGTGAGAAAGCATTTTTCTAAAAAATAGCCGTATTAGGCAGCCATTCACAAAATTAGGCAGCCATTCACAAAAAATCTTCCGTTTGCTGTGTGGGAGGAATTCCGTTGAAAAAAATGTTGTATATTACGCATCTGTCGGGCAAGAGGATCAACCGGCTTTGGATGAGTGCGTTGCAAGCAGGAAATGCGTTGGGATATGAAGTCCACCTAGCGTGCAATATGGATGAAATTGATCCGATCGGCTGGCAAGAAGATTGCAAAAAGTATTCGGTGATATGCCACCATATTGATTTTGACAGAAACCCACTGTCACCCAAAAATATCAAAGCATATCGGCAGCTCAAGCTGTTTTTAAAAGAGAATCCGATGGATTTTATTCATTGCAATACACCGGTGGGCGGTTTATTGGGAAGAATCTGTGCAAAACAAGCGGGGAATATCCCGGTGCTTTATCAGGCGCACGGATTTCACTTTTGGAAAGGTGCGCCTTTGAAAAACTGGCTGCTTTATTATCCGGTGGAAAAGCTGATGGCAAGATGGACGGATGTGCTGCTCACAATCAATCGGGAAGATTATGAACGCGCAAAGACCTTTTCGCTGAAGAAAGGCGGCCGCGTGGGATACATTGCGGGTGTGGGCGTAGATGTAAAAGGCATCCAAGCCATGAAAGTGGACAAGGCTGCGAAACGCAAGGAGTTGGGGGTTCCGGAGGACGCCTTTGTAGTGATTTCTGTTGGGGAACTGATTCACAGAAAAAATCATATTGCTGTCATTCGAGCTTTAAAAAATATCAATATTCAAAAACTATACTATGTGATCTGTGGCAGTGGTAAACTGGATGCGTATTTGAAAGAAGAAGTAAAAAAATTAGGAATAGAAGATAAAGTGCTTTTTGCAGGGTTTCGCAGTGACGTGATAGAGCTGATGGATTCGGCCGATTTGTTTTGCTTTCCGTCGCTGCAAGAAGGCTTGCCGGTTGCATTGATGGAAGCCATGGCAGTAGGCATGCCTTGCATTGCAAGCAAAATTCGGGGCAATGTGGACTTGCTCCCGGAAAAAAATTTGTTTGATTTGCATGATGAAGGCATGTTGATTGAAAAGATCGAAAAAGCAGCAAACGGACAGCTGCAAACTGCAAACGATAACGCGATGGTTGCAAAATGTGATAAAGATGCGATTGACGAAAAAATGTTGCAGATATATCAACTGATGGGACATATTCGGAGTATAAGATGATTCGAATTTTACATGTGATAGGTTCTATGAACTGCGGCGGCGCAGAAAACTTAATTATAAATCTCTATCGAAAGATTGATAGAACAAAAATACAGTTTGATTTTGTGCTTCATACAACTGATGATTGCTTTTTTGAGAATGAAATTATCAGTTTAGGCGGAAAAATTTTTCGCACTGAAAAATATGTGATAAAAAATCATTTTTCCTATAAAAACTGGTGGAAAAATTTTTTGCAAGAACACGCAGAATATCAGATTATCCATGGGCACATCAACAGCTCTGCCGCGATTTACCTCAAGGAGGCCAAAAGGCAAAAACGGTATACCCTGATGCATAGCCACACCTCCAACTCTGGGGGAGGGCTGAAAGGGATTCTGAAGGATATTGTGCAGTATCCGATTCGGTTTTATACCGACCAGTGCATTGGATGCAGCTACGAGGCCGCAAAGTGGCTATACGGTAAAAAAATTGCATCCGAGGAGAAAACCCTGATTGTAAAAAATGGAATTGATGCGGCGCATTTTCGGTTTGACCCCTTGGCAAAAGAGCGTGTCAAAGACGAACTGAATGCGCAGGGAAAAACCATCTGTATCCATGTTGGTCGATTTGTGACAGAAAAGAATCATGCTTTTTTAATTGATATATTTCAAATCGTTCACAGAAAGCACCCCAACGCGCAGCTGTGGTTACTAGGCGAAGGAACAGAAAAAGAAAAAATAATCCAAAAGGTGCAAGCGTGCGGGTTAACAAAAGATGTTCGGTTTTTTGGAGTACAGAGGGATGTTGCCCCTTATTTACATGCCGCAAATGTATTTCTGTTTCCGTCACTGCATGAAGGGCTGCCGCTGACCATTGTGGAGGCACAGGCGGCAGGGCTGCCGATACTTGCATCAAAGGCTGTTCCGAAAGAAGCCGATGTCGGCGCGGGGTTGCTGCATTGGATGGAATTATCCGATGAGTTGGAAAAGTGGGCTGATAGGGTGATTGCACTATCAGCCTGTGACCATGTGGATACCTATGAGCAAGTTTTGGCGTCGGGATATGATATCAACAGCACAGTAGCGCTGCTGACCAAGATGTATCAGCAGATCAGTGAAAATCAGGAAGGATGATTTTGTTCAGTGGGAATTTTACAGATAAATATCATTGTCATGATGATCGAGGCACTGATTCAAATTTCACAAAAAAATAAAAAGGTCAGAGATGCTATTTTTTATCTCATGTGCGCACAGCTGTTGTTTTTGGCGGTGTTTAAATCACCGGAATATGGCGTGGACTCCGTGAACTACACAGCATGGTTTCTTCAATGGAGGGAAATGCCTCTTTTAGAGGTTTTAAGATATTATTCAACAGAACCGGGATATATTTTGATCAATAAAATAATTGGTTTTTTTACGGATGATGTAACCATATTTTATGGCCTCATAGCTGTTTTGACATTGATTCCACAGTTTATTTTTATCAAAAAATATTCGATGCTTACAGGGCTGGCCTTAGTCGCCTTTACCGCACTTGGCTTTCATGAGTTTTCTATGTCTATTCTGCGCCAGGCATTGGCATTGGCGATCTATGTTTGGGGCTTCAAATATATTTCTGAAAGAAAGTTTTGGAAATATGCACTTTTTGTATTTCTGGCGTTTTGCTTTCATCAAACAGCAGCCATCACGATTTTTCTCTATTTTTTATATCCGTGGAAAAATACTTTTGGGCGATTGTTGGGTTCGTTTGGTGCGTCATTGGCGCTGTTTTTATTCGCCCCATGGGTTTTGCCTATCCTCAATCGTTTGGCCGGAAAGAATTATGTCTTAAACTATGAAGCGGGCAGAACCTTGTATATTTTACTGTGGGTGTTAGCCTTTGCGTTTTTCTTGATCGGAAGAAAACGAATGAACAACCCATCGCTCAAGGTACATTATGATGCTTTGAATATCGCAGCCGTCTTTCAAAGTTTCAGCATGGTAATGGAAAGCTTTGGACGTGCGATACAATATTATCAGATATCGCTGGTTATTCTGATACCGGATGTTGTCTACTACATCGGTTTGAAAGAGAAGAAAAATCAAGCAGTATTTGTGCCGCTGTATCTTCTCTTGTGCGTGGTCTTTTATCTTTATTACAATATTGCCGGTATTAATGTCAATCGAGTGTATTCCTTCCTTTGGTCATAAGAACACGGCAAGCACCGTCAAAACAAAGAGACACATTTCGGCAATGGAGCAGCAAGCTTAAAAACGAAGAATGATAAAAATAGAGTGTGCTGTCTTCCTGCACCGGAAAAGGGAGTGTGTGAATTGAAAGATCAAACATCTATGTTAAAATTAGATCAGCTTCGTTATGCAAATCAAAAGATGCCGGTCTTTCAAAAATATTATAGGCTTTCTCAAATGAGTAAGAGCAAGCTTTTCAAGAAGATTTATCATATTTTGTTTGCATTTTGGAGACGTGTATACAAAGTCGAATTTTCAGACACAACCCAAATCGGCCCGGGATTATACATTGGCCACCCCTATGGCATTACCATCAATCCTGATGCCGTGCTGGGAAGCAATATCAACATTCATAAAGGGGTAACCATCGGGCAGGAAAACCGGGGTAAAAGAAAAGGGGTTCCGACGATTGGCAATGACGTTTGGATTGGCATTAACAGCACCATTGTGGGAAATATCACCATCGGAGATGACGTTCTGATTGCCCCCAACAGCTATGTAAACTGTGATATTCCCAGCCATTCCATTGTAATCGGCAATCCGTGCATTATTAAGCCGTGTGAACATGCGACAAAAGAGTATATCAATCATCGCGTTTCAGTCGGCACAGTTTAAGTACAAATAGATGGTAGTGTAAACAATGAAAAAAATTGCATTTTATATCGCAAATTTCAATAAGGGCGGCGCTGAACGAGTGATGTCGAACCTCATTGAATACTTCTTTCAAAAAGGGTATGAAATTGTAGTGATCAATGACGAACCGAGCGAAGACCACTACAATTTGCCAAAGGGGATTCATCGCTTTTTTCTGAGCGAACAGCGGGACAAAAATTTTGTTTTGCGAACGGTCAAGCGCATTTTTGGGCTGCGCGGCATTTTGAAGCGAGAGCGGCCCGATATCGTTTTGTCCTTTTTGGGAGAGCCGAATTACCGAATGTTGATGGCGACCGCCGGGATGTCGGTCAAAAAGGTGGTTTCTGTCAGAAATGACCCGAATTTAGAATACGGAAAAACCTCTTTGAAACACTTTTTCGCCAATGTTCTATTTTCGATGGCAGACGGCGCGGTGTTTCAAACGGAAGATGCTGCGAAATATTTTAAGCCCTCGATTCAAGCAAAAGGAAAGATTATTTTAAATCCGGTGAACCCGGTGTTTTTTCAATGCAATCGAGAAGGAGAAGGCCGGCACATCATTTCGGTTGCCCGGTTGTCTGCGCAAAAAAATTATCCCATGCTTTTAAACGCCTATGCCAAGATTGAAAAAGAGTTCCCGCAAGACGATTTACTGCTCTTTGGTGAAGGCGAGGAGCGGGAAAATCTTACGCAGCTGCGCCAAGCCTTGGGGCTGGAAAAACGAGTCCGCTTGATGGGTCGAATTGACGAGGTAGAAAAAGAGCTGATGAAAGCAAAGCTCTTTATTTTGTCCTCAGATTACGAGGGAATGCCCAATGCTTTGATGGAGGCGATGGCGGTTGGCGTTCCTGTGATTTCCACCGATTGCCCCTGCGGCGGCCCGAAAACATTGATTCGCAGCCAAAACGAAGGCGTTCTCGTTGAGGTGGGAAATACAGAGCAGCTGGCAAAGGAAATGCGCCGCGTGCTTTCTGATACAGCGCTTCGAGAAGCATTATCCAACGGGGAACGCGCGCGCGCAAAGGATTTTGAATCCTCCAAAATTTTGGCGCAGTGGGACGAATATTTCCATTCCATCACACAGTAATGCTCTGTACCGGCGAAAAAAGACACGATAAGCGGCTTTGTAAAAGAAGATGCAGCGACAATTCAATGAAAAGAGTGAAATCATGCAAGATAACAATTTTGGAAAAAAGTCCATCCTCATCACCGGTGCGGCCGGCTTTATCGGTGCAAATTTAGCCAAGCGGCTGCTGCAAAGCAATCAAGATGTGCAAGTCATTGGCATTGACAACCTAAACGACTATTACGACGTGCGCATCAAGGAAAGCCGCTTGAAAGAGTGCGAGCAGTATGAAAGCTTTGTCTTTTGCAAAGGAGATATTGCAAATGCAGGCTTTGTGCAGCAAATTTTCGCGCAGTATCAGCCAGAAATTGTGGTGAATCTGGCGGCACAAGCCGGGGTTCGTTACTCCATCGAGAATCCCGACGCCTACATTCAAAGCAATCTCATCGGTTTTTACAACATTCTGGAGGCTTGCCGCCACTCCTATGACGACGGCAAAACGGGCGTGCAGCACCTGGTTTATGCAAGCTCCTCCAGCGTGTACGGCTCAAATCAAAAAGTGCCGTACTCCACCGATGATAAAGTGGACAACCCTGTGAGCTTATATGCCGCAACGAAAAAATCCAACGAGCTGATGGCGCACGCTTACGCAAAGCTTTATAACATTCCGTCTACCGGCTTGCGCTTCTTCACGGTTTACGGCCCGGCAGGACGTCCCGACATGGCGTACTTTGGCTTTACCAACAAGCTGAGAGCGGGCGAAACCATTCAAATTTTCAATTACGGAAACTGCAAGCGCGATTTTACCTATATTGATGACATTGTGGAGGGCGTCATCCGCGTGATGCAAAAGCCGCCGGTTCGTCAAACAGGTGAGGACGGTCTACCCATTCCGCCCTATGCCGTTTACAATATCGGCAACAATCAGCCGGAAAACCTGCTTGACTTCGTGGACATTTTGCAGCAGGAATTGATTGCGGCCGGCGTGCTGCCGAGTGATTACGATTTTGAAGCCCACAAAAAGCTGGTTCCCATGCAGCCGGGCGATGTGCCGGTGACGTACGCCGACACCAGCGCATTAGAGCGCGATTTTGGCTTTAAGCCCTCCACCCCTCTGCGCGACGGCTTGCGGAAATTTGCACAGTGGTATAAAGACTTTTACATGAAAGAAGGAAACCAGGCGTGAAAATTGCAGTAGCTGGAACAGGGTATGTGGGGCTGTCTATTGCGGTGCTGCTCGCACAGCATCACGAAGTAACCGCCGTTGACATCATCCCTGAAAAAGTGGAGCTGATCAACCAAAAAAAATCCCCGATTCAGGATGCATACATCGAGAAGTATTTGGCCGAAAAGCCGCTGAACCTCACCGCCACCACAGACGCCAAGGCAGCCTATGCCGATGCCGAATATGTGGTGATTGCCGCCCCCACCAACTACGACAGCAAAAAAAATTACTTTGATACCTCGGCGGTCGAGTCGGTCATCCGCTTGGTGCAGGAGGTTAACCCCGACGCCATCATGGTGATTAAATCCACCATTCCCGTGGGGTATACACAGTCGGTGCGTGAAAAAATGGGCTGCGAGAATTTGCTGTTCAGCCCGGAGTTTTTGCGCGAGTCCAAGGCGCTTTATGACAATTTATATCCGAGCCGCATCATTGTGGGAACGGACATGGACAACCCGCGTCTGGTGAAGGCGGCGCAGGTGTTTGCCTCTTTGCTGCAAGAGGGCGCCATCAAAGAGAACATTGACACCCTGTTCATGGGCTTCACAGAGGCCGAGGCCGTGAAGCTGTTTGCCAACACCTATCTGGCTTTGCGTGTCAGCTATTTCAACGAGCTGGACACCTACGCCGAAATGAAGGGCTTAGACACCAAGCAGATTATTGAGGGCGTTTGCCTGGACCCGCGCATTGGCACACACTACAACAACCCCAGCTTTGGCTATGGCGGATACTGCCTGCCCAAGGATACCAAGCAGCTGCTTGCCAACTATGAGGATGTCCCGCAAAATATGGTGTCGGCCATTGTGGAAGCCAACCGCACCCGAAAGGATTTTATTGCCGACCGTGTGCTGGAGCTGGCCGGGGCGTATGAGTCCAACGACAGTTGGAACGAAGCCAAGGAAAAAGAGGTCATTATCGGCGTGTACCGCCTGACGATGAAATCCAATTCCGACAACTTCCGCCAAAGCTCCATTCAAGGCGTGATGAAGCGCATCAAGGCGAAGGGCGCCACCGTGATTATTTATGAACCCACCATCGAGGACGGGGAAACCTTCTTTGGAAGCAAAGTGGTAAACGATTTGCAGCGGTTTAAAGAGCTGTCACAGGCCATTATTGCAAACCGTTATGACGCATGTCTCGATGATGTCAAAGAAAAAGTGTACACAAGAGATATTTTTCAAAGAGATTGATTAGGGGCTTTTTGAAAAGTCGAAATTTTCAGTTTTTCTACAAGAAGCGGTGTCTGCTGCGTGAAAAAGGATAAAAGAGTGAAGAAAATGTCAGGTGTTTTTCATAAAATAAAAAAAGCAATCGTGAATCCTCATGCGCGCTGGTCTTATCTCAATGCGCTGGGATTTTATCATGGGATGGATGATGAAACATTTTTAAAAAAGCAGTTTTATCATGCCATGGGCTACGAATTGGACTTGCAGCACCCCAAAACCTTCAATGAAAAACTGCAATGGCTCAAAATTCACAACCGCAAACCGGAATACACCATGATGGTGGATAAATACGCCGTGCGCCAATATATTGCCGATACCATTGGGGAAGAATATCTCATTCCTCTTTTGGGCGTTTGGGACGACCCCGAGCAGATTGACTTCGATGCTTTGCCGCAGCAATTTGTGTTAAAGTGCAATCACAATTCCGGGCTTGGCATGTGTATTTGCAAAGATAAATCTAAATTGGACTTGAAAAAGGTCAAACAGGAATTGAAAAAGGGCTTGCAGCAGGATTATTATTTAGCGTGCAGAGAATGGCCTTACAAAAATGTAAAACGAAAGATTGTTTGTGAGCAGTACATGGAGGATGCAAGCAGTCAAGAGCTGCTGGATTATAAATTCATGTGCTTTAACGGAAAAGCAGAGTGTATTTTTACCTGCACCGATCGCTTTTCACCGGATGGGTTAAAAGTAACCTTTTTTGATTGCGATTGGAAGCAGCTGCCCTTTGAAAGGCATTATCCGGCCTCTCGAACACCGATTGCGCCGCCGAAAAATTTACGGAAAATGATTGAGCTCGCAGAAATTTTATCGGAAAATCATCCGTTTTTGCGCGTTGATTTTTACGAGATTGCGGGCAAGATCTATTTTGGAGAGTTAACTTTTTTCCCAGGCTCCGGCTACGAGGAGTTTTCTCCTTTTGAAGCAGACGAGCAATTGGGCAAACTAATTACATGTATTTAGCCGCTGAACCATCCAAAACACAAGAGGGACTCCATTTTGAAATCAAATGTATGTATTATCAAGAGTGAAAATTATTTTTACCCAAAGGAAAAGGCGTTTCGCCCCGCGTGCCATTATCCCGAATATCCGTTTCAGGGCAATCTGAGCCAAAGCAACCATGTTTATGAAATGGTGCGGGAAGGGTTTCATCTTTTGGGGTATGACGAAGAACATTGGAATACAAAGCAATGGAACCCTCTCGGGCAATTTGTCAAAAAGGGCGATACCGTTGTACTAAAGCCCAACATGGTGATGGACCGCAACCCCGTTGAGCCGGGAACCGACTGCATGATTACCAATCCTTCCGTCGTGGCGGCGGTGGCAGACTATGTGGCGCTTGCACTCCAAGGAGAGGGCAGAATTGTGATTGGCGATGCGCCCGTGCAGGAGTGTGATTTTGACAAGCTCATCCAAGAAAACGGATATTTGGATTTGCTTCAATTTTATCAAGAGCACCTGCCCGACAGCATCACGATCGAGCTGGTTGATTTCAGACAGCTGCGAACCAAAGCCGTAAACGGTGTGTATCATTCCGAGCAGACGAATCAAGAGGGTGTTCTGATACAGCTCAACGAGCTGAGCGAATTTTTTGAAAAAGATAAAAATACCTTTGACAAGCTGCGAATCACCAATTATGACCCCGATATTTTAAAGCAGCACCACAATGAAACAACGCACGAATATTTGGTGAGCAAATATATTTTAGATGCCGATGTCATCATCAACCTGCCAAAACCCAAAACACACCGCAAGGCAGGTGTGACCATTGCACTCAAAAATATGGTCGGTATCAACTCCAGAAAAGAATATCTGCCGCACCACACCAACGGTTCCAAACAAGAAGGCGGAGATTGCTATTTAAAAAAATCTTTTTTAAAGGAATGGAAAAATCAATTTTTGGACAAGCGCAATGCCTGTATGCAAACAAAAAAGCAATATCGGCGGGCGTGGTTTTACGGAAAATGCGCCGCAGTGTGTTCGCTTTTGAACCAGCTTGGCGGCAGCGATGTATATTTTGAAGGCAGCTGGTATGGGAATGATACCATCAGCCGAACTTTGGTGGATTTGAATAAAATTGTGTTTTATGCCGATCAAAACGGCAATCTTTGCAAAGAAAAGCAAAGAAAATATTTGATTGTTGCCGATATGATTATTTCCGGCGAAAAAGAAGGGCCTTTGGAGCCTTCCTCCAAGCAGGTAGGAATGATTGTCATGGGCGAAAACCCCGTGTGCTTTGACGAAACCGTTGCCAAGCTGATGGGGGCAAAATATGAGTATATTTCCACTTTGCATCACGCAAGAAAGCCGCACGGAGATTTGCCGCTGGTGGGTGAGGAACAGCCCTATTTGATTTCTAATGATGCAAGATGGAATCAAAAGTCTTTGAGTGAAGTGCAAGCGAGTGATTTGCTGTATTTTGAGCCCACAAGCGGCTGGAAAGAAGCCTTTGAGCAACAATAAGCAAAGGTCTTTTTGGCACTTGTGAAAATGAAAAACGGAGAAACAATATGCGAGTAATATTTGCCACATCCATCCCTTTTACACAGCAGCATGAAGTGATCATGTACACGCAAACCATTGGCAAAAAATATCCCATTGAAAAGCTGGATTTATCGGAGATATACGGAAACAGTGATTATACCACCAATTTGCCGGCAGAAAACACGAAAAAAATACAAACCTTGGAGCAGCTGGAACAGCATATTCGGGAGCTGCTCACGCAGGATTCTGTATTAATGATTACCGACATTCTGATTCTGAATTTGAAAAGAATTTATCCCATTTTAAAAAAGTATCGGCTGAAAATTGTCACCATCAACAAGGAAATTATGGGTGGATGGTTGATTCGACAGGGGCAAGTTGCACAAGGGTTCAATAAAATGAATTTCGTGCAATGGTTCAAAGGATGGCTGATGCTGAATCAATTTTCAGCGTCGCTGATCCATAAAATCAGATATGGCAGCTGTCAATATGATTATATTTTGGCATCCGCCAACTTGCAGCCGGAAGCGGGAAAAGAGTTTGTCCAGATTCATCATGTGAAATATGATGAATATTTGCAGGCAAAGAATTCGGAAAATCCCATTGGTGAAAAGTATATTTTGTTTATTGACAGCGGCCTCACCACACATCCTATGTTGCAAAATGCTGCTCATAAGCTGGATCATGCGTATTATTTGAATGTGATCAATCAATACTTGGATTTGCTGGAACAGAAGTATAAGCTCAAGGTGGTTGTTTCCGTTCATCCTTCGGCAGCCTATGAACAGAAAGCCTTTGGGGATAAGTTGACCATGTGCGGCAAAACCCCCGAACTGGTTGAGCACTGTGAATTTGTGGTTTCGCATGGTTCTACTTCGCTCATCAATGCGATTCTAGCAAGAAAGCCGATGAAAATTTTAACGTCAAAAGCCATTGAGCACTCTGCATCGAATTTTATGGTTTGTTATGGGCTGGGTTTTGCCAAGCTGTTAGGCTTAGAGCTTGTTGACCTCGACCATCCTCAATTCCATGAATTTTCATTTGACCCAGCGGCATATTCGAGGTTTGAAACAAACTATTTAATCAATGAAAAATGTTCGGACAAATCAAACGAAGAGCTGATTTACAGCTTTTTGCAGCAGCTTGAGAACGAGGAACCGAAAAACCAATAACGGGCAAAAATCAAGCGCAGGATCATCAATAAAAGGAATCATTTATGAGAACAAAAGCCTCCGCATTAAATTTGATGGCAGCATGGGTAGGACAGTTTGCAGCATTGGTCATTCAATTTGTTGCCAGGATTTTTTTTGTAAAATATTTAAGTGCCGAGTATTTGGGCCTTTCGGGCTTATTTTCTAACATTTTATCGATGCTATGTGTGGCCGAGTTGGGAGTAGGCCCGGCGATGTCATATAGCTTGTATAAACCACTGGCAGAAAAGAACATAGAAACGGTAAAATCACTGATGCGATTATACCGCAACACTTATCGAATCATCGGAAGTGTCATTTTGCTGATGGGCATATTGACCATCCCGGTTTATCCGTTTTTTATCAGCGGAAAGCCGGATATTCCCAATTTAGATTTGATTTATTTTTTATTTGTGTTTAATACGGGGGTTTCCTATTTTTACTCGTATAAGCGCTCTTTAATTGCATGTGACCAAAAAAAATATATTGAATCTATCGTTCATTATGCTTTCTATTTTGGTTATAATGTTCTTCAAATTATAATATTAGTAACGACACAGAACTATCTTGCATTCCTATTATGCCAGATTATAGCCAATATTGTAGAAAATTTTACTTTGGCAAAAAAAGCCGATCAGATGTATCCTTATTTAAAGGAAAAAAATGTTTTGCCCATTCAGCAAAAAGAGTTGTCAGAAATTAAAAGAAATATCGGTGCGACAATCTTTCATAAGTTTGGCAGCATTATTATAAGTGGTACTGATAATCTTTTGATTTCCAAATTTGTCAGCCTGGCTGCAACAGGCTTGTATTCCAACTATTTTATTTTAATCAATGCAGTGAACACGATTTTTTCGCAAGTGTTCACTGCCATTACCGCAAGTGTTGGAAATCTGAATGTATTAGAAGGCAAGGAAAAAGTCAATGATATTTTTAATAAAGCCTTTTTCTTGAATTTTTGGGTATACGGTTTTTGTGCCATTTGTTTACAGACCTTGCTTCAGCCTTTTGTAACGCTTTGGCTTGGAGAAAATTTTTTGCTGGATCATTTTACAGTGACGGTAATTGTAGTAAATTTTTACTTGACCGGCATGAAAAGGGTGCTTTTATCCTTCCGAGATGCAACGGGCACTTACTACTATGATCGATACCGGCCATTGGTTGAAGCGTTTATCAATTTAGTAATGTCTTTAATTTTAGTTCATGTGTGCGGAATTACCGGTGTTTTTTTAGGAACCGCCATCAGCACACTTGCTTGTATCTGGGTAGAACCGTATGTGATTTACAAATATACTTTAAGAACGCCGCTGCGCTTTTATTGGAAAAAATACTGTGCTTATACGGCAGTTGTCGTGTTTTCTTCCGTTTTGGTTTCTTATATCAGCTCTTTATTAAGCGGGAATATCTACCTGGCTTTTGCAGGTAAGATACTGCTATGTATGACGGTTCCCAATCTGATATTTTTTCTGGTCTTTCATAAAACAACAGAATGTCAATACTTTATGACGTTTCTGAAGAAATTTAAGAAAATACGCCGGTAGGATGCTGACTAGCAGCTGAAAAAAAACTGACAACATCATTTGCTCAAAACCCTTTACACTACCCCTTGACCCCAACGCACCATCGAAGATATTGTGACACCGTGTCATCATATCTTTCAAAAAGCCTGCCCCGGAGATTTCCGGGGCAGGCTTTCTGCTTTACCCGCTGCGCGCTCGCTTGGCGCGGATTAGGGTGGATTTTGAAATGCCGGTCATTTCGGTGACTTGCCTGTAAGAATGGTGTTCCAGCAGCTCCAGTGCGTGGTTGATTTGGTGCTTAGAGTACAGCGGCTTTCGCCCTTCCCGATATCCGGGATGCCGGCGGGCGATTTCCTTGCCCTCTTGGGTGCGCTGCACAATCATATCACGCTCAAACTGTGCAAAGCACAGCATGATATTGCGAATCAGCACCCCGGTGGGGGTATCGTCCAAAACGCCCATATTCAAAATATGCACCTTGACCCCTTGGGAGAGCAGCCGGTCCACAAGCTCGATTCCTTCGTTTGCAGAACGCGCAAATCGGTCTAATTTTGTCACCATCACCACATCGCCCGCCCGAAGCTGCTGCAAAAGCTGCTCAAGCTGCGGGCGGTTTATTTTTGTGCCGGTATAGACATCGGTAAAAATTACTTGCGCGCCGTTTTGGGTCAGCTCCTGCTGCTGATGGGCAAGGGAGTTGCCGTCTTTGCTTTGTCCTTTCGTCGACACCCGCGCATATCCGTAAATCATAAAACATTCCTTTCTTTTGATCAAAAACAGCCCCACACAGCGGCTTTCCAAAACGCTGTAGGGGGCTGGCTGCGATGCCGCTAAAATTGATAATGCGTCCACAGGCTGATCACTTTCACTGTCTGCTCTGCTTCCAGCACTTCATAAACAAAACGGTGTTTGAGGTTGATTCTTCTGGAGTACGCGCCCTGCATATCCCCGACAAGTTTTTCATAGGGCGGCGGGGTTTGATAGGGGTTTTGCCGCACCAGTTCGACCAAGGCTTTCGCCTTTTGATCCAGCTTTGCCGCCTTGAGCTTTGGAATGTCAGCCGCCGCCTTTTTGGTATAGACAATTTTATACACTACCATTCTACCTCATCTTCGGAAAGGCACTCGTCGAGCGGTGTATGAAGCCCCTCTATAATCTTTTCCCTTTGCTCGGGAACGGAAGATAAATACACGGTTTCCATCAATCCGTTGTAATCTTCTTCGCTGATGACGATGGCATTTCCTGCCTTGGTGCTGATATTGACCGGCTCATTATACTTGATGGTTTGTTCCAGCATGGTAAAGATATTTTTTCTGAAATTCGTAATATTTGTGTTCAGCATTTCAAACACCTCCCGATAAGTACAGTATAGCGTACACCTCTTATCCTTGTCAATCTTTCTGTACAGAATACGGTACATTATTTTATGCTTTCCGCAAAACGCTTGTGCATAAATATGACACTAACTTTTGACACCAAAAAAAGCAAGTGTTTTTCGTGAAAAGAAAGGAGGTATCAAAACTTGACAGTTTTGACACCTCTCGTTTATCTGAAAGTTAAAATACTGTACAGCACTTCACGGACAATCAAACAGTCATACCGACAATTTGACATGCAAACTTAAAAAAACGCATCCAATACCACGGATACAAAGCTGTGCCTTTTCCATTGAACACGAAAAGGGCAAAAATCGAAAACAATTTGTTTATTTAGAGATTTTTTCGTCAAATAACGAAATAAAATTGAAAATTTCTTCTTGTTTATGCTATAATGGGTACGAATGGAGGTGTGCTTTGTGCTAGTGAGAGTAAGCATAGAAAACTTTAAATCGTTTGATTCTCCGGTTGAATTCACCATGATTTCCTCGGGCAAAATTCAAACCTTGAAAGAGCATCGAATACAAGTGAAAGGCAGTAATATTTTAAAAAATGCCGTCATTTACGGGGCAAACGCCTCGGGCAAGTCGAATCTGGTTGATTTTTTCCGTTTTTTCAAAAACACGGTACAAAATGAGCTGCCCCTTTCCTGTGTGGAGTGGTACTGCAAAAACAAAGAAGAAAACAAGTCGATGGAAAGCACGTTTGAAATTCAATTTATCCTAGGGCAAAAATGCTACGCTTATGGCTTTTCTGCCGTTTTGAGCGAGCGGAAAATTACAGATGAATGGCTTTATGAGCTGCATCAAAACGGAACCGGCAAGCAGCTGTTTGAATGCGGATGCGGCAGGCGTCCCGTATTGGGAGAAAATGTCCGGCTTTCCGCCGCCGAAAGGGCAAGGTTTGATGTGTACGCAGAAGACTTTGAAGGCAATGTAACCACCTTGTTTTTAAAAGAAATGAACCGCGGCAAAAAGTACGCAGAGAATTCTGCGTTGTTATTTTTCCAAAATGCTTACCGCTGGTTTAACAATCATTTATATGTCATTCATCCAGATACCCCATTGATGGATTTTGAGTATTACTATGATGAGCCATCGCTTGACCGAATCAATCAGGTTATTCAAACCTTCGATACAGGAATCAGCCGTGTGAGCATCAAAGACATCAGCATGGAAGAACTGGAAAACGCGGTTCCCAAAGAAGTGTTTGCCAAAATGATGCAGCATGTAAATGCCAAGCTTCAAGCAAGCGCGGATGAAAAAAAAGAGGTAGAAATTCATGTCACCATGCGTTCCA
>ERZ1643246.1167-NODE-1167-length-29541-cov-7.147392_pt1 | contig 29541 bp, 28 predicted proteins | sample MGYA00579265_ERZ1643246 | MGnify/ENA primary metagenome ERZ1643246 (study PRJEB29033, sample SAMEA4952261) | chicken gut metagenome | biome: Broiler Chicken; feature: Gastrointestinal Tract; material: Caecum | place: Ireland | collected 2018 | study: Broiler...
ATGACAGGAGTCTCCAAAACTCTTAGCGGGAGTTCGATTCTCTCATCCCCTGTAAAAAAGTCAGTAAAATAGGAAATTTTACAGTATCCGGGTGTTAAATTAACACGAAAGCTAACACGGCTGACTACTTAGAAGCGGTGATATGAGTATAGTGAGTACTTGTATCGCCGCTTTTTATTTCAGACGCAATGTGTCCGGAACGAAAGAAATACAGCGGGTGAATGCAGGGATAGAGGGCCTGATTATTGACAGATTTAATGTTAAATAGTATGATAAAACATACATATATATAGCTGCTTAATAAAATTTTTGCGTTCTGGATTTGCTTTGTGTAAAAACGATTTTGCTGTTTACGACAGATGCTGCGGTTTTCTGCACTGCGTATTTGGAAACCTTTGACAATTTTGCATGCATTTATTCAAAGCTTTAAAAATTATTTTCGCAACTATTTGTTGCAATATACAAACAATTTGAGAGGGGAATAGTATGGACAAGACAGCAGTGCTGATACCCTGCTACAATGAGGCGAAAACTATTCAGAAGGTGGTCAGCGACTGGAAAAGGGTGCTGCCTGAGGCAGTGATCTATGTTTACGATAATAACTCCACAGACGGCACCGGGAAACTGGCGGCGGAAGCCGGGGCGGTGGTCCGCCGGGAATATATGCAGGGCAAGGGCAATGTAATCCGCCGCATGTTCCGGGAGATCGATGCGGAGGTCTACCTGATGGTGGACGGAGATGACACCTACCCGGCGGAATTCGGACCGGAGATGGCCTCCCTGATCCGGGAAAAACACGTGGATATGGTGGTGGGAGACCGGCTCTCCGCCAGCTACTTTACAGAAAATAAAAGACCTTTTCACAATATGGGGAATTCCCTGGTACGGAAGAGCATCAACCTTCTTTTCAAAAGCGATATCAAGGACATCATGACCGGCTACCGGGCCTTCAGCTACAATTTTGTTAAAACCTTTCCCGTCTTATCCAAAGGTTTTGAAATTGAGACGGAGATGAGCATCCACGCTGTTGACAAAAATATGTACGTGGAGAATGTAGTGATCGACTACCGGGACAGGCCGGAGGGGAGCCAGTCGAAATTGAATACCTACAGCGACGGACTCAAGGTGCTGCGGACGATTTTCCGCCTGTACCGGATTTATAAGCCCATGGGCTTTTACCTGCTGTTCGCGACCCTGCTGGCGGTTCTCAGTACCGTGTTCCTGATTCCGGTACTGGCGACCTTTGCCAGAACCGGGCAGGTGCCGAACTTTCCCACATTGATCGTCTGCGGCTTTGTCTATCTGGCGGCTATCATTTCCTTCTTTTCCGGGCTGCTGCTGACCTCCATTGCCCAGAAAAACCGGCAGGATTTTGAGATGCTTCTGATTCGCTGCCAGGAACAGTTTCAGGAAAAGGAGCAGGCCATGAGAAAGAAAGCGGAGGGACAGAACTCATGAAAAGACTGCGTGCTGTTAAAAAATGGAAGCTGCTCTTCTGGGCAGTCCTGCTGCTTGTCATACTGGCTCTGGAAGCCTTCTATTTAAGAGAAAGGCCTCTGGGAAATAAGACGGCTATGCCCGCCGCCAACGGAGAAAGCATTTCCATGACTGATGGCATGGAGGTATCGGAATTTATCAACTGCCAGCAGGAACGCCTGGAGGGGATGATCCTGCAGACCCAGAAGGATCCCCAGGCCGAAACCGGTATTCTGCAAGTACAGCTTTATCAGGAGGGGAAGCTGATCCAGGAATGGTCTGCCAGTCAGTATTCCTACCGGGGCACCCAGCTGAAGCTGGTGCTGGAGCAGCCTCTGGAGCAGGTAAAGGGGACGGAGCTGGAAGTCCGTCTCCAGGGAACCGGTGGGGATACAGGTATCATTCTAAGCACCAATCAGCACCCGGAGGAAGGCATCTTTCTCAACGGAGGCGAAAAAGCCAATACCCGGCTGTGTCTCAGCCTGATCCGGGAAAATGTGGATACCGTCCAGGTGTTTCTGGGAGTCGCGGTTTTTACCGCGGCGGTCTGGGCAGTTTTGTTCTGGCTGATCCAGATCAAGGGCTGGCGGCAAATCCACCGGCTGTTTCTGGTATGCTATCTGGTTATGGGCATTTTCCAGCTGTTTTCCGTCCCGATGTTCACCACGCCGGACGAGGAAAACCATTTTCTCCGTGCCTATCAGATCGCGGAGGGGCAGCTGATCTCTCAGCAGAATCAGGATGACAGCGCCCAGGGCGTATCCGGGGCGGGGGGAGAACTTCCGGCGGCCCTGAAGTTTGGCGGCGGGAGATATATGGCGGATCTGAAACTGTACGATCTGAAACAGATGGCTCAGTATGAGATTGATGAAAATGACACCATGTTTATAAAATTTGGCAACACGGCACTCTATGCTCCGGGCACCTATCTGCCGCAGGCAGTGGGCATCAAGATTGCGGATCTGTTTACAGACCGGGTACTGGTTCTGGCTTATGCCGGACGGATCTGCAACTGGCTGCTAAACGGCCTGCTGACAGCCCTGGCTATACGCTGGCTGCCGGCAGGGAAGAATCTGGCTTTTCTGCTGGCCATGCTGCCCATGAGCCTGCAGCAGTTTAATTCTTTGTCACCGGACGCATTTGTCTTCTCCCTGGCTATGACCCTGACAGCCTTTGTGCTGCACATGCGTTTTACCAGGAAAGAACCCATGAAGGTCCGCCATTATGTGCTGATGTATGCCATGGTTTTCATCCTCTGCCAGTGCAAGGTGGTCTACGCGCCTCTCTGCCTGCTGCTGTTCCTGATTCCCAGAGAACGTTTCGGCGGCACAAAGAAATATGTTCTGAATATTTTCGGAGCAGGAGGGCTGGGTCTGGCCACCTGCGGCTCCTGGCTGCTTATCTCCTCCCGGTTCCTTTCAGAATTCCAGCCCGGGGTAGATTCTGCGGCGCAGGTTTCCTATATCCTGCGGTCGCCTGTGAATTTCCTGGGAGCGATCCTGAAGACCTTCGACACCACAGGAGGCGGTTTGCTGAAATCCATTCTGGGAGAGAAGCTGGGCTGGCTTACGATCACCACCAGTTTTACCCTTTTGGTTGTATTTGCAATTTTAATCCTGATCTATGTCTTTCTGGATAACGACATAGCGAAAATAAATTTCACGCCCTTCACCCGGGCAGTACTCCTGGGGACTACAGCTCTGATCACCCTGGCCATCTGCGCCAGCCTGTATGTTCAGTGGACCGAGTACCACAGCGAAGTCATCAGGGGTATCCAGGGCAGATATTTTCTGCCTCTGCTGCTGCCGGCCCTGCTGGCGGTCAAGCCGCCGGTAAAACGGGTGGCAGGCACCGGCCTTCAAAACCAGTGGATGGTCCCGGTGGTGCTTGGCCTGAATCTGATTACATCCTGCATTGTCCTTACTTATGCTCTGGGATAAATTTATGACGGCAGCAATGCCTGTTTCCCCGTACTTTCTCCGGTTCTGGGCGGGAAGTACGGGGATTTCTTGTGTTGACGCTAAATTATATATAAGTTAGAATTAAAAAGATGAAGCGTATATACAGCTGCACAATAGGAAAAAGGAGGGGGAATATGTATCGAAAAGTGCTAAGTATCTTATTGGCCTTTGGGACAGGCATTTGCTGCCTGGGAGCAACTGCCTATAATGCAGGTGCAGAACCAGACATCGTTGTTCAGGAGGAGTCTTCCCAGTCGCTGGACGTAGGAAGTTATCTTGAAAATGGGAACCCGGAAGAAATCATAGATCTGCTGGATCTGCATGAAACTGCGCCCGGGGCCCTTTCCAATCGTTTTGAAAGTGATGACGGCAGTATATCCATGGATTTTGCCGAGGGCAGTCAGGGAGACTACGCGATAACCTTCACGGTGGAGAATAATCCCGGAGTAAACTTTTATGGAATCCGTTCCGGAATGACGAATGAGGAGGCAAATGATATATTAAAAGCTCTTGGCTGGCCTCCGCCGCGCAATTCCGGCAGCAGCGTTGTAGGATATTACAATTTTAACAGTGGTGCAGACGGGTTCCATATCTGGATAGAGAACGGGGCGATTACAAACTGGTCATGGACGAACTGGGTAGAAGGCGAAATATCTGAAAATCCTTTTGAGGATGTGCCTTGTGGGATATGGTTTTATGATTCAGTGATTTTCGTATATAACCATTGGATCATGACGGGCCTGGACAGCCATACCTTTGGACCTACAGAAATCCTTTCCCGTGCCCAATTCGCTACCATCCTTTACAGGATGGAAGGAGAGCCGGATGTAAGCGGTCTTGCTGCCGCAGAGTTTCCGGATGTGCCGGACGGCATCTGGTATGATGACGCAGTGACCTGGGCGAATGCGGCTGGAATTATTACCGGATATACGGATGGAACTGCGGCGGGAAATTTCGGCGCAGTGGACTCGCTTACGAGAGCGCAGATGGCAACCATGCTGTACCGGTATGCCCAATATAAAGGATATAATACGGACGTAACCGGTGTCCTCTCTGATTTTCAGGATGCCGGAGAAGTCCCTGATTTTGCGGCCGATGGAATGCCCTGGGCTGTAGAACATGGAATCATTCGCGGCGATGAATCTGGTGAAGAAAAAATGCTGAAGCCGCAGGATCCGGTAAGCAGAGCCGTCGGTGCTACCGTGATTGAAAGATTTTTTCAGCAATAAATGAATATTTACTGAACATAAAAGGAGGAGTGGGAGAGATGAGAAAAATGGTTGCGCGCATGGTGTCTGCGGCGGCACTTTTTGGCATATTTATGAATACAGGGGCACTGGAAGCCCGCGGGGCAGAAATACAGCAGGAACGGGTGATGACCCAAAGCTGGATGGAAGCGGCGGAAATGCGTTCCAGGGCTGCGGATATCAGCATCAACCAGCAGGAAATGGATGTTCTGTATTTGACGAACAAAATCCGTATGATCAATGGACTGGAGCCTCTGTCTACTTTTGACCGGATACAGGCAGCGGCAGATATCCGCGGAAGCGAACTGGGAACCGAGTTTAGCCATGATCGGCCGGACGGAACATCCTGTTTCACAGCGCTTGATCAGCAGGGCATCAGCTATCAAGGCGCAGCCGAAAATATTTCCGCGGGAAGCCCGGACGCCATGGCTACCATTGACGGCTGGTGGAACAGCCCGGGCCATCAGGCAAATATGATGGCTTCCGAGTCCAGCCATCTGGGTGTCGGGTATGATTATATCAGCGGAAGCGAATACGGCCATTACTGGGTGCAGCTGTTTACGGGTACCTGCGCGCCGACAGAGATCCGCGTGATGGACGATGAAAACTATATTTATTTAATTCCGGCGGGAACTTCTCTGGAATATCTGGGGCTGATGCTGGAGGCAGACTGCGAACACGGAACGGCTTACCTGCCGATTCTGGATGAAATGTGTACCGGTTATAATCCGGAACAGGCAGGGACCATTCAGACCGTGCAGGCAGAATATGGGGGCTGTACTGCCAGCTTTCAGATTTATCCGTATCCGCCCATGCAATTTACGGATGTTTCTGCAGGGGACTGGTATTATGGATATGTAGAATACGTATATGCTCTTAATATAATGACGGGACTGAATGATACCTATTTCGGGGCGGTTGAGCCTTTATCCCGTGCGCAGTTTGCGGTAATCCTTTACAGACTGGAAGGAGAACCGGATGTGAGCGGCCTGGCCGCAGCAGGATTCCCCGATGTGCCGGAGGGCATTTGGTACGATCATGCGGTCAGATGGGCAGCTGCAAATGGGATTATAAGCGGATATACTTCCGGCCCCGAAGCAGGAAAATTTGGGGCTTCTGACAAGATTACACGGGCGCAGATGGCCACCATGATGTATCGCTACGCAAAGTACAAAAATTATGATACCTCAGCTGATGGCAATTTAGATTCTTTTCCAGATGTGTCAGATGTACCGGAATTTGCTGTCGATGGTATGAAATGGGCCGTCGGAATGGGAATTATTACTGGAGATCAGGAAAATCTGAATCCCCAGGGCAGCGCAAGCCGGGCTGTGGGAGCAACAATTATCACAAGATTTATGCAGGGATAAGGGTATGTACCCGAGGCGCCAGGCCGGAACTGTCGGATCTGACAACCGTTGCTTCAGATAATGGAAAATTAAATCTTGAACAGCATTACAAAGAAGAAACCATGGAGGTTAATTATCTGCCTCCAAATGAATTTCAGGAGAAGGCAGAGCAGGAGAGCGTTGGGATGGAAAAGATAGAAAAAATAAAACAGGCAGCGCTGGACACGGGTTTCTGGGAAGCGGGAGAGGTTCCGGTGGACAGTCTGCAGTTTCGGCCGGATATCCGGAAGATATGCGAAGAAAACAGCTGCAGAAACTATGGAACTTCCTGGGCCTGTCCGCCTGCCGTGGGCACTTTGGAAGACTGCCGGAAACGATGTGAAAAATATGCGCATATGCTGCTTTTCAGCGGTAAGTTTGAACTGGAAGATTCGTTTGACTTTGCATCCATGGTGCGGGGATTGGGTGAGTTTAAGAAGATGACAGAGCAGTTGGACCATGCGCTTGGCAGATTTGTCGAATCCTACCAGATTCTTTCCAATGAAGGATGCGGCAGATGCAGAAAATGTACATGGCCGGAGGCACCCTGCAGATTTCCGGATCATCTGTACCACTCCATCGAAGGGTATGGCCTGCTCGTAAGCCAGCTGGCGAAGGAGGCGGGAATCCGCTATCATAATGGGGCGCATTCGGTTACATATTTCGGTGCCGTGCTTTTTTGCTGAAAAAAGAATGAAAGAGATGTGTTTAGGCTGAAGCTGCCGTATTCTGAAATTCAAAATACGGCAGCTGTTTTCATTATTTATTTTCAACCAGTTCCAGAAGTTCTTCTACGCTCATGTTTTTATCTTCCATCAGCTGCTGCAACTGTTCCAGCTTCAGCTGAGAAATCTGTTCCGCAATTTCATCCTCTTCATCGGAAAGTTTATTGATCTCATCGGCCAGGGAGAGCTTTTTGTTCTCCAGGGCCTCGTATTTTTTGGTAAGGGATTCAATGAGCTTTGCGTAGTTCTTGGGTCTTGGCATAATGTACCTCCTCGTTTTTTTAAAATTATAGCATGGGGACACGGAAAATACTATGTTTTTTTAGGGCTTCTTATTTCCGGGAAAGGCTTCAGCGCACATGAAAACTGTTTTCCGGTTCTACGGGAATTCTTTTCTCCCGCACATCGGAAATAAAAATAAAACGCTGTTCCCGGAGTTTGACAAGCAGCTGCTGAATATCCTGCAAAGTACCCTGCACTTCCATCTCCACCGTGCCGTCCCATTCATTTCTGACCCAGCCGGTGAGCTGCAGGGAGCGGGCAAGATACATGGCGCGATAGCGAAAGCCCACGCCCTGCACATGGCCGTAAAAAATAATATGTTCCCGGATCTTTTCCACAGACAGTCCCTCCCGGCAAAAAGAATCAGCTATATTATACCATTTTTTAAGCGGATGGGAAGTATAAGCTGCAGAATCTTTTACAGTCTTTTACAGTTTCTGCGGCGACGGCGGCGGAGGGAGAGAACAAAATTTTTAGCTTGATTTTCCGGAACAGAGACAGTATAATAAATCCTGTAATCAGAAAGTCCCTTTCAGGGAAGCTGAGAAATACACAGAATTATTTCAAATCTTTTTTCAAAAAGGAACAGATCGTTCCGTTTTCCAAAGCAGATAACTGAAAACAAAAATAGCATTTTACGGATTTTTGTGTCCGCGGATTCTCTGCGGGCAGCGTTGCGTTTTTACTTTCTTTCCGCATCCGGACAGGGTGCGTCACGGATGGTTCGTCCATTTTCCACTTTATTATTTGAAACGCAGAGGAGGATGTCTATGGTGGCTGCAGAGGCTTTTTTCTGTCTGCCCGCAGATAGAAAAACCTCCGGCTTTTCCGGGGAAAGAGCCCCGCCCCGGATGCCGGACCGGAAAAAACTGAATAAGAAAGGAGAGATGGCTTGAAGCAATGTGTAAAGCATCTGGCTGCGGCCGTTCTGGTATTTGTGCTGCTGGCCGTATTTGCCGGCAGCCCCGCCGTGGTGAGCGCCGCATTTTCCGGTTCCTATAAAACGGAAGATGCTTATGAGGCGCTGGCTGTAGGAGATTCCATAGAGTTCGATTATCTCCATGGAACAGGCGGATATGCGGAAGAGCGTCAGGTCGTGTGGGCCGTCCGGGAGGACGGAACTCTGGCTCAAACCTGGTACGAGAGAATACTGGGGTCTTCAGAAGGGATTCCTTATTTTTGTATCGAACAGAATGCCGCATACGTAGCTGAGCGGACAGCAGTCGTTTACGATGGCCTGGATTACATGAGCCAGGAGGAGATTACAAGAATTGCGCTGGCGCTGAAATATCTGGAGGATCACATAGAGGAGGTGAATGGAAGCAAAACAGATTTGTACTATCTGCAGCAGTTTGCAGTCTGGAAGATCCGGGACGAAGCCGGGTATGACGCCTACGGGGAACCCATGAACTACGGGTCTGCGGGCCTGGAATCGCAAGAGAGCGGAGAAGCATCCGTGGAATTTTCCATAGAAATCGTCGGGAGAGCCATAGCCTGGGCAGATGAAAACAGCGGCAGGTATACGGGATACTGCAAGGTACTGGACTCCGGAATGTTTCAGAGATGTGCCGTATTCAAAGCGGTTGAAAATCCTGTTTCTTTTGTGATTCCGGAGACGGGATCGGCGGGTACCATAGGTCTGCTTGCCGCAGGCGGAATCTTGATTCTGGCCGCGGCAGGAATCGGAAATACAGGAAGACGAAAGGAGAAATAATAATATGTGGAAAATAAACAGAAAAAAGAGGATACTGCCGGCGGCTGTCTGCATGGCTCTGCTGGGCGGGACCGTGCTTGGCCTGACGGGACCGGCCTGGCCGGTACAGGCAGCCTCCCTCGTGGATGGAAGCATTGACTTTCAGCAGGGCAGCGCGTCAATTATCATCCAGGGACAGGAGGGGCAGACACTGGCCGGAAAGGAGTTCCGGATTTATCAGCTGCTGTACGCGGAAAATTCCCAGTCCGGAGAATCGGTTCAGTATACGGTGAATCCTGCTTTTGCCGGGGCGCTTAAGACGGTGGTAGGCGGCCGACTGGGAACAGATCCTTCCGCTGTGACGGAATATCAGATACTGGATTATATGCAGAGTCTGAATAACGGTCAGACCGAGGGGGCGCAGGCGGAGCAGGAGGAAGTAGGGCGTTACAGCGATTTCCGTTATTTTGTAGAAGAGCTGCGGACAGAGATTGTCCGGGAACAGCTGGAAGGCCTGGAGGTTTCTGTAGAAAGCACCGGGGAGAACGGCCAGATTGTTTTGGGAGGACTGGCATATGGATATTATCTGATTGACGAGGTGACGGATGTGGCAGACAGTTCCCAGGCGGCGTCTCTGTGTATGACGGATACAGCAAATCCGGAAGTAACGGTGCAGATAAAATCGGATTATCCCACAGAAGTAAAGAAGACAATTCTGGAAGATGACGGGGAAGCCGGATGGAACGTGATCGGAGACTACGAAATCGGGCAGACGGTTCCCTACAAATATGAGGCGCTGGTTCCGGATCTGTACGGATACCATACGTATTATTTCGCTTTCCATGATTTGATGGATGAGGCGCTGGATTTTGACAGCGGCAGCGTAGCGGTGGAGATCCGCCAGGGAGAGACTGTATATACCCTGGGAAGCGAAGAATATCAGGTCCGCATGGATACAGGAGAAGAAACATTCCTGATAGAAATAGCAGACCTGAAGGCGATCGTGGACCGGGAATTTGATCAGAGTGATGAGGAAGGAAGAAACCAGTACGGCCAGACAGTGACGGTAACGTATCAGGCAGTCCTGAATGAGAAAGCGGCTGCGGATACAGGGCGGCCCGGCTTTGAAAATCATGTATATCTGGAATTTTCCAACAATCCGGATGCGGACGGGGAGGGGGAGACCGGACGGACGCCCTGGGATACGGTCGTATGCTTTACCTATGAACTGGACGGATTAAAGATGAATGAAAAAGAACTGAAGCTGGAAGGCGCCGAATTCCGCCTGTACAGTGATCCGGAATGCCGGGAGGAGGTCTATGTCAGAGAAAATCCGGATGGAGAGGGCTACATTGTCGTAAACAGAGATTCGCTGGGCGGCAGTGATCATACAGGGGGAACCGCGCCGGAGGATGCGGCAGCAATCGTATCCGATGCACAGGGAGCGTTCCGCGTGTATGGGCTGGACAGCGGGGTCTATTATCTGAAGGAGATCCAGGCGCCGGAGGGCTACAGACCTCTTCTGGATCCCATTGTTCTGACAATTACTCCCACTTTCGCGGAGGACAGGACAGAATATCTGGAAGGGGACGGGGCTACGGACAAGATTCTGCGGGAACTTGCAGCCTCTGCGGATATCCGGAGCTTCTATGACGGAGAATACATAGAAGAAAAAGGGGTACAGCTGGAAACAGACGCAGACCAGGGAACCGTGAACCTGACGGTAGTAAACCGGACCGGAAGCCGTCTCCCCGCCACCGGAAACTCGGCGGTTCTGCTGCTGACGGCCGGGGGAGCGGCCATGATGGGTACGGCCCTTCTGATCCTGGCAAGAAAACGAAGAAATAGTCTGAGATCGTGAAGAAAGCGAGAAGATTTGTAACCGGACTTTTATTCGGAGCCGGACTGGCCTTAAGCTTTGCACCCGGCCTGGGAAATCTTAGAAATCAGCAGCACCAGGAGCAGATTTTGTCCACCTACAAAAACGCCGAGGCCTCCATGGAGGCCGGCGAGGCGGAAACAGAGAGAAAACAGGCGGAACTTTACAATGAATGGCTCTATGGACTGCGCAACGGCGCAGGGATCGCCCGGGCCGGACAGGAAGAGAACCTGCAGGAATATGAGTCACTGCTGAACATGACGGGAACCGGCATGATGGGAAGCCTGGAAATCCCCAGGATTGACGTGGATCTGCCGATCTATCATGGAACCAGCCAGGAGGTCCTGGCTGCCGGAGTCGGACATCTGGAAGGAAGCAGTCTTCCCGTGGGAGGAACAGGCACCCGCTGTGTCCTGACCGGGCACAGAGGGCTGCCGGGATCCCGGCTGTTTACACGGCTGGATGAACTGCGGGAGGGAGATCTGCTGTTTCTGCGGATTCTGGGAGAGGTCCTGGCCTACCGGGTATCAGAAATCGCGGTGATTGAACCGGAGGATGTGGAACGGCTGAGGCTGGAGGAAGGGCAGGATCTGCTGTCGCTGGTGACCTGTACGCCCTACGGCATTAACACAGAGCGACTGGTGGTAACAGGTACAAGAGTCCCCTACAGCCAGGCACTGTATGAGGGGGAGGAGCCGGGAATCCCATCGATCCGGGAACTGTTATTCGCTGCCCTGCCGTTCCTTTTTTCCGGCGCGGCAGCAGGAATCTGGATAAAAAAACATCGGGCCGGAGGAAAGGGGAAGGAGGTACAGAAAAGAACATGCATAAAGGGAAAGGAGCGAAATATAGAAAAAGCTGGGGGATAGCGGCAGCGGCTCTTCTGCTGTCGCTCCTGGCGCCTGAAGCAGTGCAGGCGGAAACCTCGGGGAGTATTACCGTGCTGCTGGAGGAGGGTATTTCCCCGGAGGGAATCCGTTTTTCCTGTACAAAAATAGGCAGTATCGTACAGGGCAGTTATCTGCTGGACGCATCTTTTCAGAAAACGGGGCTGGATCTGAATGAAATCAAAACCAGCGCGGAAATGCGGGATGCGGCGGAGCAGCTGGCCGCGCTGGCCGTGGGAGGAACAGTGGCCGCACCGGATGCGGAGGGCATTGCAAAATTTGAGAATCTGGAGCAGGGCCTGTATCTGCTGAACGCGGAGAGCACGGGCAGTTATCAGACGGCAGATGCAGCCCTTGCGGCAATTCCTTCCTGGGAGGAAACCCTGGGCGCAATGACCTACGATATTACGGTTGTGCCCAAATTTAAGTCCTGGGAGCCGGAAAAAATGACACTGTTTGATACAGGGTACAGCAGCAGACTGGCCGGCTGCGCCGGCGGGGCGGGAGCAGCCGCGGTTCTTCTGGTGCTTCTGAACAGAAGACGGGCAGTGAAAAAATGAAACTGGCAAAATGGCTTGGAAACAGTGCTCTGGTTATTCTGCTATCCGGTTTTCTGTTTTTGGGCGGAAGAGAAACTGCCGGCTATATGCGCCTGGAAAAAGAAACGGATGCTCTCAGACAGGAGGCGCAGGCGGACGGAAAATCCGGGGAAACAGAAGAGAGCAGCGGGCAGAGCCGGAAGAGGCAGCTGGATTTCCAGACGCTGAAGGCGGTAAATCCGGATATCCGGGGATGGATCTGGCTCCCCGGTACCGGCGTGGACTACCCGGTACTGATCGGGCGGAAGGAAGGAATGTATCTGAAACGGAATTTCAAAGGAGAGGCTGACCCGCTGGGCTCCGTATTCAGCTACGTGGGAACAGATCTATCGGCCGATTCGCGCGTCTGCCTGTTTGGCCATAATCTGATTTCCGGGCAGATGTTCGGCAGCCTGAAGAAATTCCTGGATCAGACGTTTGCGGAAGAACACAGAGAGGCCTTTCTGTATACGCCGGGCGGCTGCCGGGAATATCAGTTCCTCTCAGCAGTATCCTGCAGAATGGAAGAAGTCTTTCAGCAGAAGGAGGCACACATGGAAAAGGTCCTCTCCCTGATCACCTGCGGGGGCGGGGAGGGGACCGTATGGAGAACGGTGGTGAATTTTATTGAAATCTGACAGAAAAAAGTTCCAGCAGATCCAGAGGCTTTTCGATGACAGCATCGGGATTTTCGGCCTGTCCGAATCCGTAGGAGGCAAAGACAAAAGAAACGCCGGCCGCCCTGGAGGAATCGCAGTCGAGGGCCGTGTCCCCCACATAGACGGCGGATGTCAGATGATGCCGCTCGGCAATCAGCCGGATATTGTCGGCCTTAAGAAGGCCCGTGTCGCCGGGACAGAGATGGTCTGTAATATAAGGCGCGAAGCCGGTGGATTTTAAAAACTGTTCGATGTAGCCGGACTGGCAGTTGCTTACGATAAAAAGCGGATACTGTCCGGAAAGCTCGCGGAAAACTGTTTCTACGCCCTCATAGGGAGCGGGAGGGTTCTGTTCCAGAGCCAGATTTTCTTCTATGTAACATTTCTCCAGAAGCTCTGCCTGCCGTTCATCCGGGAGGCCGTGAAACAGAATTGCGCCGATTTCAGCCAGAGGTTTTCCAAATAGTTTCCTGAGATCTGCGCCCGTAAGAGAAAGCCCGTTCAGATCCGGCTCCCCTGCGAAAAGGCGGCTCCATCTGGCGGCCACCACCTCGGTACAGTCCCAGAGGGTGCCGTCAACGTCAAAAATAATACCGTCTGTATTCATTCACAATCTCCTTTTGTATCTGGGTGTATTGAGGAGGCAGGAACGCGCGTGGCGTGTTGCTGCCTCTGCGCTATTTAGAATAACATGGAATGGTGCTGAAAACCAGATTGATTTTTTGCGGATTTTATGGCATGATAGTAGAAGCAGTGTACCTGGGAGCAGATTCTCAGGGAAGAGGCTTGTGGAGCACAGATGGAGAGGCAGAATACGGGATGCTGGATGAGATTGTAGAGCCGCTGGAGGTCTGGTACAGAAAAGAGAAGCGCACCCTCCCCTGGAGGGAACAGAGGAATCCCTATTATATCTGGGTTTCCGAGATTATGCTTCAGCAAACCCGCGTGGAGGCGGTAAAGCCGTATTTTCAGCGCTTTATCAGAGAGCTGCCCGATGTGAAGGCTCTTGCCGTGTGCCCGGAAGAAAAGCTGCTGAAGTTGTGGGAAGGCCTTGGTTATTATAATCGGGTCAGGAACATGCAGAAAGCGGCCCGGATCGTCATGGAACAGTATGGGGGCGTGCTGCCCGCGGACGCGGAGGCGCTGAAGCGGCTTCCCGGTATCGGAAGCTATACGGCAGGCGCTGTCGCTTCCATTGCCTACGGGATTCCGGTGCCGGCAGTAGACGGGAATGTTCTGCGTGTTCTGGCCAGATTCCGGGAGGACAGCCGTGATATGACGAAGCAGTCTGTCCGTAAGAGCGTGGAGGCAGATCTGTCGGCCGTTATGCCGGAAAAATCTCCGGGAGAGTTTAATCAGGCTCTGATGGAGGTCGGCGCGGTAATCTGTGTGCCGGGAGGCATGGCCAGGTGCAGAGAATGTCCTTTGGCACGCATGTGCCGGGCCCATGCTTCCGGCCGGGAACAGTGTTATCCGGTGAAGGCTGAGAAGAAGCCGCGGAGGATAGAGGAGAAGACGGTGCTGGTGATCCGGGACGGAGAGAGGGTTGCACTCAGAAAGCGTCCGGGGAGAGGTCTGCTGGCGGGATTGTATGAATTTCCGAATCTGGAGGGGCACAGGTCGCCGGATGAAGTGATACGGTGGGTAGAAGAGGCCGGGCTGACTCCGCTGCACATTCAAAAACTCGATGACGCAAAACATATTTTTTCTCATGTGGAGTGGCATATGTCCGGATATGCTGTCCGGGCAGCCTCGCTGGAGGCTGCCGGAAAGGGAGCGCTGATTCTTGTGGACATAAAAGAGGCCCGGGAAAAGTATCCGGTTCCCTCCGCTTTTTCGGCTTATGCAGATTATATAAATCTGTCGCTGGGAACAGAGAAAGACGAACAGAGGATAAAAAAATGAAGATTTTATCAGTTGCAGTGCCCTGCTACAATTCAGAAGCATATATGCGAAAGTGCATTGACTCCCTTCTGACCGGAGGGGAGGATGTGGAGATCCTGATCGTAGATGACGGATCAGTTAAGGATGCCACGCCGGAGATCGCGGACGAATACGCGGAAAAGTATCCGACCATTGTAAAGGCCATCCATCAGGAAAATAAGGGGCACGGCGGAGCGGTTAACACGGGGCTGGAGCATGCGACGGGACTGTATTTTAAAGTGGTGGACAGCGATGACTGGGTGAATGAGGAAGCTTACCGGGAAATCCTGAAGACACTGGGAGAGATTATCAGAGGCCCCAGAAACGTAGATGTTCTGTTTTCCAATTACGTTTACGAAAAAGAAGGGGCGGAGAAAAAACGCGTGATGCGCTATACAAAATCTTTTCCCGTAGGGCGGATTTTCGGCTGGGACGAGATGAAGCGTCTGGGCCCCAGCCACTATGTGCTGATGCATTCTCTGATTTTCAGGACGGAGCTCCTGAAAGAATGCGGGCTGAAACTTCCGGAGCATACCTTTTATGTCGATAATCTCTTTGCGTTCATACCGTTCCCGTCCGTGAAGACCATGTATTACCTGGATGTGAATTTTTACCGGTATTATATTGGACGGGCGGACCAGTCGGTGAATGAGACGGTTATGATCGGCCGCCTGGACCAGCAGCTCCGGGTCAACCGGCAGATGATTGAATTTATGAGTGAGCAGAAAGGGATGAAGCCGAATCAGAGAGAATTTATGATTCATTCTCTGACGATTATCATGACGGTTTCCTCCATTATGCTGATCCGTTCCGGAACCGAAGAGAGCCTGTACAAAAAAAGAGAGCTCTGGGAATATCTGAAGAAGCATGATTTCACCGTTTTCCTCCGGATCCGCTGGGGTCTGGTGGGCTCGGCCATGAACCTTCCGGGAAAGGGAGGAAGAAAGCTTTCGGTATACGGATACAAGCTTTGCCAGAAGATATACGGATTTAACTGATTATTGAAGAGAAATTAGGAGGAAAAGAGAACCATATGGAAGTTGATTTAGGGCAGTTGCGTAAGCCCTGCTCCTGCGGCAGGGCACACAATGCATCTGTGAGAGGAATCTGGATCGAAGAGGGAGCGTCCAGAAGACTGTATGAGATGCTGACAGAGGGAGAACTGCGGGAATTTACAGCGCCTGTGATCGTGTGGGATGATCCCACCAGTGAGGCGGTGGAGGAGATCCTGGAGGATGTGCTGGAGATCTGTCAGGAGGAGATCTGTCTTTCCGGGAATCCTCTGGCGGCAGATAACAGGAGTGTGGAGATTCTGGAGGAAACTCTTCCGGAGGAGACGGATCTGATACTTGCTGTGGGCGGAGGGACGATCCATGACCTGAGCCGGTACATAGCGTACGAGCGGCGGATTCCCTATATTTCAATTCCCACGGCTGCCAGCACGGACAGCTATCTGGCGGAAGAAGCGCTGCTTCTCTGGGACGGCGAGAAAAAGCTTTTTCCTGCAGAGAGCCCGCTGTACGTATTTGCGGATACAAATATTTTTTCCCGGGCACCCTACAGGCTGACGGCCTCCGGAATTTCAGATCTGCTGGGACGCTATATCTGCCTGGCGGACTGGAAGATTGCCCATCTGGCTTCAGGAGAGTATCTGTGCCGGGAAATCTGCGATCTGGAATACCGGGCGCTTAAGGATGTAACGCGGCGGCTGGACGATATCCGGGAGAAGGAGGAGGACGCCTGCGAGCGTCTCATGTACGGTCTTCTGCTGTCCGGGCTCTGTGTCCAGATGGCCGGAAGCATGCGTCCGGCTGTAAGCGCGCCCCACCACATTTCCAGGCTGTGGGAGATGGAGCTTATCAATGGTTCCACAGACTCTCTGTACGGGGAAAGGGTCGGCGTGGCCACCCTGCTGCTGGAGGAATATTACCACCGCTTCCGGAGAGCCATTGAGGACGGCGTGTGCCTTGTGGTTCCGCCCAGGAAGCAGGAACCGGAATTCTTCAGGCAGAAGTTCGGTCCCCGGGGACTTTTTGAGAGCGTGCTGCGGGAAAATACACCGGAACCTCTGCTGGAGGTGGATCCGGAGCGGCTGAGACAGGCTTTGCCGGAGATTGCGGAGATTCTGGAAGAAATTCCTTCCGGTGAGAAACTCAGAGACATGATGGAGGAGGGCGGCTGCCGCCAGACCCTGGGAAGGGTTGCCCTGTCCGGGCAGCTGATTTCCGAGACGCTGGAGCTGGCGCCCTATATGCAGGGAAGCCTGAGCTTTCTGCGGCTTTCAAAAATGCTGAAAATTGCGGGAGAATAGAGGATGCGGGTTGGTACAGGCTATGATGTTCACAGGCTGACAGAAGGGCGGAAACTGATTTTGGGCGGAGTGGAGATACCTTTTGAGAAGGGGCTTCTGGGCCATTCGGACGCGGATGTGGTTGTGCACGCCATCATGGATGCCCTTCTGGGCGCGGCGGCGCTGAAGGATATCGGATATCATTTTCCGGATACCGATCCGGAATACGGCGGCGTTTCCAGCATGAAGCTGCTGGACAGAGTCCGGGAGATGCTGGAAGAAAAGCTGTATCTGATCGAAAATATTGATGCGACGATCATAGCCCAGAAGCCGAAGCTGCGGCCGTATCTGGAGCAGATGGAGGCCAATGTGGCCGGAGTGCTCCGGATCGGAAAGGAGCAGGTGAATATCAAGGCGACAACCGAAGAAGGCCTTGGATTTACCGGAGCCATGGAGGGGATCGCCGCCCAGGCGGTCTGTGCCCTGGTTCCGGCCCTGGACTGCCTTCCGGACGACCGGAGAGGGACTGCCTGCGGAGGCTGCCGGGGATGTGAATTGACGGATTGACTTAAGATTTGCTCTGTGTTAATATTAGTAGACGACAAGGGAGTAGTCGGCACGGAAGTGCGACACGGCCAACACACGGATAGAGATCCTGGCTGTGGATGAAACGACGAGACTTATCTGCATGGCAGATAAGTCTTTTTTGCTCTGTGGGAGCAGAGAAGCCGGAAGGCGTCCGGCTGCTTCCGGGTCTACAGGAAAGGAGATGCTGTATGAAAGAATACCTGTCAGGCAGTGATGAGGTACTGCGGGAACTGCAGTCGGAGAGCGGAGGGCTTTCTTCCGCGGAGGCTGCCCGCAGACTGGAGGAGCATGGAAAGAATAAGCTGAAGGAAGGAAAAAAGGAAAGCCTGATCCACAAATTTTTCATGGAACTGAAGGATCCCATGATTATCATTCTGATTGTGGCTGCCGTGATTTCCGGAATTACAGCGGCATATTCCGGCGAGTCCTTCGCGGATGTGATCATTATCATGATTGTTGTGGTGATCAATGCGGTGCTGGGCGTTGTGCAGGAGAGCAAAGCGGAGAAGGCCATTGCGGCTCTGCAGGAAATAGCCGCCGCCACATCGAAGGTGCTGCGGGACGGAAAGCAGATTACCGTGCGCAGCGAGGAACTGGTTCCCGGCGATGTGGTCATCCTGGAAGCCGGAGATTCTGTCCCGGCGGACGGCCGGATCCTGGAGAGCGCCAGCATGAAAATCGAGGAGGCCGCGCTGACCGGGGAGTCGGTGCCCGCCAATAAGATCAGCGCGGCGCTGGAGCTGGGGGATAAAAAGGATATTCCTCTCGGCGACCGGAAAAATATGTGTTATATGGGAAGTACCGTGGTGTACGGACGGGGCCGGGCCGTTCTTACCGGAACCGGAATGAACACAGAGATGGGAAAGATTGCCGATGCCCTGGAGAGTGCCAAAGATGAAGCTACGCCCCTGCAGCGGAAGCTGAATCAGCTGAGCAAAATCCTAAGCGTTCTGGTTCTTGTGATCTGCGCGGTAATCTTTGCCGTAGATCTGATTCGGGCCTATCCGGATATCAGCGGAGAGGGAATGCTGGATACCTTTATGGTGGCGGTGTCTCTGGCGGTAGCTGCGATCCCGGAAGGGCTGGCGGCCGTGGTGACGATTGTACTATCCATCGGTGTGACTAATATGTCCCGGAGGAATGCAGTTATCCGGAAGCTGACGGCGGTGGAGACACTGGGATGCACCCAGGTGATCTGCTCGGATAAAACGGGAACGCTGACGCAGAACAAGATGACCGTGGTGGAGCACGCCGGGGAGGATGAGAAGGAACTGGCCATGGCTATGGCCCTCTGCTCCGACGCGGAGATGGGAGAAGCGGGGGAAGCCCAGGGTGAGCCCACGGAGTGCGCCCTGGTCAATGATGCCTATAAGCTTGGCATGGACAAAAGAGAGCTGAAGAAGAAGTATCCCCGGATCGGGGAAGCGCCCTTTGACTCCGGCAGAAAGATGATGTCCACCGTTCACCGGAGGGAAGACGGAACCGTGATCCAGTATACCAAGGGCGCTCCGGACGAAGTGCTGAAGCGGTGTGTCAGCGTCTGGAAGGACGGAAGGGAAGTTCCCATGAACGAGGAGCTCCGGAGGGAAATCCTGGAGGCCAATAAAAGGATGGCGGATCAGGCGCTCCGCGTCCTCTGCGGAGCCAGAAGAAGCTGGAAGCAGCAGCCGGAAACGTGGGAGGCGGAATATCTGGAGCAGCAGCTCTGCTATCTGGGCCTTTCCGGCATGATCGATCCGGTAAGGCCGGAAGTAATCCCGGCTATACGGGAATGCCGGGAGGCGGGGATCCGGCCGGTTATGATTACCGGCGACCATAAGGACACGGCGGCGGCCATTGCCCGGCAGCTGGGAATCATTGACAGCGCGGACCAGGCCATCACCGGCGCCGAGCTGGATGAATTCAGCGACCGGGAGCTGGATGAAAAAATTGAGCAGTATTCTGTATACGCCAGAGTTCAGCCGGAGCATAAGGTGCGGATCGTCAGGGCCTGGAAGTCCAAGGGGAAAATTACGGCCATGACCGGCGACGGCGTCAATGACGCTCCTTCGATCAAGAGCGCCGATATAGGCATCGGCATGGGAATTACCGGTACCGATGTCACCAAGAATGTGGCGGATATGGTGCTGGCGGATGATAACTTTGCCACAATCGTATCGGCGGTGGAAGAGGGAAGGAGAATCTACGACAACATCCGGAAAGCCATTCAGTTCCTGCTGGCCTCGAATCTGGCGGAGGTGCTGGCTGTTTTTGCCGCCACCATGTTTGGATTCACCATTCTGCGGCCGGTGCATCTTCTTTGGATCAATCTGATCACCGACTGTTTCCCGGCGCTGGCTCTGGGAATGGAGAAGAGCGAAAGCGATATTATGAAGCGGAAACCCAGAGATCCCAGAGACGGCATTTTCGCCGGCGGCATGGGATTCGATGTGGTGTTCCAGGGAGTGGTGGTCACCCTTATGGTGCTGCTGTCCTATTTTGTCGGCCACTATGTGGAAGCGGGAGTCTGGGAGATCAGCCAGAGCTCGGACGGTATGACAATGGCCTTCCTGACCCTGTCCATGATTGAGATTTTCCACTCCTTTAATATGCGTTCCAGACGCCAGTCCATTTTCCGCATGAAGCGGCAGAATATCTGGCTGTGGGGCGCCATGATCCTGTCACTGCTGTGTACAACCCTGGTCATCGAAGTGCCCTTCCTGGCCGAAGCCTTCCAGTTTGAGCACATTTCTCTGATGGAATACGGAATTGCCATGGGGCTGGCCATTGTGATTATCCCGATTATGGAAATCACCAAGGCGGTGCAGAGAGGGCTGGCGGGAAAACGGCGCTGATTTTTCCCGGCAGGCTTGACAAAACAGTCTTTTACGCATAGACTAGTGGATGATAAGAGATAAGAAAAGGCTTGGAAGGGATAGAGTACCAGGAACGGACGCCTGACAGAGAGGGCCGCCGCCGGCTGAGAGCGGTCCGGAAGATGTCCTGCGAAAGTGCATCCCGGAGCCGGCCGGATGAAAGAGCAGTAGTCCGGCACGTGCCGCGCGCGTTAAGCGCAAGAGAGGAAAACGATTCGTTTTCAAATAAAGTGGAACCGCGGAGAACTCCGTCTTTATACAAGATGGGGTTCTCTTTTTGTTGTGTGAAGGAGGTGCTGCTATGGGATTTCTTCAGGATGTCAGGGAGGAATTTCAGGTGATCCGGGAGAGGGACCCGGCTATTAAATCGCCCCGGGAGGTATTGCTGTATCCGTATTTTTGGGTCTTGCGAAAATACCGGAAAGCCCATAAACTGTATCTGAAGGGCCATTTTTACAGGGCCAGGAAGATTTCACAGAAAGCCGCCAGAAAGTGGGGCATAGAGATCCATCCCGGGGCGCAGATCGGAAAGGGTCTGTTTATTGACCACGGAGCAGGCGTGGTGATCGGCGAGACGGCGGTGATCGGAGACAATGTAACCCTGTATCAGGGCGTGACCCTTGGAGGAACCGGCAAGGAAACCGGCAAGAGGCATCCAACCCTGGGCGATAATGTAATGGTCAGCGCGGGGGCGAAGCTGCTGGGCTCCTTTACGGTGGGAGAAAATTCCAAGATCGGGGCAGGAAGCGTGGTGCTGGAGGAGGTGCCGCCCAACTGTACGGTGGTGGGAGTTCCCGGCCGTGTGGTGAAGCGCGGAAATGAAAAGATTCCCAGAGAGACCATGGATCAGGGTCATCTGCCGGATCCCGTTCAGGAGGATATCACAGTGCTCCAGAAGGAGAACACGGAGCTGGTCAACCGGGTCCTGGATCTGGAAGCGGAGCTTCGGAACTGCCCGGGAAGAAAGAAATTAAAAGAGCTGGAAAGGAAAATGAAACGAGATGAAGCTGTATAATACTTTGACAAGAAAGAAAGAGGAGTTTGTGCCCCTGCAGGAGGGAAAAGTCAGCATGTACGTCTGCGGGCCCACTGTATACAATCTGATTCACATTGGAAATGCCCGGCCCATGATCGTATTTGACACGGCCAGAAGATATATGGAATACAAGGGCTACCAGGTGAATTACGTATCCAACTTTACCGATGTGGATGACAAGATCATAGCCAAATCCATTGAGGAAGGGATCCCGGCGGATCAGGTGTCCGCCCGCTACATCGAAGAGTGCAAAAAAGACATGGAGGCCATGAATGTGCGTCCGGCCACAGTGCACCCCCAGGCTACTCAGGAGATCCAGGGCATGATCGACATGATCCGAACCCTGGAAGAGAAGGGATACGCTTACAATGTGAACGGCACCGTATATTTCCGCACCAGAAAGTTTCAGGAGTACGGAAAACTGTCCCACAAGAATCTGGATGATCTCCGCTCCGGAAACCGGGCTCTCCAGGTGACGGGAGAGGATCAGAAGGAGGATCCCCTGGATTTCGTTCTGTGGAAGCCGAAAAAGGAAGGAGAGCCCTTCTGGCATGCCCCCTGGAGCGACGGCCGTCCCGGCTGGCATATTGAGTGCTCTGAGATGGCCAAGAAGTATCTGGGTGAGGAAATTGACATCCACGCGGGCGGAGAAGACCTGATCTTTCCCCATCACGAAAACGAGATCGCCCAGAGCGAGTGCTGCAACGGGAAGCCCTTTGCCAGGTACTGGCTGCACAACGCGTTCCTGAACATTGACAACCGGAAGATGAGCAAATCTCTGGGGAACTTTTTTACAGTCCGGGAAATCGGAGAGAAGTATGATCTGCAGGTGCTGCGTTTCTTCATGCTTTCCGCCCATTACAGAAGCCCGCTGAACTTCAGCGCGGAGATCATGGAGTCCTCCCGGAATGCGCTGGAGCGCATCCTGACCGCGGCAGAGCGCCTGAAGGAGCTGGAACAGTCCGCTGCCGGCGAGAAGCTTCTGGAGGGAGAGCAGGAAAAACTGCAGGAAATGAAAGCCTTCCGGGAGAAATTTGAGGAGGCCATGGAGGACGATCTGAATACGGCGGATGCCATCTCCGCTGTCTTTGAGCTGGTGAAATTCGCCAACACGGAGGCGGTGCCGGAGGGAAGCCGGGAATTTGCCGCCGCCCTGGGGAAAGAGCTCTCGGAGCTCTGCGGGATTCTGGGGCTGAAAACGGAGCGGAAGGCTGAGGTGCTGGATCAGGAGATTGAGGAAATGATCCGGCAGCGCCAGGAGGCCAGAAAGGCCAAAGATTTCGCCAGAGCGGACGCAATCCGGAATGAACTTCTGGAAAAGGGGATTATCCTGGAGGATACCAGAGAAGGAGTAAAATGGAAGAGAGCATAGAATATCTGCAGCATCTGTTCCGGCTTCCGGAGGTGAATCCCAAGCAGTATTCACCGCTGACCCTGGCCTACATCGGGGATGCGGTATATGAGCTGGTTATCCGGACGATACTGGTGAGCCGGGCCAATACCCAGGTAAGCAAGCTGCACAAAAAGGCCAGCAGTCTTGTGAAAGCGGAGAAACAGTCAGAGCTGGTGGAGATCCTGGAGCCGCATTTTACACCGGAGGAGGAGCACATATACAAGAGGGGGCGTAACGCAAAATCCTATACCTCGGCAAAAAACGCGGGAATTGTAGATTACCGCAGAGCCACCGGATTTGAGGCGGTCATGGGATATCTTTATCTGAAGGGGGACTTCCGGAGGATGATGGATCTGATTAAAATGGGAATCGAACCAGGGGAGAACGAGAATGAAGAATAACAGAGAACAAAAGGAATCCGGCAGCCGGCTGGAGGGAAGAAACGCAGTGCTGGAGGCCCTGCGTTCCGGCAGGACCGTGGATAAGCTGTATGTGCAGGTGGGAAACCATGACGGCCCCATCCAGACGATTCTGCGGGAGGCAAAGAAGCAGGGGTCTGTCATTAGTTTCGTGACAAAGGAAAGACTGAATCAGATGTCCGAGACGGGAAATCATCAGGGTGTGATCGCTCTGGCAGCTTCCTACCAGTACGCGGAGGTGGAAGAGATTCTAAAGAGGGCCAGAGAAAAAAATGAGCCGCCCTTTTTGATCCTTCTGGACGGCATTGAAGACCCGCATAATCTGGGAGCCATTATCCGTACCGCCAATCTGGCCGGCGCCCATGGCGTGATCGTCACGAAGCACCGGGCGGCCGGCCTGACGGCAGTGGTGGCCAGAGCCTCCGCGGGAGCCATTAACTATACGCCGGTGGCCAAGGTGACAAACCTCGGCCATACCATTGACCAGCTGAAAAAGGAGGGGATCTGGTTCGTATGCGCGGACATGGATGGGACGCGTCTGTATGACCTGGATCTGACAGGCCCCATCGGACTGGTGATCGGCAATGAAGGCGAGGGGGTCAGCCGCCTGATCCGTGAAAAGTGTGATTTTACCGCCTCTATCCCCATGAAGGGAGATATTAACTCTTTAAATGCATCGGTGGCCGCCGGCGTTCTGGCCTACGAGATTGTCCGGCAGAGAGGGTAGAATGAAGAAATACGATGGATATTCGGATGAAGAGCTGATCTGCATGCTCCGCCGGGGAGACGCGGAGGTGGCGGATTTTCTCATGGAAAAGTATAAATCCCTTGTCCGGCGCAAGGCCAGAGCCCTTTACCTGGCCGGCGGAGATCAGGAAGATCTGCTGCAGGAAGGCATGCTGGGGCTTTTTAAGGCCGTACAGGAATATCAGCCGGACAAGGAAGCTTCCTTTCAGACCTTTGCCGGTCTCTGCATTTCCAGGCAGATGTATTCGGCCGTGGCTTCTGCCCAGAGAAAAAAGCACCGTCCGCTGAACAGCTCCATCCCCTTAAGTGAGCTGGAGGAGAATCAGGAAGAATATAATCTTCGCCCGGTGGACAGCCCGGAGACGATCCTGGTGGATCAGGAGACCGCGGAAATCCTTCAGGAAAAGATTCAGAACAGCCTGAGTCCCTTTGAGAAGCGGGTGATGGATATGTATCTGCAGGGGATGGATTACCTGCAGATTGCGGAAAGCCTCGGAAAACCGGCGAAATCCATTGACAATGCCCTGCAGCGGATGCGGGCCAAGGTAAGCCGGTGGTTGAAGCGGTGAAAAGCGGTCTTGGCAAAAAAACGAATTTTTCTGAAAAATTCAAAAATAGATGTTATTAAAAAAATAAAAATAGAGCTTGACATTTCCATATATGTCTGGTAAAATTTGTTCTTGTGGTGAGCAGCACAACCACAGAATGCTGCTGTGGCTCAGGTGGTAGAGCGTCGCCTTGGTAAGGCGGAGGTCACGAGTTCAAGTCTCGTCAGCAGCTTTGAAAGACCCTTGCAGAAGCAGGGGTCTTTTTCTGTGCAAATCAAGAATCTTCTGTAATCTGAAATTCCCGGTCTGTTTTCAATTTTTTCACTGCAAATGAAATTAAAAATGCTGCAGCAATAAGAACAGTCAGAACAGCCGGTCTACCTTCCGGCTGTCCAGCTTTTTGTTGAAAATACGTCCCAGAGCGGCGCCTGCAATACCGGCCGCAACCATACAGAGCAGAAGCCCCCAGGAGAAGTCGGGGACGGAAGCGGTGGTGATCGTCTGCAGAAAGGCGGAAATCTGGGAAAACATGATGATCAGCAGCGAATTCTGCGCCGCTGCCTTCGTGTCCATGGAGAAAAAGTAGGACAGGAAAACCAGATTGAAGGGACCGCCTCCGATGCCCAGGAAGGAGGAGAGAAGGCCGAGAATGATGCCGATCAGGATGCAGGCCAGAGGATTGGTAAACTGCCTGGTGCGGATAGAGGCCTTTTTAAGTGTATAAAGAAGTGTTCCCAGTGTCAGGATGAACAGAATGGCAGCCTGGTAGGCGCCGATCCGGTCTGGATTGGCGCTGGCATTCTGGATCAGCGCAAAGGCCTGCTTTCCAATCAGCCCTCCGGCTACAGCGCCTGCAGAGAGCAGGATGCCGGTACGCGCGTCGAAACGTACTTCCCTGGCCAGCACGGTTTTGACGATCGAATAGACAGACATGCTCATGACCATCAGGCCGGACAGAAAGCTGACCCCAAACCTCCCGATTTTTCTTTTTATTTTTCAGTCCGCGGAAGGTGGAGAAAGCCGCCTGCTGCGGACGGCTTTTAAAATAATATAAGATTTTCCGAAAAGCAAGCTGCAAAAAGAGCAAAAAGTGCAAAAATCAAGAATGGCAATTAAAAAAACCTTGATTTTTCAAGGGATTTTTAAACGCAAACGTTTGAGCAAAATCATATTGAATTTGCTCGATAAACTCACTAAAATTTTTGGTAACAAGGTGATCAAAAGCTATGGGAGGAAAGGAAGTATGAAGCATATTTTTGTGAATCTGAAGCGCTTTGACGTTCCGCAGGCCATGGGCGGCGTTAACGGAATTGCGGATATCCGGGACTGGGGCCCCTGCGTGATCGAAGGCACCCAGGATGCCCTGGAAAAATACAGAGGGCAGGATGTGGAGTTTGCCATGTTTTTTCCGGAGCTGCATATCCTGACTGCGGCCGGAGCGCTGAAGCAGGATTCCATGATCCAGCTGGGCTGTCAGGGGGTGTACGGGCAGGATGTACAGCCGGGAGGAAATTTCGGGGCATTTACCACGGACCGTCCGGCTGCCGCCATGAAAGCGGCGGGCTGCGGATATGTGATCGTCGGACATTGTGAAGAAAGAAATCATATCCGCGGCGTTCTGGAGGAAGCCGGCTGCGGGGACACGGCGGCCCAGGGACGTATCCTGAATGCGGAGATCCAGGCGGCAGCGGCCAGAGGTATGAAGGTTCTGTACTGTATCGGAGAGAAAAGCGAAGAGCTGGAGCGCTGGGAAGAGGTGCTGGGAGAACAGCTGGAGAGCGGCCTTTCCGGTGTGGACAAATCCATGGTAACTATTGCCTACGAGCCCATCTGGTCCATCGGACCGGGAAAAACACCGGCCGGAAAAGAATATATTACGAAAATCGCAAAATTTGTAAAAGAGAAAACCGGCGGAATGGACGTTGTGTACGGAGGCGGCCTGAAACAGGACAATGCGGCCATGCTGGCGTCTATCCCGGAAATTGACGGAGGCCTCATCGCACTGACCCGGTTCCAGGGAGAGATAGGATTCTATCCGGAGGAATATCTGGAGATTGTAAAGCTGTATCTGGGAAACTGACTGTATTTCGGTAACAGGAAAACTTAATAATTATAAAAAAGGAGAGGCATATGAGATTAGAATTTGAATACGGCCACGGGACAATGGCGGCGGAGCTGCCGGACAGCACAGATGTATTTATCCCGGGAGAAACGGTGGCGGATCCCCCGTATATTCCGGAGGACAAGCTGAAGGACGCCTATCTGGAGAGCCTGGCGCACCCCATCGGCATGCCGCGGTTATCTGAGCTGGCACATAAGGGATCCACTGTGACTTTCGTGGTGCCGGACCGTGTAAAAGGCGGCGAGCAGGCCACCAGCCACAGAAAGCTGAGCATCCGTTATATCCTGGATGAGCTTTACGGCGCGGGCGTTGAGAAGAAGGATATCCTGTTTATTATCTCCAACGGGCTCCATCCCCGCAGTACCGAAGCGGATGCCCGGGCGATTTTCGGTGATGAGCTTTTTCATGAGTTCTGGCCCACGGGGCAGATTATCAGCCATGACAGCGAGGATCCGGATCACATGGTGGATCTGGGGCTGACCGGCCGCGGCGATCCTGTTTACATGAACAAGTATGTATTTGACTGTGATATCCCGATCCTGATCGGCCATGTCCAGGGCAATCCCTACGGCGGATATTCCGGCGGGTATAAGCACTCTGCCACGGGAATCACAAACTGGAAAAGTATTGCCAGCCATCACGTGCCGTCTGTTATGCACAGAAAGGATTTTACCCCGGTAAACGGCGGCAGTCTGATGCGGACAAAGTTTGATGAGATTTCCATGCACATGGAGGAGAAAATGGGCCATCCCTTCTTCTGCTGTGATGCGGTGCTGGATACGAACGCAAGGCAGATCGCCATCTATTCCGGTTACGCGAAGGAAATGATGCCGGAGAGCTGGAAGATCGCGGACAAGCGCACCTACGTCCACTGGGCTGAGAAAAAGTACGATGTCCTGGTGTTTGGAATGCCCCAGAAGTTCCATTATGGAGACGGCATGGGAACGAACCCCATCATGATGATGCAGGCGCTGAGCGCCCAGGTGCTCCGCTTTAAGCGCATCATGAGCGACCGCTGTGTGATTCTCTGCTCCTCCCTGTGCAATGGTTTCTTCCATGATGAAAGGTGGCCGTATCTGCGGGAAATGTACGACCTGTTTCAGCACGATTATATGAATACGCTGCCGGATCTGGACCGCTACGGAGAGTATTTTGCCACGAATGAAGAATACATCCGGAAATACCGCTTTACCAACGCGTTCCATCCCTTCCACGGCTTCAGCATGATTTCCTGCGGCCATATTGCGGAGATGAATACCAGCGCCATCTATATTGTGGGTGCCCAGGAACCGGGATATGCCAGAGGCATGGGGCTGAAGACGCGGGCCACCTTCGAGGAGGCCCTGGAAGATGCCAAAAAGAAATTTGTGGGGGAGAATCCCAACATTCTGGCTCTGCCCATGACCTACAAAAAGGCATCGGTGCATCTGTGCATGAAAAATCCGGCAGAGGACTGCATGGATGCGTACGGGCACGTTCCGCCCTGCATGGGATAAGCAGAATAAAATCAAACCTGAGAAAGTACGTGTTTTTTCCTGGAGGGTCCGGTGCTTTCGCGGGCTGCCAGGTAAAAAGGCATATTGACCTTCATGGGAAGATGGTGGCCGCCCTCGATCCGGTCGATCAGTATTTTGGCGGCTACCTGCCCCATTTCGGTGATGGGAACATGGATGGTAGTCAGCATGGGAGTGATGTATTGAACCAGATCGATATCATCAATGCTGATGATGGAGACATCGGAGGGGATTTTCAGCCCATGCTCCTGCAGCGCTTTCATGACGCCTATGGCGGTGATATCGTTGGGACAGAAAACGGCAGTGAAATCTTTTGATTTATTCAGGAGTTTTTTTGCTCCCTGATATCCGCCCCCGGAGGTCATGGGTGTGTTAACAATATAATCTCGAAGAACGGGAAGCGTCTTTGCGTTCATGGCATCACAGTAGCCGTTGAAACGGATCTCGTTGGAGGTCTCGCCGATATAGGCAATTTTGGAATGTCCCAGGTTCTGAAGTTCAGATACAGCTACGACGGCCGCCTGACGGCCGTCGCAGATAATCTGATCGTAGTTGGCCTGAATTTCATTCAGACCGCTGTATACCACGGAATTAAAATACTTCTTCAGAAAGCGGAGCATCTGCTTGTCGCAGCGGCCCAGCACAGCGGCGCCGTCCACCTGATTGTCGCTGACCAGACGGAAGGTGGCGGGGTTATTGATCTCCAAAGAGGTAATAATGTATTTTACAACATAATTGTGTTTGAAGGCTTCCTGTTCAATCCCTCTGGCCAGAGTGGAAAAGAAAGCGTCTTTCATGGGCTCCTGGGTTCTGGCAAAAATACAGGCAATAGAACGGGAGCGCGGCGACGCGTGTTCGCTGTTCTGACCCGTTTTCAGATTCCTGGCTGCTGTGTTGGGAGAATATCCGGTGCGGCGCACAATTTCCCAGATCCTGTCCCGCACTTCCTGACTGGCGGCATTTGTCCCCTTGTTGTTGATAACGCGGGAAACGGTGGAAATGGATACACCCGCTTCCTGGGCGATTTCTTTTAATGTCATAGCAGATACCTTTCTGTAAAATCAGCAAAATTGTCCGTGAAAAGGGATTATTTTATAATTGTACTACATTGTGTGAGAAAACACCAGAAAATAGGACGCAAACATTTGCATGAAAAAAGTACAAACCATGCAAACGTTTGAGCGTGAGAGAAACAGATGAAGAATCAGACGGACCTGCAAACCGGGAGAGCCATTTTCTGACAGGGTTTTTTGAAATATTCCTTGACTTATTCCGCAAACGTGATAAACTAAATATTGTTATTTGGAAGTATAGCTCAGCTGGGATGAGCG
>ERZ1643246.1168-NODE-1168-length-29534-cov-6.906001_pt1 | contig 29534 bp, 29 predicted proteins | sample MGYA00579265_ERZ1643246 | MGnify/ENA primary metagenome ERZ1643246 (study PRJEB29033, sample SAMEA4952261) | chicken gut metagenome | biome: Broiler Chicken; feature: Gastrointestinal Tract; material: Caecum | place: Ireland | collected 2018 | study: Broiler...
CTTCCCATAAACTGCGTTATCTTGCACAGTCATTTTCGGTACTATGTCCCTCTCCGACTCCCTCCCATCAGAAATACGATTTCGCCATGCTTATACGCTTTCTCTTTACCTTTTGGTGATGGGTAGGGTCTCTCCAGTTCCGAACCACACTTTTCATACATACCGCTTCCTCTATACCGAGAGATTCTTCCGTGCTGCTTTCCAGTTTCTTCACACGTTCCATGGTTTTCGCCCATATTCGCAGGACTCAACTTCTCTTTGCTCTCTTTCGAGACCTTTTTAACGATACGGCAGAATTCACTTTATGTTACGGTCTGCATGATTGCTCGCTCCTCTTATCGAGGCTACTTTATCCACTCGCTTAGTACCCTGCATTACTGCAACGCACCGAGTTTAGCTACACAGCTCACTGGCGATTACTGTGACCGGACTTGCACCGGCTAGTGTGGTCCAGCTTTGCTGGACACACAAGACATAAAAAGAAGCCTTCCCGGCGCATACCTGGCCGGAAGGCTTCCTCGTTCTCATTTCTATACGGTTTACCCTGCGTTGCTGGCCGCAATCTTCACACGGCTCCACAGATCACTGATAATCTTTTTGGTGTTGGCATTATATTCAAACACCTCGTCATTTTTATTGTCCGTCCGCGGGATGTAGGCGTTGATTCCTTCATATTCTCCCCCTTCCCCGGAAAGATCGTCCATGACTTCCTGGTTGGCCGAGGTGTATCCTACATAGCTGGAATTATCGTATGCCCCATCATAATCGGAGGCGTAATTGATAAACGCATGGGCGAGATCCGGATTTTTGGCATTCTTTGGAATGACCATGGCATCAGACCAGAGATTGGTCCCTGACTCCGGCATAAAGTATCCCATATCCTCATTTTCCGCCATGACATAGCTTGCGTCTCCCGAATAGATCAGCCCAAGGGCTTTTCGTCCCTGTGCCATGTTGTCGATGATCTCATCGGTGACAATCTCCGTATCCATCGTTTCCACGCACTCAACAAGCCATTCATAGGCCTCATTGAGTTCCGCTTCGCTTTCCGTATTCATGGAATAGCCAAGGGCTTTCAGTGCCATCATAAAGGAATCCCGCTCGGAATCATACAGATATACGTCTCCTTTATACTTCTGATCCAGGAAAATATTGTATCCTTCCCTCTCCAGATCTTCGATATCAACCTTTGTTTTGTCATACACGATTCCGACTGTTCCCCAGAAATACGGAACAGAATAATCATTATTCGGGTCATATGGAAGTCCCAGCACCGCATCGGAAAGCTTGTCAAAGCAGTCCAGTTTGGATTTGTCCAGTTTCTGGAGATACCCCTCCTCAATCAGACGCTGAATCATATAGTCACTTGGCACAAGAATGTCATAGGACTCTCCATTTGCCACCTTGATATACATCTGCTCATTGGAGTCAAAGTTTTCCATCACAACAGAAGCCCCGGTTTCCTCTTCAAAATCACCGATAATATTTTCCCCTGTGTATTCACCCCAGTTATAAATGTGGAGCGTCTGTCCTTCAAATGGGCGGTCTTTTCCTGTTATGCCGCCCCTTTGGAACGCCACGACAGCGACCACTATGACACAGCAGACCGCCACGGCCGGGATGAATTTTTTCCGCCTTCCGACTGCCATCTGCGTTTTTTTGCCTCGTTTGGCAGCGATCACCGGTGCCAGATTAATCACCAGAAGGACGATAGTAATAATCACAACCACAAGGGTGGATACTGCATTGATACTTGGGTTGACACGTTTACTCATGGTATATACCACAATACTTAAGTTCTTTACCCCGCTTCCCGTTACAAAGTAGGAAATGATAAAATCATCCACTGACATGGTAAAGGCAATCAGGGCGCCGGAGACAATACCAGGCGTAATCTGCGGTACGATCACTTTGATCAATGCCTTAAACGGGGTTGCCCCCAGATCCATAGCCGCATCTGCAAGATTCGGATCCAGAGACCGGATCTTCGGCATGACAGACAGCATCACGTAAGGAATACAAAACGCAATATGCGCAAGCAGCATGGTAACATACCCTTTCTCCACCTTAAAGGTGATGAAGAGCAGCATAAAACCAATGGCCGTTACGATCTCCGGATTCATCATCGGAAGATTATTGACCTGTTCCATGATGTTCCGAATCACTTTTCGGGAACTGGAAAGGCCGATAACGGCCACCGTCCCCACCACTGTAGAGATGACCGTCGCAAGGATGGCAATGCTGAAGGTCGTATAGAGCGCCGTCATCATATCCTGGGAATCCAGCATGTGCTGATACCAGCGCAGGGAAAATCCGGTAAAGCTGGTCAGCGATTTCCCGTCATTGAAGGAAAAGATGATCATGTAAAGGATCGGCACATAGAAAAACGCGATCATCAAAATCATTAACGCTTTTCCTAAAGTACGTTTTTTCTTTTTCATGCTTTTTCCCCCTTTCCGCCCTGGTTTCTTGTCTCAATTTTCCGCACGAGCATCATCAAAAGCATCATGATAACTGCCATAATCATGGATATGGCACTTCCGAAGTTCCACTCTCCTACCGTAATGAACTGGTTTTCGATCATATTTCCAATGAGGAAATACTGTCCGCCTCCCAGAAGCTTCGGAATAAAGAAAGAGCTGACTGCCGGCAGGAATACAAGGGTAATCCCATTGATGACTCCCGGAAGCGACAGCGGAAGCGTCACCCGCCGGAAAGTCTGGGCCGGACTCGCTCCCAGATCCGCACTTGCCTCCAGAAGGGAGTGATCCATCTTACTTAAAGAGGTCTGAATCTGAAGAATCATAAACGGCAGGAAGTTGTACACCATCCCCAGAAGTACAGATCCTTCCGTATAAAGCAGCTCCACATCCCCAAGCCCGAACAGACCCAGGATTCTCTGAATCAGTCCCCCCTCACTGAGAAGACCGATCCAGGCATAGGTGCGCACCAGCATGTTGATCCACATCGGAATGGTTATGCACAGAATCAGGACGTTCTGTACCTTTTCATTGCTGCGGGCAATAAAATACGCTGCCGGATATCCAAGAATCAGACAGATGATCGTTGTCTTAACGGCAATTAAAAGGGAACGCCACAAAATCAGCAGGAAATCCGGATCCGTAAAAAACTTGATATAATGGTCCAGTGTCAGGGAAAAAGAAATAATACTGTTTCCCGGCTCCATAACAGAATACATGGCAATCAGCGCCATTGGAAGCACCAGCATGAGAGCCGCCCAGATAATATAAGGCACTGCCAGCTTTGAAAATCGTTTCATCTAAAATACCTCCCTGGACATAACATGAATATCCTCCGGGAAAAAGGTAAGCCCTACCTCCTGTCCCTCTTCGGTATAATCCGTTGTATGGATCTTGAATTCCCGTCCCGTCGTGGAGAATGTGATCTTGTAGACACCTTCTTTCACGTTTTCCGGCTCAAAATCATAGTCCACACTGAGATCTACGGATTCATCTTCATTGCTCAGCTTCCATCCCTGTGCTCCCGCCCAGGTCTTCAGGTCGGTGTCAAGAGCCTGCGATTCCGTGATCTCGTCTACCGTCTTAAAGAAATTAAAGGCCATAACCCCTTCGTTTGCCTTTTCATTTTTCACAAACGGCTGATCCACTACGTGGATGTGCCGTTCAATGCTCGTTCCACTGGATGTAGAGAAGGTTACCGGATATGTGCCTTCCTCCTTGGACAGATCGTATTCGACCTTGGCGATGGAGATGAATTCGTCTTCTGCCGGATCCCACGCCTGAGCATTGGACAGAGCAATGATTTCCTTGTCATCCAGACTTTCCACATCATCGATATCCACATAGAAATCGTTGGCACTGATCATTTCCTTTCCGTCCTCGCTCCTGACATCCTGATTACGGATCACCCGCATATTAACCGTCACGCTTGTTCCAGGAACGGTTTCCACCATAATCTCGTAGTGAACTCCTTTAAAAAGAACGCTTAAGACCTCTCCTGTCATCTTTCCGTCTTTGACATCCACAATATCGATATCCTCCGGACGAATGACCACATCTACAGGTTCATTTTCCTTAAATCCAAAATCCACACAATCAAATGTAATATCATCAAAGCGGACTTTATAATCCTCCAGCATGACACCAGGAATAATATTACTCTCCCCGATAAAGTTCGCCACATAGCGGTTGGCAGGTTCATTGTAGATATCCTGCGGCGTTCCTACCTGCTGGATCTCTCCGTTTTTCATAACCACGATCTTGTCCGACATCGTCAGGGCCTCCTCCTGATCATGGGTCACGAAGATAAAGGTGATTCCGACCTCCTGCTGGATCCGCTTCAGTTCATACTGCATCTCTTTACGAAGTTTTAAATCCAGTGCAGCCAAAGGCTCGTCCAGAAGCAACACCTTCGGCTCATTGACAAGCGCCCTTGCAATGGCAACGCTGCTGCTGGCCACCGGAAAGAAGAGTGGTATTCTTGTCCTCATATCCTTCCAGACCGATTAACTTCAGCATTTTCATGACCTTCTGGTCAATGATGTCTTTACTCATCTTTTTGATTTTCAATCCAAACGCAATATTCTCATATACACTCAGGTGCGGAAACAGGGCATATTTCTGGAACACGGTATTTAACTCCCGCTCATAAGGAGGCTTTTTACTGATCTCTTCTCCATCAAAAATCACGGAACCTTCATCCGCATCCAGAAATCCTCCCAGAATCCTGAGAAGCGTCGTCTTTCCGCATCCACTCGGACCCAGAAGTGTGACAAATTCGTTTTCGTAAATATCCAGATTGATTCCTTTTAAAACAATCTGTCCGTCAAAATTTTTCACAATGTTGCGAAACTCGATTAGCTTTTTCTCTTCCATCTCATGTCTCCTTCCTAGAACATCGGCGGCGTTGTGATCCACAGGATCTTCGCATCGCCGGTACCGTGATTATACAGGTAATGGCTCCTTGAGCCGTCCATGTAAAAAGTCTCATGAGCTTTCACCTTATACTTTTTACTTCCCTGCACGATGGTTACGCTTCCTTTCAGCACATAACCGAATTCCTGGCCCTGATAAGCAGAGAGCACATGACTCTTCTTATGCGGATGTAGCGTCAGAATGATGGGTTCCATCTCATTTTTCTGGGCATTTGGGACAATCCATTCGATCGTATAATCCTCCTGCTCGTCCACAAAAAAATCCTGCACCGGGAACACGATCTGCTTTTCCTCCTCTTCGTGGAAAAAATCAGACAGGTTGCTCCCCAGTGCCTCCAGGATGTCCTCAAGCGTCGCAATACTCGGCGTTGTCAGTCCCCGTTCTACCTGGGACAAAAATCCCTTTGTCAACTCACTTCTGGAAGCAAGGTCTCCCAATGTCAGGTCATTTTGCAGTCTTAGTTCTTTCAGCTTCTTTCCGATATCCACTTACCGCACCTCCGGTTTTCTAATACTATACTTTTTGTTCAAAATATGCGAACCGAATCTAATTATACATTCTTTACGTCAAAATGCAACAGATTTTTCCATTTTTTCTTCATAAACTGAAAAAAGAGACTGGTATGTTGCAGTAGTAATGCCCAAATGGTAAAATGAGTGAAAAGAAATCCATATAAACATGGCGTCAAATGAGGTGAAAAATGAATATAGATAATAATTTTAGAGGGAATGTATATGTTGTTCAAAACAGGAGGATTATAATAGAACATATTTCCGGCCTGGCTGATCTTGCAAATGAAATTCCAAACACACTGGAAACCAAATTTGCCAGCGCATCATCAGGAAAAGTTTTTGTTGCTACGGCCATTTTGCAATTAATTGATCAGGGAAAACTGGATTTGAATGATACATTGGGAAACCTACTTGATATAGATTTGCATGAGATAGACTTGAATGTAACAGTAGCACAATTACTAAATCATACTTCAGGTGTACCAGATTATTTCGATGAAAGCACTATGAGCGAGTACGAAGATTTATGGTCAGATTATCCCAATTATAGAATTCGACATAATCATGATTTATTTCCATTGTTTGTGAATAAACCCATGATGTATCCAAGAGGTCAAAAATTTCAATATAACAATTCAGGCTATGTTCTGTTGGCAGCGATCATAGAGCAAATAACGGAAATGCATTTTGACAAATATCTACAGAACAATATTTTCGATGTATGCGGTATGACTGGGACTGGCTACTATGAATTGGATAAACTGCCTGCAAAGTGTGCAAATAATTATATTTATTGTACCGACACAAATGATTACCGTACCAATATTTTTTCTGTCGACGCAAAAGGAACTGGCGCTGGTGGAGCATTTATCACAGTTAAAGACATTATTCTCTTTTGGACAAATTTATTAAATGGAAATTTAATTTCAAATGAGTTACTCTCAGAAATGTTTCGAAAACAAAGTGGAGATGGTATCGATCCTGAAGAGGGCTATTATGGCTATGGTGTGTGGATTATTGACAATCCATTCGGTAAAGATTTAATTTATTTTCAGGGCTATGACCCTGGTGTAAGTTTCATTTCTGAATATAATCCTAATAATAATATGATCTCGGTTTTAGTCAGCAATTACGGGGATAATGTTTGGAAAGAAATGAGAAAAATCAGAAAAGAATTTTATAAATAGTGAATGCTGTCAGAGATACGTTTTATCTCATATCTCTGACAGCATTTTTATGTTTTACTGATCTGTAACCGGATGTTCCGATGCTTTCACCATTTTCGCCCAGCCAAGCCAACCGTAGGTCTGAGCGGGTAATTGTATTAATTGCGTTCACTAATTTCTCGTTACGATTGCTTCCTGGGAAGTAGTTTCTCCAGTATGGATGCGAATTCTTCGATGTAATAATTGGTGTGCTCTTTCAGCCAGAATAGGCAGTAAATTCTCTGAATCTGATATCCATTCTGCATAATCGGAAGCCGTTTGATAGAAGCACCTGCAGGAGGAAGGGTTCCGACGCTTTCGATTGGCAGAAATCCGCGGTTTCCCGCCACCATCAGTCTCCCTTCTTCCAGATTTTCCGCAAACAGGAAAGGACCTCCAAATCCCAGTGTGTTCTGAAAATATTCCTGTTCTGCATTCTGCTGTTCTCGTGATGAGATCAGAATGCATGGTGTTCGTTTTAGGCTTTCCAGTTCAATGAACTCCTGGCCACTCAGCGGATTTCTCACGGAAATCTCTGCATAGCAGCCGCACTGGAGCAGCTGATCATTTTCATACTGACCGGAAAAAGCTCTGCGCTGGTCACTTAAAATCAGATCCACGCCACCAAACCTGAGCAGATCATACAACTCTTCGTGTGTGCCGTTGACAATGCTGATTGCCGTTTCCGGGTACAGCCTGGAAAACTCTGCCACGGCTTCATGAAGCTCTTGACCGCTGTAGCATCTCAGATATCCAATCCGAAGCTGCAGTTCCTCATCCTGGCCAATCCGTATCGTTTCTCTTCGAATATCCTCCACTTCCTCCAGAATGCCTTTACTCTGCCCGTAAAAATACTCTCCCGCAGGCGTAAGAGTAAATTTTCGATTTTCTCTATAAATCAGTTCTACCCCCAGTTCCTTTTCCAGTGCCCGGATTTGCTGGGAAATGGCGGACTGGGATATGTAACACCGCTCTGCCGCCTCTGTGAAACTGTTACATTCTACCACAGTGGTAAAGTATTTCATCTGTCGAAACAGCATTTGTCCTCCCCCTTTTTTAACCGTTCCATAATCTCTGCAATCAATTCTGCCCGGTTAAACGGCACCATAAAATAAAATCCATCGGCAATATTCCAGAGTTTCTCTGCAATTTCACAGGAAATTTCCACTCCGATCTTCGCCGCCTCTTCCCGGCTCATATCCGGATCATACCGTGCAATAATCTCATCCGGTACGTGGATGCCGGTAATCTCATTTTTCATAAACAGGGCATTACGATAGCTGACAAGAGGCATAATTCCACATATGATCTTCGTCTGTACACTGGATTTAATCCGTCGGATCCGTTCGATGTCCTCCTCGGAATATATCGGCTGAGTAAGAAAAAAGGACGCTCCGGCCTCACACTTTTTTTGCATTCGTCTCATCTCGGCTTCCAGATTTTTCCGTCCGTAGTTTAGCGCTCCACCATAGGCAATCGGCTCTTCCCGGAACTGTTCTTTGTTCATCCGGTCCAGGTAATTCATGAGCGTAACAGAATGAAAATCATACACAGATGTCACCATATCCCGGTCTCCGGTTGGCACCGGATCTCCGGTTACGATCAGAAAATTCCGGATTCCATTCATATAGGCTCCCAGAATCCCGGCTCCAAGGCCGATCCCGTTTTTGTCCCGACAGCAAATATGTGGCATCGTGTCGATCTGAATCCGGTCTGCCACCTTTACAGCAGACAGAATCGAATCCGCCCGCATCCTTCCCATGGGGGAATCAGAAAAGGTGATCATCTCTACTCCCGCCTGCTTGAGTATTTTCGCCGCCCGAAGCATCTTTGCATCCTTTCCGTCATGAGGCGGATCCAACTCGGCAATGACAACTTTTTCACCGGAATACAGGCGTTTCATAAAGGGATTCCGACTATAATCCAGGCCGTCTTCTGAACGTTTATCCGGACTATAAGATAGTCGCTCTGGAATCGGTCTATGAGCGCATCGCTTTGCCACTTCCCGAATATGGGCCGGACTCGTTCCGCAGCAGCCGCCCACCAGATTGACGCCCAGTCCGGCAATCTCCTCCATGGCATCGGCAAAATAGGTCAGATTGTCTCGATAGACATTCCGATTCTGAATCCGGTCTGCATATCCTGCATTCGGCGCTGCAAACACAATCAGATCGCCAAAATCCAGTTTTTTAAGAATGCCAGCCAGATGGGACGGCCCGACTCCGCAGTTAAATCCGATCCCATCGATCTCTTTCATTTCTTTCGCTGCTGCGATCAGATTCGCTGCACTGACCCCGGAATGTGTATATCCGTACATATTGATAGAAAAACTGGCCAGAATCATGATGTCACTGAAAGACCGGATCCATTCTACGATAGGGCGGATCCGGTCAAAATCTCCAAACGTCTCAAACCAGATCAGATCCGCACCTGCATCCAGATGGACTCTAACCATGGTCCGGTACTCTTCACAGAGATCCTCTTCTTTAAGATCTTCCTGCCCGTGTTCCGGAATCGGTCCGATATCTCCGGCAATGAGAATTTCTCCAGTCTTCCCTGTTTCCTCGACTGCTTCCCGTGCAATCCGACAGGAAGCCTTCACATTTTCATAAAGCCTTTGCAGTATTTCCACCCTTGTCAGTTTCCCGTCATATCGGAACAGGGTGCTGACATTTGACGCAAAACTATTCGTCCGGATCAACTGCGCACCGGCCTCAATATATGCTTTATGGATCGCTTTAATCTTCTGTGGATTTTCGATATTGTCCAATTCCGGGACATGCCTTCCTCCCCCGTAGATCTCTCTATAATAGGTTCCCATGGCACCGTCGGTAATCAGACATTCTGAGGAAAGCCGCTGCTTGATTCGGTCTGTCATATGATGTTTCTCCTTTCTCCTTCTCGCATATCCGCAGACATTCGTTAGTTCAATATAATTTTTAGTATATCGCATTCAGTAAAAAAGAGCAATCCAGCCTTTCTATCCTTCTCTCATAATCCGGAGCAGCAATGATACGGTTCCCACCTGGTAACCGCTGACCGCATATATGACATTTTGGGCGCCTTTGGTCACCGCAATCATAGGAAGCTTTTCATGATCCACATACAGTCTTCTGCCTACTGACGGGACATGACCATCAAAATCGTCAAAATACACCTGCATCTCCGGAAATACCTGCAATACACTACAAAAAAGCGGATGATTCCATGCCTCCTTTGACCGGACAAACAGGCAGATCCTGGATGCCAGTTCTGCAAATCGTTCCCGGCCTTCCAGAAGCTCGTGAAAGATATGTTCAGTAGGTTCTTCACCTGCCCCTGCCCAGATCAGTACATGTTTTCCCTCTTCTGTCAGCATTTTGGAAGAGACCGCCTTCCCTTTTAGATCCAGCACAGAAAATTCCGGCAGGGCCAGAGAGGTCAGAAGATCGGCAAAGCACTCCTCTCTGAGTGAAAGCGTTACATCCCTTCTGTCGCCCTCAGTAAGGAAAATCCTGCATTCTTTTGCGGATACCGCTCCATTTGGAAGCCGTAGGGCAGTCAAAATCCGGTAAGTTCCCTCTTCCAGCCAAAACTGACAAGATCCCTCTTTCCACCCTGCATCGTCAAGTGCAAGAGGCGGATCATACTCTTTTGTAAATTTGGTGATACTCCAGTTCTGCCCGGATTTCCAGTCCTCACCGTCTTCTGTGTGCAGCACAAGAAGTGCCTGTTTCTGTTTTTCCGGAGAAATCCAGTCCCCTTCCTTCCAGAACTCGACGGATCCATCTTCTGGACTGATTCTTGCCGGGATACCAAAGCTCCTTGCCATAGCGACAAATAATACCCGTTTGGAGCGTCTGCTTCCGCATCTCATCCTGTAGCAGGCGACCGGCGTTGTCAGTACTGTACTTCGTTCCTGTTCCGGGCACTCCCGGATCTTTTTCTGAATCCACTTCCACAGGCTGAGAGGATCCTTTCGACAGGCTTCCTGATCTTGTCCACAGATTTCTCCCTGAAACCAGAGACGATATGGAGTGAGGATTTCATCCTCTACTCTTGGATTCAGTACAGCATCGATAAAAAGCGCTTCCGGCAGGCTGTCCCTGTACAACATTGCTCCTTCTACATGATCACGCAGAACATCCGCCCGGATATCGGTCTGATCTTTTCGTGTCAGCGTTGTAAACAGCGCTTTTCCCAGTTGTTGTTCTGCTTCTGACCGGCTGGAAAGCCAGATGGAAAAGTGCTGCTTCTCTGGATTTTCCCAGTCTGCCCGTTTCTTTTCCTGCTTTGCTTTCAGCTTTCGAAGCTTTCTGTTTTCCTCTGCTTTTTGCTCCGGATCCGGACGTCTGCTGACCGGCGGACGATCCCTGGGAGGTATGAAATCCAGATCCTTCCATATTTCCTTTTCGGATCCTTTCTTTCTCTTCTCCGACAGTCTCAAAAGGCCCGTCTGCTCTTTTCTCGTATCCAGCAAAAGCTCTCCATCCAATTCTTTTGTTGTCGCAGTTACATGCAGACTTCCCGCTCCTGTAACAAGGGATACCTTTCCTTCCGCATCCGTGCAACGTCGTGCAATCGGTAAAAAGGCCGCATAGTTCAGAACTTCAAAAGATACCGGAAGAGCCGGCAAAGCACGTCCCTGGGCATCCTGCACGGCCACTTCCACCTTGCGGATCTGATCCGCATATCGATTCGTCACCGGTTCTATAACAGCCAGATCCTCCTGCCACTCCTGCTCTCCCGGAGGGATAAGTCTGCCGTCAAAACGTCTGGTGTGAATCAACATGGCACGGGAAGCGGCATACTCAAACCAGCCCAGGTCCAACAAAGGCTCTGGCTCGCAGGCCCCCAGAAAGTGCCATGCTCCCTGGATCCAGACTTCCACCCAGGCATGATTATCATCGCAGTGGGACCAGTACAGCGCATAAACCTGCCGTGCCGGAATTCCTGCGCTCCGCAGGGCATTGACCGCAAAGACGGATTCCTCCCCGCAGCGGCCATATCCCCGTTCATAGACTGCAAGAGCCGATAAGGTCCGGTCATCTCCCGCCTCATAGGTAACTTCCCCGGCACACCATTCATTGACCTCCAGTGCAGTCCGCTGCGGATCTTCCCCTGTGAGCGTTTCCTCTAGTTGCTCATAAAAGAGCGTCCGGCAGGGCCGGATTTCCTCCTCGTTGACCCGGTGGCAGAGCACATACCGGGCAAAAATCTCCTCCGGCAGTTCCCTCACCCGTTCCTTGTGTTCATACAGCCAGACTCCATGTCGGGCAAAATCCAGGAATGTTTCTATCGGATAATTTCCAATATCACTGTAAGGCATGCAGGCATAGAGATACCGCATGGCAACAGCCTCCGCTTCCGGAAGTGTCCGGATTTTCTGATCGATCGGTTCCATGTATAAGCTAAGATCGCTGCAGATCTTCTGATAGGCCTCCTCAATGTTTGTTCGGCTTTTCTCTAAAAACATCTTGTCCTTCTCCTTTTTGTGTTCTCTTCTACTGATCCGGATTTACAGTCTTTTCAGAATTTCGGCTGCCTGTCGTACCGTTTCCTCCGATGTACGGAACAACGTATATTCACTGAACTCTTTCAGTCCCATATGTACCTTGGAATTCTGATACTCCATCCGGCTGTTTACTGCCTGCTTGGCTGACATATGGTATGCCCGGATCCCGGTTTTCTGATATAGCAGCTTTAGATGTTCTAACGTGATGCCGCCTCCTGCCTGGATGCAGATCTGCCCGCCGCTTTCCTTCTGCAGACCGGCAAGCAGATCCGCCCCTTCCAGACAGGCATCCTTCTGCCCGGACGTAAGAATCGTGTCGATTCCAAGCTCCTTTGCAGTCGCGAGAGTCTCCATCGGATCCCTGCAGACATCAAAGGCCCGGTGAAGGGTCACAGTCATACTGCCCCGCTCCTCCAAAAGCTGTTCCATTCCTGTCCGGTCCAGACTCCCATCCGGGGAGAGCATTCCAATGACAATCCCGTCCGCCCCCAGTTCCCGAAACATCTGAACCTCCTCTTTCATCTGACTTTTTTCAAAATTCGAATAGCAGAAATCCCCAAACCTTGGACGAATCAGCACATGAACCGGAAGCCGGGTCTCCCTCTTCACTGCTTCAAAAAGCTTCACGCCCGGTGTCGTACCGCCTACTATCAGGTCCTGGCAAAGCTCCAGTCTGACAGCGCCTCCCCGTTTTGCCGCAACTGCTGACTCCACCGAGTCCACACAGATTTCCAGTATATAATCTTTCATATGATTCTTCCTCCCTGTGTCCGTACTCCATTTTTCCTTTTCTCAGTATACCGCAGTTTGCGGAAGAACAACAGCTCTAACGTGAAAACCTTCTATGAAATCTTCGGATCAGTGTTCTACAGCCCCGAATCATTCCGTACAGGAAAAGAGCCTTTATCACCTGTTCCGAGGTAGCTCTTTCATACCAGAGTGCTCCCTGAGGCAGAGAGAACACCAGCCGTCCCACAACCTGTTCAGGATCTGCCGGGCAAAAATCTTCCCGTTCGTTAGCATCCCCTTTGGTAATCAGTCCCTCTCCCGTCTTTTCTATCAGGCGATGCAGCACCATCTGTCCGTTTTCCAACCGGAACGCAATGACATCACCTGGACGGGCATCACTTGCAGTGCAGGATTTGATATAGGCCATATCGCCTTCCTGAATCTTTGGCGCCATGGATCCGGACAGGACCCGGACCGGCCGGACTCCTGCGAATCCGGGGCAGGCAAAGAGAACTACATAGCAGATCATACAAAGGATCAGTACCGTATCGATCCTTCGGATCCACCTATCCATGTCTTCTCCGCCGTATCACAAGAATCCCAGCTGTCATGGCTGCTCCCAGCAGGAACATGAACAGAATCAGATGACTTTCGTCCCCTGTTTTGACTGTTTCTCTTTGCACTTCCTGCAGAAATTCTGCTTCTTTTTCCTCAGATACCGCCCGGAAGGTCCAGGTAAGCCCGGCATTCAAAAGTCGATAAGCATTATCCATCTCCTCTGGAAAATGCAGTGTAAATGTCAGACGGTCTTTTGCGTCTTTTGGATACCGGTCCAAAAGCGCATACTGTCCGGACGGATACTCTAAAAGCTTCCCCTGATATAAAACAGTTCCATCTTGCTTTTCAATCTGAAGCTCTGCCTGATCAAAGAGCTTTTCTTCTCCGGTATCCAGTTTCCAGTATACCGCTTCCGTCTGTGCACACCAGTTGTCTATCTGCAGCTCTCCCTGGATGGTGTCACCTGGGACCATAGTCCCAAATTCTGAGAAAAAGGTATCCGGTACTATGATAATACCGTCTCCTTCCACTACCACCCGGCAGGTCCCTTTCTGGGGAACCGCCGTCCGCAGCTGATCCCCGTTTTCTTTTCCGGATACTTTCTGGATCCGGACCTCTCCCCATGGATATTCGGAATCAAAATCCGGTGTGAAATTCCGGCTCTGCACGGCATCTGCGGTCACAAACACCTGGATTGTCTCCCGGTCCTTCTGTTCCCATGTCTCCGGCAGCGTAAAGGATGTAAACAGCTCTTTCTTTTCTCCACGCTCCAGAATCTCGGTGCTGTAAAAATACTCCCCTTTTTGTACCCAGTCCTCCGAAATTCCACCAAAACAGTCTGTCGAAATTTCCCTCTGTCCGTCCGACTTTGCTCTCACCTGAAAACGGATAAAACAGTCTTCTCCCAGATTTTCCACCTCTGTAAGCATCGGAATTTCCTGGCCTGGCAGGACCTCCCCCACATCATTCCATTCCTTTGTCTTCTCAGGATCTGCATATCGGTTCATCTGCAACGCCACGCCTCCGGACCGGATCTGCGATGTTACAGATGCTTCCTTTTCTGCAGCCATCACCGTAATTCCTCCAAACATCCAGAGGACCGTGATGGCTATGATCTGTCTTCCTACTTTCACCTTTCCACCTGCTTTCCAAATTCATTGACTACCAGATCGTTATGGCTGAAATCTCTATAATTCACAAGTTCATTGCAAAATGTTGCCTTCGCAGTATCGTGATCTCTGGTATTCAAGCTGACGGTACTTCCTTCAACAGTCCCGTTTGAAACCTCTTTGATCCCGGTCATCATATATCTGGACACTGGAATCTCTCTGACATTCCAGACGCCGGCCGGAATCTCCATGGTAAAGGACTTTCGGTACACACCATTTTCCTGAAACTGCTCCGGAATTTCCAGCGCTTCGTAATAGACCCGGCTTACCCCATTGTAATCAGTACCGGAAATCTGGAACAAAAAGACAGGTGTCCCGAATTCATCCCATTTTCCTGTCACTTCTTTTGTGATAGTAAGGACGGGATTCTTCTCATATACCACTTTGATCTGATGATCCGCATTCACTTTTGTAAATAAATAATTGGATTCATGTTGACTTTTATTGATTTCCGTCTGATCTACGGAAATGGATTTCAGATAATATCCTGGCAGAGGAGAATAAGAAATCTGCATGGATCCTCCTGCAGGAACTTTCAGATTGGATGGCGTAATGGAACCATTTTTCGCCTCTGTTGTGATTTGATAATAGAACGATGTTCGAACCTGCTCTGTCTCTTTTGGAGTTTTCTGATCTACGCTTAATCCGGCCTTATTTGAAACGACATTCGATGTGCCAAACACATACTCCGGGCGCTTGTGTACCCCGATTCTGATTTCAAAACTCCGGCCGTACAGCCATGCTGCTGACGGATCTCTTGCTGAAACCTTTACCTGATCGGCCGTGCCTTTTGTCACCTGGATCTGGAACTTCTGGCTTACATCCTCCTGATTGTCTGCGTCATATACCACGACACGATCCACCGTCAGCGCCTCCGGGATCGGATCCGTCAGAACAAGGCTTTGATAGTAATCCGCCGGCTGGCATTCAGGTACTTTGAAATGAATGAAATAGTGAAACGGATCTTCCCCGTGAACTTCCGTCTTGTCCACGCTTTTTACAGGAACAGGCGATGTGAACGGGCCATATCCTTTTGCGGATCCTGCAATCCATCCGAGAATCGCGCCAGCTTCCGTCGATACATCCACATTGGATTCTCCAATCAGATGATTCTGGAACCGTTCATAGTCTTTTTTTACTTTGTCCGAAACGAATGCCGTATATGTAAAACTGTCCGGAAAGGCTACACCTCCTCCTACCCGAAGCGTAAAGGAGGATGCGTTCCCATACTGTACCTGTACACTGTCTTTTTCGTATTCATTGGAGACAATATTGTCCGCATAGAAATAGTAAAATCCATCCCGGTCAATATAATACACTCTGCTGTCCTCCGGAACGGCCAGTCCGTCAACCGCATCGCTTTTCTTCACAGCAAAGATCTGTCCGAAATCCAGATCATCCGCCCGGTAGGTCATATCGACGGCAAGTGGGCGGCCCTGATCATCCAGAATTTCCATCTTTGCCTCATACCAGATGTCGCTGAAAGTCAGTCCGTAAAAATCATCTACCAGAGACAACGCTACGCCGAGAACTGGGTAATACCGCTCTCCTGTGTCCGCTCTGTAAGAAGGCCAGTCCGTAAACGTAATTCTAAGATTGGTGTTTTTCCCCTTATAACTCCCCATGTTGGTCAGGTAACAGGAAATCTTCCCTTTCTGAGCATCACTTGTTGCAATCTGCCCCCATCTTTCAATGGTTTCTCCTTTTTGGTGAAACTGCTGCGGGTTGGAGATACCGCTTGTATCCTTCCAGGTACAGGTGGTATGTTCCGTTTTCTTTAACCGGAATGAGTAACCGGAATCCTCTTCTTCTCCATATTTCTTGACTGTAATCGGAGATCCGGCTTTTCCTGCTGCTTCCAGTGCGCTGACATGTCCGGCGCCATGCACCGGGACAGCTGCCGCACATACTGTCAGAAGCGCGCATGCCAGACCTGTGAACCATCTTTTCTTTTTCATTTTCCACGCTCCTGTTCTACCCTGATCGAGGCAAATGCTTCCTCCGGAGTCTCATACCCTTGCGCCTGTACGGTCTCCTCGTAGACCAGAATTCGAAATGTCTCCTCAGTTTTGCCAGTTGTTACCGTGGTAAAGAGGGGTTCGGTCTTTTTGTTACCTTCCAGCACAGTCCGGTAATAATAGTAACCATCCGCCTGTTTTCCAGTCCAGTACTTCGTATCGAAATTGATCGTAACAGGGAGATCTGACCGGTCTTTCTCCACAAATACCCGGACATAACATGCGGTATCCGTTTTATTTTGAACCATTACTGTTTTTGCATAAGGCGTATCCGGGTGGATCTCATCCGGAGGATCAAACTCCTCCACGATCTCGGAAGTATTGTCTCCGATTTTGACCACATTTTCCTTTTCATTCCGATGGGCAAGATAGGCGGATACCTTCAAAGCCGGCATACCTTGAGCGATCACTCCGGCAAGAAAGAAGCCAGACAGGATCAGAGCACAGGATATCATTGCTTTCTTTTTCATGTTTTTTCTTCCTTCCTGTCTACTGATTCTGCTTCATATAAATTTGAAAAACGTCCACAGGCGCTTTGGAATCTCCGATATGCTCTGTCTGAATGGCATAGCTTTTCACCGGAATATTCAAAGTTTCCTCATCAATCTGACCTTCGATAGCATTGACAAGAGTAATGGTGTCAAAAAGCGAAGTGGTAGTCTCCCCTTTTTTCAGCGCCTTGCAGGCGTTCTCTGTTCCATAGGCATAAATGTAGCTTCGGGCCGTCACTTTCCCGGATGAAGTAATATCAGAACTTTGCACCTTAACCCATCCATCATTTACGGTGTAGGAAAAGAGCTCTGTGTCTGCCGCAGGAAGCTTTTTCCCGTCTTTTCCAACAGTGATGATCTTTCTGACCGGCACCTGAATTTCCAGAAATGCATAGGCATCGTTGGATCCGGTGTTCGTGACTTTCGGGTCCTTTTTTATAGTCTGATTCGGCGTAAGATCCGTCTTTTCATCCGACGGGACTTTATCCCACTCCGGTTCTTTCAGATCTGTCTTCACACTTCCAACCGTAAGGGTATTGGTCTTCTCCTGGGTATCTGTAAAATAGGCAGAAATTCCCCCTGCCGCCGCTGCCAGGGCCGCTGCTGCAAGTCCGCTGACTGCAATGTGTTTCCATATTTTCTTTTTTCTCATCGTTTTTCCTCCATGTCATGTTTACTGGCTGCACAAAATACGATCAGACACTCAATGGTCTCACCTCCTCTGAACATGAAATTGTAATCATTTGGGATTCCAAGACAGAAACAGTCTCGGTCTCTACTGAAAAAATAGATAGTTAGATCGAAGCCAGAATGGCTTCTGTAAGAAATGTCTAAAGTATACCATGCACTCTGAAAAAAAGCAAGAAAAAAAGACTGCGACATCTCCGCAATCTTTCTTTTTCTTCACTATACAAACTGATTCCGCCCGGCATCATACTCATAATCAATGCCCGCAAGTTTCCTGCAGAGCATCTCTTTTCCAATTCCCAGATCCTCACAAAGGGCATCCAGCGTCGGATAAAAATCTCTGAGTTTCATGTTGACGGTGCTAAGAAGCATCACTGGATCTTTTGGCAGATCTGCCATCACTTTCACATCCTTTTCTATTTGTAACAATGTTGATCGGTAACAATCAGATCAGGTCGGATATCGAAAGATTCAAATGGAATCTCTTCCTGCATCTGCTCTTCAAAACAGATGGCCGCAGTTCGAAGCCCTGGATGTTTCGCCAGATACCGGTCATAAAATCCACCACCGTATCCGATCCGATGCCGGTTCCAGTCAAATACCGCTCCCGGAAGAATCACCAGCGGCAGATGCTCTTCCCTCTCATCAAAGACCTGACAGTGAAGTCCCGGCTCCCGGATTCCAAAGGATCCGCTTTCCAGATCTCTTCTTGACCGGATCCGATAAAACTCCATCTCTTTTCCCTCTACACGCGGACAGTACACCTTTTTTCCCATCTCCCACGCTTTTTCCATCAAACAATCTGTCTCCGCCTCCGAGCGAAAATGACAGTACACCAGAATGGAGGAAGCTTCCTGGAAGCAGCTGGTTTTGCAGACTGCCTCTGCAATCCGTATACTTTTCTCCCTGCGTACTGTTTCAGGTAATTTGTTTCTGATATCAAGAACCTTTTTTCTGATTTCCTTTTTTTCCATATTTTTCACCGAGATTGACAATCGTTCCGTCTTTTTCCTTGATTGAAATGTTGTTGAGCTGTCCACGGAGATTTTCGCGAAAAGATTCAATGTACTCCTGGCGCAGAATCTTCTGTTCTTTCTTTTCTTCCTCTGTCAGGCCTTCCGCCTTGGACTTATGATACAGCTCATTGATTCTTCTGATTTTTTCTTCTTTCATCGTTTCGTACCTTTCCTGTCAACTGGAATAATTTTCCAGAAATCCGTATAGCTTTTCCACTGACCGGATCTCTTTTCCTTTCAGAATTTCCTGCCTGACATCTTCCGGCAGGTCCTCCACAACAATATTGGTATACTCATAGATCGTCTGTCTGTCTTCTCTGTAAACCGCAACAAAACCATTCAGATCCATAAGATAAAAAACCTCTTCTTTACTGACTTCTCCTTCAGCCGCCACAGCATCATTCTCTTTTGCAGATTTCACCATTTCCTGCTGAATCCGTGCTTTTTCTTCAGCCTGATGCTTTGAATACTGAAAACTAAACTGATAGGCTGCACCGATCAGCGCAACACAACCAAAAAAGAGAACTGCCAGCCCGATACTGTATTTTTTCATGGAAACACACTCCTTTTTTTATACAGTATCTGCGCTGTGCCGCAACTTTATACAAGATTTCCCAAAAGCCGTTCAAAGGGCAGACCGCTGCGCTCTTCCTCCGCTTCTTTTGCCTTCTCTCTCAGACAGTCTGCTACAAACCGGTGTGCCATTAAGGCGGACTGATGCAGGTCTTTGCCGCCAAGGAGTGCTCCGCACAGTACTGCGTCAAACAAATCTCCGGTCCCATGAGAATGATATGGAACCTCCGTTTCCCTGCACACTGCCATCTTTCCCTTTTCCAGAACCGCCATGCCGATCTCGTCTTCTCCCGCATGAATACCGGTGATCACGCCATCCTTCATGCCAAGCTTCTGGAGTCGCTTGACAGCTTCCAGAAGTCCCTCATCAGACTGGCACGCTTCATACGGCATTCCGCTCAAAAAAGCCGCCTCCGTCAGATTCGGAAGCATAAGATCCGCCTTCTTGAGAAGAGGAAGCAATGCTTCTTTATATGTCTCATCAAAATTGGAATAATACGTCCCATGGTCGCCCATAATTGGATCCAGAATCACTTTCGGACCTTGTTCCATATCAAGCAGTTCCAGAACCGTATGGGCCATTTTGACATTTCCAAGATATCCCACAAAAATGCAGTCAAACCGAACCTGTTCCCTCTGAAAATGCCTGAGGCTTTCCTTTAAGTACTCTCCCGGTACCGGCAGAACGGCTGGTTTCCCATATCCACCGGTATGAGTAGATAAAAGCATGGTCGGAAGCGGACAGACCTCGATGCCCATCACGCTTAAAACCGGAATCATATTCATCATTGCCGCTTTCCCTGCCGAACAGAGATCGTGGATCAATAACATTCTTTTCATGCCTAATACCTCTATTTTAACAAATGCGCTTTCTGCAGAATTTCCGCAATTTTTGCTCCCTTTGGAAGAGCAAGGATCTCCGCCTCTGTCAGGCCTCCGATCGCAAGGAGACTGATCACATAGACGCATACTCCCGCCACGATCGCGATCACAGTTGCAATGGATCCACTGATCACAAGAGCCAGGACAAACTGAAGCACAAATACAATCACTCCCATGATAATTGCCGCAACCGCAGGGTAAACGAATGTTCTCTTCTTTTCCTGAACATATCCCACCGCTTCTTTCAGATCATGGGCATTCAGAAGACACATGGCAAGTCCGAAAATCACTTTACTTCCTACTACCGCATAAATGCTCCAGTGGAAAAATACCAGCATGATAAACAGCGATACAATATGGATCACAAGCGATGTAGTGGCATTTTTCACCGGTGACATCATTTTATTCACACCCTGCAGCACTGCGTTTGTCAATGTAGACGCCGCATAAAAGATAATGGAGATGGCTCCGATCCGGAACAGATTTGCCGCCACTGTATTATCGATGGAACCCCAGATCAGGTCCAGCATCGGTTTCGGTATCACGATAAACGCAACCGCACTCGGCACTGCAATCAGCATGGTCACACGCATTGCCATCTCGATTTTCTGATGTACCTGTTCCTGATTCTTATTTTCGTACGCACGCACAAGGGGCGGTACAATCGAGGATCCAAGCGCATTCGCCATAAACAATGGCACGTTAAAGAGCGTATAATACTGTCCCAGGCTGCCAAGAAGATCCGCACAATGCTCCTCTGTGAATCCCTGGGCAGACATAATGCTGCTGAACATCGCACTGTCAATGACATTCTGAATATTGTACACCGTAGAACTTAAAATAACCGGTGCAATTGTCAGGATCAAAACCTTAAAAATATACCGGAAGCTCTCCTGCTCCGCAGTTTTGTCCCGTCTGAGTCTCTTACGCAGTTTCCCTTTGTATGCATAAAAGATCATCACAAGGAAAATCAGCGCGACCAGACCACCTGCAATGACACCAAGCGTAGCGCCCGCCGCAGAAAAGGCCGGACCGTAAAGGTCATCTCTTTGCGCTGATCCCACTGTTCTGCCGTACTGAAGCAGAATATATGCCCCGATAATACTGACAATCGCATGGACAACCTGCTCCAGAATCTGAGATACCGCAGTCGGCACCATGGAACCACGCCCCTGGAAAAATCCACGCAGCACGCCCATAATCGAAACAATGGCAAGTCCCGGCGCCAATACGCGCAGCGCATAGGCGCTCATTCCCATTTTCATAATTCCTCCTGCGATCAGATCCGCCCCAAAAAAGATGATCAGACCGACGCCGCCCCCTACTACAATAGCAAAGAGCAGGGCTGCCTTAAAGATCCGGTATGCATTCTTTTCCTGATTTTTGGAAAGTCTGGCAGAAACCAGCTTGGAAACCGCAAGGGGCATACTATAAGAAGTCAGAATCAGCGCAATGCTGTAAATCTGATATGCCACTTCGTAAAATCCCTGGCCCGTCGTCCCCATGATATTTAATAGAGGAATCCGGTAGACCATCCCTATAATTCTGGAAATCATGCCTGCTGCTGCAAGGATTCCTCCCTGCACCAGAAATTCATTTCCATTTTTTTTCTTATTCATAAAACACCCCGCTATTATCTTTCATCATTTGCAGTTCCATCCCTGGTAATTCCCAGGCGTTCCAGAATTTCATTCTGCTTCTTTTCCATGATAAGCCGCTCCTGCTCTTCCATATGATCATATCCAAGCAGGTGAAGCATACTATGAGCAATTAAAAATGCATACTCTCTCAGGGCAGAATGACCATACTCTTCTGCCTGAGACAGTACTTTTTCCTTCGAAATTACAATATCTCCAAGAAGAGCCTCCCCTGTCTCCGGATGAAAACAGTCCGGCTGTTCCTCCAGAAAATCAAACTCTCCTGGTGTTTCATATTCAATCATCGGGAAAGACAGGACATCTGTCGGGCGGTCAATGCCTCTTTGTTCTCTGTTCATCTCCCGGATCGATGCATTGTCAGTCAGCAGAATCTCAACCTCTGCTTCATATGGAAACCCTTCATAGTCAAGGGTGGCCTCCACGACCTGCTCCGCAGTTTTCCGGCAGTCTATCGGAAGCCTGATTTCTGATTCTTCTTCCAAATATATCGTCATATCAACCTCTGTGTCTTATGCTTTTTCTTCTGTTTCCGCGTTTTTTGCTTTCTTCTCTCTGTTCGTAACTTTCATATGCTTTTACGATCTTCTGCACAAGCGGATGTCTCACTACGTCTCTGCTGGTCAGCCTGCAGACACTGATTCCCTCCAGCCCGTTCACTACTTTGACCGCTACATCCAGTCCCGATGTCTGTCCGGCCGGAAGGTCTTTCTGCGTCTCGTCTCCGGTAATCACTACCTTTGAGCCGAATCCGATTCGTGTCAGAAACATCTTCATCTGAGCCGGCGTCGTATTCTGAGCCTCATCCAGAATAATGAAGGCATTATCCAGAGTCCGGCCTCTCATATAGGCCAAAGGCGCTACTTCAATCAATCCTTTTTCCGAATTTTTCACAAAACTCTCCGCCCCCATAATCTGATACAGGGCATCGTAAAGAGGCCGGAGGTATGGATCAATCTTACTTTGCAGGTCTCCCGGAAGGAATCCAAGCTTCTCCCCGGCTTCAATGGCAGGACGTGTCAAAATAATCCTGCCCACTTCGTTATTCTTAAAAGCTGAAATTGCCATTGCCATCGCCAGATAAGTTTTCCCGGTTCCGGCCGGTCCCAGTCCAAATACAATCATATCCTTTTTGATGGCGTCCACATAACTTTTCTGTCCCAGAGTTTTGGCCTTTACCGGCTTTCCCTGTACCGTGTATGCAACGACCTCTTTATCCATTTCCAGGAGGTCTCCCTTTTCATCTTCCATGGCCAAAGAAATAAGATAGTCTACATTTTGTTCTGTAATAACATTCCCTCTTCTCGACAGCTCCAGAAGTTGTTCAAGAATTTCTTCTGCTTTTCTGGTTCTGCTCTCTTCTCCCATGATCTTGATCTCGCCGTTTCGTTCGATCAAAGTCACATGAAAGGTACGTTCAATCTTCTTTGCGTAGGCATCCAGCTGGCCGAACACATTTGACTCGTGCTCAGCTGGTATCTGCATTGTTCTCTCCAAGATTCCCATGTTCTGTCTTTCTTTCCTTTCCGCATGATTCCAAAAGAATCAGTGTTCCTTTTGCTTTCGCACGATGCGCGTCCTTGTATATTTTAACATCATTCTCAAGAATTTGAACCCCTTTTTTTCTTAAATCCTCGCAATAACGCTCAAATTTCTCACTCAGAATACGTTGATACTCTTTTTGCGCATACGTTTTCCTGATTTCCCGATATCGTTTTTCCTCCCGGATTCCGAATGAAAAGGGGAGCGGAAAGCTTTTGGAAAACTGCGGGAGGACCTCAGATGAAAACACCTCCCTGTTTTCTCCCTCACTGACTTTCTGCCCCAGTGTGTATTCCTTATTTGAAATCCGGAAGAAAATCTGATATTTTTTCTTTCTTTCATATTTTTTGACAGTATAAGACAGATCCAGCTCATTCTCATAAGGCTCTTCTGTCTCCATCCGGATATCTGCGTCCGCATCCTGATACTGATACCCGACGACTTCCTGGCTGTCATTTTTGATCTCCACTCTGCCAGACACCAGGATATCTCCGGCTTTTACCTCATCCCCGGCATGGACCATGGGCACTCCGGATCTTGTGATGATCTCCCGCACCACTCCGTCCTTTTCTGCGATCAGGTCTGTCCCCTCCGTCTCCTCATCTCTTTCTTCTACCTCCCTGGAATCACTATTTTCCTTGATTTCTATCTGAATTCTGCTTCCTGTCAGGGAAGCGGACACCCAGATCACATCGTCATACTGTCTGCGGATCATCCGCGCAATCCCGGCACAGTCCACAGAAGATGCCGGCATACCACAGTGAATATCCTGCTCTCTCAAAAAAGCCAGAATTGTCTCGTCTGTCCGGACATGATTGCCGCTGATTTCGATGTTCCACACAAAGAGTGAAAGAATATATACGAGCAGAACACATCCTGCTGCTCCGGCAAAAAAAATCTTCCTTTTCCGATTACGAAAAAGAAAAAAGGGCAGACCTCGCTTTTCCATGATACGCAGACTGGTACCCGTTTTTCTTAGGATCGGCTTTAACTTCTTCATGCCATCTATTGTAAGATTCATGTCATAACAGTTACGGCCGGGTGTCAGCCCCCAGACCGGGATCTTCCTGTATTTACATAAATTCAGGAACCGTTCCGGAGAATAGCCTGTGATTCGTATCCGGACATATCCCCTTATATACCGCAGAATCCGAGTCAGCAATGTGCATCCTCCTTCTTCTCAAACTCCACTTTCCAGATCTTCCCGGTAATCTTCATCTCATCATTCATATAGTATTCTATACACATTCTTTTCCCTTGAATCCGGATGATACCGGATTTTGTTTTCACACGTATCAATTCCTCCGTGTACTCCAAAATCCCCCGGTAATTCTCTATACACACTTCACACTGTCCGGTCAGATGGATCAGCGGAAGCCCCATAATGACATCTTTCGGAGCATCTGCCGTTTCTGCAATCTTTTTACGAATCCCGTCACCGCATGGCTCTTCTCTCCATGTCTGGTCTTTTTGTCTGCTTCCCATCATGCTGCCGTACACCTTGCTTTTCTAGCAATATATGCGTCAGCTTTCTCTCCTATACATTTCTGCAGAGCAAACCTACTTTGCCTTCCGCTCTTTTGCAGTAAAGGAAATGTCTTCTATGCAATAAACATCTGCCGCTTTCAGCATTTCTTCCTCAAACTCGATGTCCGCTTCCGGTGCCAGATGTTCCATAATCCGTTCCAGCCCCCGGCGCTTCTCCTCTTCTGTCTCCAGTTTCCGGAGCCGTCCATTCCCCATAATACTCTGGTAGGCAAAGGAGTAGGAACAGGTGTAATCCCCCTTAATCACTCCTCCTTCCCGGTCCAGCTCCAGTGCTACGTTCGGATTGTTTGCAAAGGCTTCTGCCTTGCGCCCTTCCTTGGCGGAATGAAAATAGATCTTCCAGCCCAGCGTCCCGTCTTCCCGTTCTGTCAAATCATATCCATAATTGACCGGAACAATAAACATTCCCTCCTGATCCACAGCTCCGACCCGCACGACCCTGCATATTTCTATCAGTTCCTGTATCTTCTGATTGTCCCGAATCTCTCTTTTCTGTAATCGCATCTTTCTCATGATCTCTTCCTCCTTTTTTACTGCCGGACCCTATCCGATCAGAAATGCATCAGTTCTGCATATTCTTTTAATGTTTTTGTCCTGTAAATCTTCTGTATCCATTCCTGCTCTTCCCGGTGGCAGAAAGCCCGGTACGTCCAGAATTCCTTCAGTTTGGACAGCACATGGCGCTCTTCCGGAATCTCCTTTTGATAGGCCAGGTACAATTCATACTGAAATTCCTGCCAGGTATGAGAAGTCTTCGTCCTTTTGATTTGAGACAGTAAAGAGGGCTCTCCCAGCACGCCCCTTCCAAACATCACTGCTCTGCTCTGGGGAAATTCGTGCAGCCATGCCTCATATTGCTCTTTCGTAAACAAATCTCCATTATAACAGAGCGGATTTCTGCTCTTTTCAAGCGCATAGCGGTAAGCCTCCCAGTGCGGAATCCCCTGGTAGCCTTCTTTTCCTGTCCGCGGGTGAAGAATGAGCTCAGAGAGGGGATACTCGTTGTATAATTCCAGGATCGCCCCAAACTCTTTCTCATTTCTCATGCCAATCCTGCTTTTGATTGAAATCCTGACTTTCGATGTTTCAAAAATCTCGTCCAGAAATCTGTGAAGTTCTTCCAGATCTGCAAGAAATCCGGCTCCCCTGCCTTTTGCCGTCACACACCGGGACGGGCATCCGAGATTGAGATTGATTTCCTCATACCCAAGACCGGACAGATAGTCCGCCGCGCTTAGAAATTCTTCTGCTTTATTCGTCAGGATCTGGGGAACCACATGAAGTTCCTTATTATTTTCCGGCAGCACGTCCTGCTTCTGCCTCTTCGAGAGCTTGCCATTTTCATTGGGTGTGAGAAATGGAATGAAATAGGTATCCATCGGCTCAAACATGCGGTGATAAGTTTTCCGGTAGATATGATCTGTAATTCCCTCCAGGGGCGCAAGATAGTACTTCATTGTAGATTAATCCTTTCCGCCTGCCGCTTCTATCTTCTTTCAGACCAGCATAGACTGGAACCAATAATATTTTTCTGGTATGAAACTATGAAGCAGCTCGTTCATTTAAAAAAATTAGTTTTGTTTTGTCTGCTGGCACTGGCGTCTTACTGTGCCGGCACAGGGATCGGATTTCTCCATTCTTACTTTCAGGAACCGTCTGTCAGTGAGACTTCTTCCCAGGTTTCCGAGAACTGGGGACTTAGTTTCCAGAAAGAGGGAGAACGACCGATCGGAAATGCGGATATTTCGGAGCTTTCTGCCCTGAATGCCGCTTACTGCGAAGATACGAACGAAAAAGTGATCTATCTTACCTTCGACTGCGGTTATGAAAACGGAAATACAGAAATAATTCTGGATGCTCTGAAAAAACACAATGCACCGGCGGCGTTCTTCATTGTAGGTACTTTTCTCCGGGATCATCCTGACATTGTAAAACGGATGGCTGACGAAGGACATACCATAGGAAACCATACCTGGCACCACCCGGATATGTCCTCCATCTCCACGGAATCCTCCTTCTGTAAAGAGCTGGAAAGCGTAGAATCTTTGTTTGAAGAAACCACAGGCCAGAAGATGAGTCCCTATTATCGGCCGCCTCAGGGAAAATTCAGTACCGCCAACCTGGAAATGGCAAAAAACCTGGGGTACTACACCTTTTTCTGGAGTCTTGCCTATGTGGACTGGTATGAGGATGATCAACCCACTGCCGAAGAGGCGTATGAAAAACTTCTGGGGCGGATCCATCCCGGTGCTATTGTCCTTCTCCACAATACCTCCTCCACCAATGCCGGAATCATGGATGAACTGCTGACAAAGTGGGAGGAGATGGGTTATCACTTTGCTCCGCTCTCTGATCTTGTAGCGCATCAGCTCTAGTCGAAAGAGGGATATGGTCATAAAACCCTATCCCTCTTTCCTTCTGTTGTTATTTTTCAAATCAGATCGTCGGATCTGTCGGATCCCAGTTTTGATTTCCCGGAATCTTTGCGTAAACAGGTTTTCCAAGTGGACCTGCTGCAGAACTGTTATAGATGGTAACCGTTGTTCCGAGAGAACAATTATCATAAATCCACTTTGCATCAATAGCACGCAGCCGGATACATCCGGATGACGCCCACGTCCCCAGTCTGTTGTACTGGTTTGGCATCATGGTCCGATTATTAAAGGATGTATATGGCAGGGAATGGAACAGAATATGTCCCGTAATTCTGGTACACCACTGTCCCTGCGCCCCGAAAAGTGCGTGCCATCGGTATTTATTCTGGGTGTGGAATGTTCCGATTGGCGTACCTGCTCCCGGAGAACATGCAAATGCCACAACGGGAATGATATATCCTTTACTGCCATCTTTTGCGTAAACAGTCACACAGCTCATCTGTTTATTAATTTTAATCAGATAGGAGGACTGCTTTCCTATGATATTCCGGATATCCGTCTGTCTGACTCCGGATTTATAGTAGAACTTATATCCATTTTCATAATACCATCCATTCTTGCTCTTTACGAACGGGCGTGCCGTGGATCCCGGTGCCGCTGCTCCTTTTCTGACCAGACGAATCTGTACTGCCTCCAGGCGGTAGCTACACCCCTCCGTACCGGCGCTCGCGCCGTTTTTCGCCCATCCAAGCCAGCCGTAGTGCTGAGCATGAACACGATAATAAATATCAAAGTATTTGGCCATATTTCCAGTCAGACGAATCTGAATCGCTTCCAGGCGAAGCGACCTGCCAGTCGTGCCACTCAATGCTCCATCTGATTTCCAGGAGGATTCCCACCCCAGACGCTGAATGTGGGAGCGGTACTGAATGCTTCCGCTGATATCCTGATTCGCCAGATGGATCTTGATGGATTCCATCCGTTTTGACTGTCCAACCGTTCCGCCCGTCGCGCCATCCTTCACTTCACTCTTCCATCCGTCCTTCTGTACATGTGTCTGATAGACCACAGATGGAAACTGATGAAAGGCAGATGCAGTGCTGCCAGGAGCCGGTCCGCCCTTTCTCACAAGCATGACCTGGAGTCCTTCCAGCCGATAGCTGAAGCCTTCCGTTCCGGCACTCGCTCCGTTTTTCGCCCATCCAAGCCAGCCAAACTGCTGCGCATGAACACGGTAATATACGTCAAAATACTGAGCCAGTTCTCCGGTCAGACGGATCTGTACCGCTTCCAGACGAAGGGACCGTCCACTAGTACCGCTCAATGCTCCATTGGCCTTCCATGAGGACTCCCATCCAAGCTGCTGTATATGAGAGCGGTATTCAATATTGCCGCTGTATAACTGATCCGTCAGACGGATTTTGATGGATTCCATCCGCTTTGACTTTCCAACCGTTCCGCTGACAGCACCATTCTGCACCTCGTTCTGCCAGCCGATGGACTGCACATGGGACTGATAATTGACGGTCGGGCGCTGCCAAAATGCATGATCCGTACTGCCCGGCGCCTGTCCTCCCTTTTCTACAAGGACGATCTGGATACCCTCCAGACGATAACTAAATGCCGCCGTTCCAGCACTCTCTCCATTTTTCGCCCATCCAAGCCAGCCATACTGCTGTGCATGGACACGGTAATAAATATCATAGTGCTCTGCCATTTCTCCCGTCAGACGGATCTGTATTGCTTCCAGACGAAGGGATTCTCCAACCGTACCGCTCAAATCACCATTTTTCGCCCATACTTTCTCCCAGCCCTTCCTCTGTACATGGGAATGGTATTCCACATCTCCTTCATACGGCTGATCCTCCAGCCGGATCTTGATAGACTCCATCCGCTTGGAATTGCCAACAGTGCCGCTGGTCGCTCCATCCTGTACCTCCTTCTGCCAGCCGTCTGTCTGGATCTGAGACTGGTAGAAAACATGAGGGACAGTGGTTTCCACTTCCTCAAACTGTACCTCCGGTTCGGAAGCCGTCTCCGGCTCCTGCGATTCTGCGGATGGTTCCAGTCCATTGTCCGGCTGCTCCGGAGCTGATTCTTCCGGAGCCGTCTCTTCCGGGACTGTTTCTTCCGGCTGCGTGGTACCTGTCTGATCGCCGGTTGT